>Ga0181588_10000593_pt1 | contig 32973 bp, 27 predicted proteins | sample 071ome_26_FD_148607 | JGI IMG/M metagenome (GOLD analysis project Ga0181588, IMG submission 148607) | Coastal salt marsh microbial communities from the Groves Creek Marsh, Skidaway Island, Georgia - 071409BT metaG (spades assembly) | ecosystem: Environmental > Aquatic > Marine > Intertidal zone...
TCAACGGCTGGTACACCGCAGCATCCGACGGGACCGAGATCACCGCTGGTGCAGCCCACGGCCAGGATGCTGACTTCACCCTGTACGCCCAATGGCAGCCCGTTCCAACGACGACGACCACAACGACCACAACTGCACCGCCGACCACCACCACAACTGCACCGCCAACCACCACCACAACTGCACCGCCAACCACCACCACAACTGCACCGCCAACCACCACCACAACTGCACCACCAACCACAACGACGACCGTCCCGGTGATCGCAGGACCGACGATCACCGCGCCGCCTCCTGACACCCCGGCGACTACGACGACGTCCGAACCGCCCGCCACCACCGCCGGACTCCCCACAACCGGAACGACCCCGCCGGCATGGCCCGCACTCCTGCTCTTCGTCACCGGTTCCGTTCTGCTCCTCGCCGCCCGGCGCGTCCAACAAACCGCCACCTAGGAGCCCCGCCGTTGAGCGAATTACTCATCGCCCGCGCTGAGCAGGGACGGTCAGGGCAGGCCTGTCGCCACCGGGCCGAGAGGGTGTGACACGCTCGAGGGATGACACGCTGGTGGATCAACGGCGAACTCGTTGCGGGTGACGACGCTCACCTCTCTGTCGACGATCATGGCCTCACGGTCGGCGATGGCTGTTTCGAGACCACCCCCATCGTTCGCTGCACCCCGTTCGCGATGCGTCGCCACCTCGCTCGGCTCCGCCACAGCCTCGCCGGTCTCGGTATCGAACTCGCCACCACCGACGATGAGCTTCGCCAGGCGTGCCAACAGGTCGCCGACGCCAACCCTGAGGCTTCGATCATTCGCCTCACGGTGACTGCCGGGGCTGGCCCGCTCGGCTCTGGGCGGGGCGAGGGGCCTCCAACGGTCATGATCGGCGCAGCTCCAAGTCGCGGCTGGGATGCAACCGCCGCCGTCGTCACGGTCCCCTGGCCCCGCAACGAACGAGGGGCACTCGCCGGCATCAAATCGACGAGCTACGCAGAGAACGTCGTTGCCCTCGCCCACGCAAAGCAACGCAGCGCGTCTGAGGCGATCTTCCCCAACACGTTGGGACAACTCTGCGAGGGCACCGGGACCAACATCGTGGTCGAACACAATGGTCGGCTGGTCACGCCAACCCTCGCCAGCGGCTGCCTTGCTGGTGTGACACGGGCACTCGTGATCGAGACAAGTGACGTGGACGAACTCGACGTGCCAATCGAGGTGCTCGAGACCACCAGCGAAGCCTTTCTCACCTCATCGACCCGAGACGTCATGCCGATCGTGAGGATCGATGAGCGTGCGCTCGAACCCGGACCATTGACTGCTGCCGCAGCGACGGCCTTGGCGGAGCTCATGGCAACCGATCTCGATCCCTGATCAGCGGCACGACGGATCTCCGCTGCGCACATCGTCAATGCCGGGCGCGTCGCCACCGGCTCGCGCGGAGCCGAGCTGGTGACGAAAGCTCTGGCTCAGCCTCAAGATGGTCGATCGATCCGTTGGCGACGCCGTCGATGAATTCCGTCAACTGGGGCCAGCCCGTATCGAGCATCAGGTCATGGCCCCCATGGAGCTCTACCACCTGTGTTCGATAGGCGGCTGCGAGCTGGCGCTGTTCCTCCAGCGTGAAGATGGCGTCGCGCTCGGCAGCCACTACATGCACGGGGGTCGTGACCCGCTCAGTTCGTGGAGGACGAGCGATCATGGCGGCGATGGCTCGAGCTGATTCGTTCTGTAACCGTTCGACCACGGCACCAACGACCTCTTCTGGGGTGTCCTCGGTGAAGAAAAGCTGACGGACCGTGTCAGGGTCATCGACGAGCCGAATGAAGTTGGCGCTGAGCATTGCGCTCACCGTTCGGCGTGGATGCGACCGCAGGAGCCGCAGGTTGGCGGCCAGCGCACCCTTGAGGGGCACGGACGCGACGAGCACGGCGGCATCAACGTCGGCGGACTCCAAGTAGCGCTGAACGACGTAGCCGCCCATCGAATGACCGACCAGCAACGGTGGGTCCGCACAGGCAGCAACCGAGGTGCGGAGTGCATCGACGTAGTGGTTGATGGTGGTCCAGAGTCGATCGCGTCGGCCAGGTGTCTCGTGCCCGGGCAGCGCAATCGAGGTGACCCGGTGGCCACGCCGCTTGAGTTCAGCGTCGACATGCACCCAACACCAGGGCCCGTGCCATGCGCCGTGGACGACGATGATCTCGGCCATGGGCGCGAACCTAGCGAATCCCGTCAGCTGGGGTCTTCTCGGCGACCGTCGGCATGAAGCGCGAACCGGGAGGCATCAGCGCCATGGTTCGGATCGGGGCTCGGCCAGGGCCAACCACCGAACTGTGTACGTCGGTAGTCGTCGAAGGCCTGCATGATCTCCGCCCGGGTGTTCATGACGAACGGTCCATGCTGAGCGACCGGCTCACCGATCGGGCGACCCTGGAGCAGCATGAGCTCGATGCCGGTGTCGCCCGCAATCAAGGCAAGGTCCTGGCCGGACACCACGGCGGCGCCGGTGCGAGCGCTGATCGGTTCGCCATCCCCGATCTGCACTGTCGAACCAGCGAAGGCGTAGAGAACACGGAGGGTCTCCTCACCGGCGGCGCGGGGCATGACCCATCGGCCGCCGGGGCCGATCTTGATGTGCCAGACGGCGAGATCGGCCTCGGGCTTCGCCGCCCACGAATCGGGAGGAGGCGGAGGGGCCTGAACGTCACCGAGCCGCCCGGCGATGACGGTGACCTCGGTCTTCACCCCGCGGTCGTCGGTGGAGACAACGCGGGGCGTGCGTTCGTTCCAGAGCATCGTGAAGTACGGCTCGACCATCTTGTCGGCCGCTGGCAGGTTCAACCAGATCTGGAAGAGTTCACCGGTGTTCGGTGCGTTGCGGTTGACAAGGGGAAACATCTCGCAGTGCTGCACTCCCTGGCCGGCAGTCATCCACTGGGTATCGCCATGCCCGAAGCGGGCAGTCGCCCCCATCGAGTCGGCGTGATCGATCAGGCCCTGACGGACATGGGTGATGGTCTCGAAGCCGCGGTGGGGATGCTGAGGGAACCCCGGCACACGGGCACCGTGGTACATCGACCAGCCGTCCTGCTGAGAGAAGTCACTGCCGATCGCTCGACCCTCGAGTGCTGAGGGCGCCGGGCCGAGATCCTCTTCACCCGCCGGGTAGTGGTCGAGGTGATGCGCAACGAAAAGAAAGGGATCGATCGTCGGCCACTGGGCGCCGAGGGGGAAGGTCTGTAGGACGGGGGACACGGTGTCGGTGCTCATGCCTGCTCCAACGTAGCAACTCCGCAACTTATTTCAATCTTGAACCGTTGTCCGCGGGCTGACCACTCGGCCGACCACGAACAGCCGCACCCCCACCACGAACACCAACATGACGGCGTAGCGCCCAGTCGAGCGGGATTCGCTACGGTCCGGTCATGGCGACCGACCGCGAACCCACCAACGGGCCCGACCCGCTCATGCGAGCCCTCAGCGGGCTGGCCTTTCGATCGATCGGACCGGCCGGCCGAGGTGGCCGCATCGCCGACCTCGCCGTGCACCCGACCCGCCCCTCAACCTGGTACGTCGCCGTGGGTTCCGGAGGGGTCTGGAAGACAACCAACGCCGGAACGACATGGACACCGATCTTCGATGAGCAGTCGTCGTACTCGATCGGATGTATCGAGATCGACCCCCATCATCCCGAAACACTTTGGGTCGGGACGGGCGAAGCGGTCAGCGGGCGCCACGTCGCCTGGGGCGACGGTGTCTATCGATCCGATGACGGGGGTGCATCCTGGCGCTGCATGGGCCTCACCGCCAGCGAACACATCGCTGCGATCCTGATCGATCCTCGCGAGAGCGACACCGTCCATGTTGCAGCGGAAGGCCCGCTGTGGTCAGCAGGAGGCGAACGCGGTCTCTACACCACCCGGGATGGCGGAAAAACCTGGGAACCGAGCCTCACGATCGATGACCACACGGGAGTCACCTCGGCGGTGTTCGCTCCCGACGACCCAGACACGATCCACGCAGCGACCTACCAACGACGGCGAAACGTGCGCGCCTTCATGGGGGGCGGCCCCGGATCGGGTATCCACACCTCCCGCGACGGCGGCAAGAGTTGGGAACGAGCCACCAAGGGCCTTCCTTCCGGTGACCTGGGAAAGATCGGCCTCGCCGTAACACCCGCCGACCCGGCGATCGTCTACGCGACCATCGAAGCCCCCGACGAGCCCGGTCAGCACGAACCAACCAAGGGCTTCTACCGCTCAACCGACCGGGGAGGCTCCTGGGAACGCCGCAGCGGCTACCTCTCTGGGGGCACCGGCCCGCACTACTACCAGGAGTTGTTCGCGTCGCCCCACGATGCGGCGAAGGTGTACCAGATCGATGTCTTCCTTCATGTCACGATCGACGGCGGGGCGACGTTCAAGCCAGCAGAGAGCGGTCGGAACAAGCACGCCGACAACCATGTGGTGTGGATCGACCCGACCGATCCCAACCACCTCCTCGTCGGCTGTGACGCAGGGCTCTACGAGACCTTCGATGACTGTGCGACCTTCCGTCACATCCCGAACCTTCCGATCTCGCAGTTCTACCGGGTGGCGGTCGACGACGGATTGCCCTTCACGAGCGTGCTGGGTGGGGCCCAGGACCTCGGCACCCTCGCCGGGCCAACCCGCACCCGTCACGTCGACGGCATCCGGAATCACGACTGGTGGGTCCCGCTCGGTGCCGACGGCTACCAGGTCGCGTTCGATCCCCACGAACCTGACATCAGCTACCTCGAGTGGCAGGTCGGCAATGTCATGCGCCACGACCGGCGGACGAACGAACTCACCGATATCCAGCCAGTCCCGCACCCTGACGATCCCCCCGAACGGTTCAACTGGGACACGCCGATCGTCATGAGTCCGCACCAGGCGGGGCGCCTGTATGTCGCATCGCATCGAGTCTGGCGCAGCGATGACCGCGGCGACTCGTGGACGCCGATCAGTGGTGATCTCACCGGTGGCGACAACCGATACGAACGTCCGGTGGGTGATCGGGTCTGGAGCGTCGACGGACTCTTCGACCACATGGCGATGTCGTGGTCGGCAACGATCACCACCCTGTCGGAATCCCCGGTCACTGCCGACCTGCTCTACGTCGGAACTGACGACAGTCGACTGCACGTCACCGATGACGGTGGGGGCACCTGGCGATCAGCGCAAACCCCTGACTCCCTGCCCTCCGAAGCATTCATCAATGATGTTGAAGCGTGCCGCCATCACCCCGACCGGGTGTTCGTCGCCGCCGATGACCACAAGAGCGGCGATTATTCGCCCTACCTGTTCGAGAGCGAGGACCGAGGAGCGTCGTGGCGGTCGATCAGAGGCAATCTCCCCGACGGCATCATCATCTGGCAGATCGAGCAGGATCATCTCGACCCCGACCTCTTGTTCATCGGCGCAGAGAACGGGCTGTGGGCTTCGCTTGATCGCGGCACCCAGTGGCATCGCCTCGGGATGGGCCCTGCCGGCGACGGTGGGGGCGGTTCGCTCCCGACCATCTCCATGCGCGACCTTGCCCTGCAGCGGCGCGATGGCGACCTCGTGGCGGGGTCGTTCGGGCGAGGAATCTTTGTTCTTGACGACTACACACCGCTCCGTAACCTCACACCCGAGACCCTCACCGCCGAGGCCACGCTCTTCCCGATCCGGCGTGCTTGGCGGTATGTCCCCCATCTCGAGTCGCAGGCAGCTGGCCAACCCACCCTCGGGTCGACGGCATGGCGGGCTCCGAACCCCGACTTCGGAGCGATGATCACCTACCACCTTGCCGACGACATCCTCGGAGCGGCCGCAGCTCGTCGAGCGGGGGAACGCGCCGCCGAGGGCGACGCGCCGTTCCCGGGCTACGACGCGCTCCGCGAGGAACGGCTCGAAACGCCCCCGCTGCTCCAGCTCGTCGTTCGTGATCACGACGGCGGCGTCGTACGCCGCCTCGCAGCTCCGACGACCGCTGGACTCCACCGGGTCGCCTGGGATCTACGCGGACCAGCGACCGAGCCGGTCTCACTTGCCACGCCGGCCTTCGTTGAGCCGTGGGTGACCGAGCCGGAAGGGTCTCTCGTGCCGTCCGGCACCTACGCCGTTGAGTTGGTTCTGACACGAAGTGGCCAGGAACCGATGGTGCTCGCCGGGCCGGTACCCGTTGAGGTCGCTGATGTTCCCGGAGCCGGCCCTGGCGACCCGGACTTCTCAGCGGCGACCGACCGGCTTGCTCGCCAGGTAGCCGGAGCTGTCAAGGAGGTCGACACCGCCCGGAACCGGATCCGCCATCTTCGCGAGTCGATCGCGAACGCCACCGATGCCGACGGTGCACTTCATCAACAACTCGAGACGGCCGCCCGAGCGATCGAGGTTCTCGCCGACGACCTCACCGGCAACGCCGAACGACAGCGACTCCACGAGCCTGCTAGCCCTGGGGTCAAGGACCTGCTTGACCGGGTCGCCCACTTCGATCGCCAGACGACCGCTCCCCCGACCCAAAGTCAGCGCACGGCACTGGATACAGCCGAGGCCGCCTTCGGTCCGCTCCGCACGGCGCTGACCGCAGCGTTCGAGGAACTCGCAGCGGTTACCCACGCCATCGACGACGCCGGCGGCACGTGGACACCGCGCTGAGCGCTCCGCGCTTTACGGCGCAGCCCGACGCACGAGTGGGCTAGGCAACTCGATTCCCGCAGCTTGACGGCAACTTGGCAGGATCGAGACGCGGGCCAGAAGTGCGACGCCGAAACTTGCGGCATGCGGGAAACGGCGGCACTGCAAGACAGGCCTCTTGGGTTCTTCTATGGGTTGAGGAGTGCGCTTCTCCTTTACGCCTTGATCGGGGTGGTTGTCGTCGCCCTGATCCGGCTGACCTGATCCCGCCGAGCACCGTCGGGGGCCGGTCAGGCGACGTACGCTCGAAACGTGCGACTTCTCGGTGTCGACCTCGCTTCGCAACCAGCAAATACATCAGCCGCCCTGCTCGAGGCTGGTCGAGTTGTTGAGCTGTGGTCGTGCGTCGACGACGATCTCATCGTCACCATGGCGACCGGGTGCGACGCCGTCGGGATTGATGCACCACTCGGCTGGCCTGATGACTTCGTTGCGGCGATCACTGCGCACCACGGTGGACATCCTGTGCCTTCCGCTGAGCCCCGCGCCCTCCAACTTCGCCACACCGACCGCTTCGTTCAGAAGCAGACGAGGAAGCAACCGCTGAGCGTCTCGACCGACCGAATCGGCGTGGTTGCGTTGCGCGCCATTCGCCTCCTCGAGCGACTCGCTGGCCCGGGCGCTGACCGGTCCGGCGCCGCAGGCATTTTCGAGACGTATCCCGGTGGCGCCGTCGCCGCCTGGAATCTGGTCGAGCGAAGTTACAAGCGAAAAGACAGTGAGCCCGAGCGAGCGGTCATCACCGAGGCCCTCGCTGTTCATCTCGACCTGGGACCGTTCCGCGATCAGATGATCGACAGCGATGATGACCTCGATGCGGTCTTGTGCGCGCTCCTAGCGGGGCTCAGCATCAGGGGCTACACCCACCGCCCAGCAGAGAACGAGCAGGAACAAGCGCAACGCGAAGGCTGGATCCACATTCCCACCGGACCGATTTCCGATCTCGACCGGCTCCGCTGAACAAACGAAACCGCACGAATGACCGTGCGCTGACCACCGATCACCCGTACGCACCGCCGGTGCGAGGTTTGTCACCGGCGGTCTGGATCATGGGCGGGCTCTCAGCGTCGCTGGCAATGGGCTACGGCGTGCTGTTCACCATCGTCGCCGACTTTCGGGATGCCTACGGGATCAGCGAGACCGCAATCGGCTGGCTGATCGGTGTCGGATTCATCGCCGCATTCTTCGCTCAGACGTTCATCGCCCCCGTCGCCGACCGGGGTCATGCTCGGACCGTGATCCTCGTCGGGGTCCTCCTCAATGTGGCTGGGCTGCTCGGCATGGCATTCGGCGAGACGCTCGAGGTCTTGATGGCGGGCCGGATCGTCTCCGGGGTGGGGATCGGGGCATCGATGCCGGCAATCCGTCGGATCGTCATCCTCACCGACACCGACAACCTCGGTGAGAACCTCGGCCGACTGCTGAGTGCCGATGTCTTTGGGTTCGCCATGGGCCCGGCGGTGTCCGCCTTGCTCGTCAGTTCCCTCGAACTCAGCCTGGCGTCACCGTTCATCGTGGTTGCTGCGCTCACGCTCATTCTGTTGCCGCTCACCCGGCAGCTTGATGTCGAGGAGCGGGTTGACGAAAGCGGGCAGCGCCTTGCGGTCGATCTCCTCCGGTCTCGGGTGGTGGCTGGTGCGGTGGTGCTCGCAGCTGGTGTGTTCTTGATGATCGGAGCGTTCGATGCCATATGGGATGTCGTCCACGAAGATCTGGGGACCCCGGAATGGATGGCGAATCTCGGCATCACACTGTTCGCCGTTCCGCTCATCATCCTCGGACCGACCGGTGGCAGGCTCGCGCAACGCGTCGGGCCGTTCCGGATTGCCTGTGTCGGTCTCGTCGCCGGCGCGTTCTTCATCTTCGTGTACGGCCAGGTACCGAGCGGAACCTGGATCTTCGGCTTTGCCATGTTCCACGCCATCACGGACGCGCTCACAATTTCCGCTTCGGGGGTAGCGGTAGCGATGTCGGTTCCGGAGGAACGCCAGGCCGGCGCTCAGGGTCTGATCGGAGCTGCGCAGGCACTCACCGGAGGTATCACCGCCGGCGTGATCGGCGGGATCTACGAATCGTCCGGCCGGGCGGCGGCCTACACAACCGCTTCGGTTGCGATGCTCATCGTCACCGCTGGAGGGATGTGGCTGGCTGCCGACTTCTGGCGAAACCGGAGTCATGAACTCCACGCCGACTCGAACTCGGCCGACGGCGAACGACTGCCTCGGCTGCAGGCCCGGCGTCCAAAGCTTCGGGACCGCTGATCCCGGCCGAAGGCCACCTCCAGCCGAACACACAACCGCCCGGACGAGGACCAGGGGCAGCGGTCCGTCGGCCGGGCGGCGCGGGAGGTGGTGGTGTGATCACACCGTAAACCTCGTGTACGACGCCCAGGTATCGAGCAGGCCACGACCAGTTGAACATTCCGTGCAGCGTCCATGCGGGCCGCTATTGCGTGCCATCGGACTGGCTTTGGTAAACCGGTCCGCACGCAACTGCTCCGGAGGGATCCCCATGAAAGTCGACGGAGGCCTCGGCAACACACCCGATATCGCCACCATCATCGCCAACGCGAAGGCGCAGGAGGCAGCTGGCTATGACGGCGTGTGGACCGCCGAGACAAGCCACGATCCCTTCCTGCCCCTCGTCCTTGCTGCGGAGCACACCGAACGAATGGAGCTCGGCACGTCGATCGCTGTTGCGTTCGCTCGTAACCCAATGCTGCTGGCCAACCTCGGGTGGGATCTCCAGGCATTGAGCGGAGGACGCTTCAACCTTGGTTTGGGAACGCAGATCAAGCCTCACATCACCAAACGGTTCTCGATGGAGTGGAGCAAACCAGCGGCACGGGCGAAGGAGATGGTGTCGGCGATTCGAGCCATCTGGGACACCTGGGAGCACGGCGAACCGTTGGCGTTCCGGGGCGAGTTCTATACCCACACGCTGATGACGCCGTTCTTCACCCCCGACAAGGCCGACCTCGGCGACTTCGGACGCCCAAACGTGTGGCTGGCCGGGGTTGGTGAACTGATGACGCGCACAGCTGGCGAGGTGTGCGACGGCTTCATCTGTCACGGGTTTACCACCGAGAAATATCTCCGCGAAGTGACGCTTCCGAACCTGGCTGAGGGGCGCGAACGGGCCGGAAAATCACTCGATGGCTTCATGATTTCGGGTCCGTTCTTCGTGGTTACCGGCACCACCGAGGAGGAGTTCGAGCAGGCGATGGCGGCAACGAAGCAACAGATCGCCTTCTACGGTTCGACACCGGCGTATGCCAAGGTGCTCGAACTGCACGGTTGGGATGATCTGCAGCCGCGCCTCAACACCCTGTCGAAGCAGGGTGATTGGAAGGGCATGGGTGAGTTGATCGACGATGAGGTGCTCGACGCCTTCGCCGTGGTCGGTGAGCCCGACACGATTGCGCCGGGTCTCCTCGAGCGATACGGGGATGTCGTCGACCGGATCAGCTTCTACGCGCCAGGCCAGAGCGACATCCGGGCGTACCGCCCGGTCATGGACGCGATCAAAGCCGGATGAGCGAAGCCGGTCAGGCGTCCGGCGTCGGTTCGGGGTCGACCAGCCGGAAAAATTTTGCAGCGTTGTCGGCGAGAAGCGCGGCGCGCTGTTCCGCGGTGAGGCTCATGCTCGTCGCGATCTCGATGAACGCGTCCCAGAGTGTCTCGTAGTCGACCGAGACCTTGTCCATCGGAAAGTTGGAGGCGAACAGACACCTGTCGACGCCGAAGGTCTCGATGCCGAAACGGACATGCGGTTCGAGTGCATCAACGACCTCAGCCACCGACGGCCGCTGGTCTCGTTGATGGAAGCCGAACCCGACGATCGGCATGAGGAGACCGGAGAGTTTGCAGTGCACGTTCGGGTTTGCCGCAACGGCAGCGAGTCCGGCGTGCCATTCGTCGAGAATGCGATCCCGTTCGGCCTCGGTTTCACCCTGACCGCCGTGGGGGCCAGCAAGCCCGACTGGCGTGCCCATGTGGTCGAGCATGAAGGCCGTCATCGGAACATCGTCAGCGAGTGACGCAAGGTCGTGGAGTTGGTTGTGGTAGCACCACGCCTCGAAGGTCAAGCCGCGTTGCCCAAGGGTCACCAAGCCGGCTCGCATCTCGTCGCTGCGGATCCGGGCCGGGTTCGTCCATGTGTGGACTCGCTTGTCGTCGTGAGCCGCGAGAATGTCGCGAATCCCGCGGAGGCGGCCGCTGGCGATTGAGTGGGCATCGAGTTGGGCTTCGAGCGCGTTCGGGTCATCGACGACGGCGTGACCCACGATGCCGAGCGGGGGCGACTCGAGTTGGTCGAGCCACTGAGTCTCCCCAACCGGACCGAGCGTCCCCCGAGCCGTCCAACCTGCCTCGACGTGCACGATGCCTTCGACCGCGTGGTGCCCGACGGCGGCGCGGAAATCGGCTGGCAGGTGCGGATTCATGACGTACTGGGTATCGCCCACGAACTCGACAAGTGGGGTCGGCGTCAGGGCGCGACCAACACGATCCAGCATCGTGGGAAACCGTCCGAGCAGCTTCACCAACGGCGTGATCTGTCGCGGCGTGGTCCGCGGGTCCCACAAATGAACATGGGGATCAATGATCCGTGGCCGTTCAACATTGCTCACTGCGCTGACCGTACTCCTCGGTTTGGCGCCCGGGCTAGGCCACTCGTGGCGAAATCAGTCCGTTGAGAGACCGAGGATCCGGCGAGCGTTCTGCGCCAGGAAGGGTTCCCAAACATGGTCGCGTAACGGAAGGTCGGCGAGTTCACGGACGATCCGCTCAAGGCTGAGCGCCATCGGGAAATAGCCGCCGTAGAGGACCTTCTCGACCCCTCGGGTGTTGACGTAGTCGAGGATTGCCGATGGGTAGTGGCGGGGCGCAAAAGCCGAGGTCGAATAGTGCAGACCCGGCCACTTCAGCATCAGCTTCACGGCGAGATCGGTCCACGGTTCCCCACCGTGACGCATCACGATGGTCAACTCCGGGAAGTCGTAACAGACGCGGTCGAAGCGCTCGACATGCTGCGGTGTGGCCGGTACTCGGGGTCCTGGAACACCGGCGTTGACGAACACCGGCAGCCCGAGTTCGACACAGGTCGCGTAGATCGGATACCAGGCCGCCGCGTCGATCGCCACCGGCGGCAGGGGCCCGACGGGAAAGATCGATACGGCGCGGGTGCCGTGGTCGGCGTGTTCGGTTCGGATGCGCCGAACTTCGCCGAGGATGTCGAGCGGCCTTCCGAGCTGTCCGACGTGGGTCTCAAGCACGAAGCGGTCGGGATGACGGTCGGCGGCCGCCAACGCTTCGGGCCGACTCGTGTTCACGAGGCCTACAGCGACGCCATAACGGTCCATTTCGGCAAGGGTTGCGTCGATCGGGTCTCCACGTTCGTCGGCGGGAACGTCACCGAACATGTACTCCGCCGTGTGGGCCGAGCCGCGATGCATCGACCGGACCTGTGGGAGCTCACGGTCGGTTCCTGCGGGCGCTGCGAACCCGATCATGGTGTCGACGATCGGGATCCCCTGCGACCCGGCCACGCTGGTTCAGGCCTCCTCGACCAGCGGAACGACCTGTTCGGCGAAGGCTGCGAGACTGTCGATGTATTCCGAGGCATCCCGAGCCCGGAACTTGAGATGCATGACATTGCAGCCAAGTTCACGAGCGGCCCGAATGTCGGCCGCAAGCCCCTCTACCCCGCCTTGCAGCCAATGCATCCCGATGTCGTCGGGCGGGTCACCGAGGATGTACCCCCACGGGGTCATGTAGCCGATATCGAGGGGCACGTCGGCAGGGCGTCCCGCAGCCTCGGCTGACTCGCGCATCACCTCGATCGCAGCGGGGTACTCCTCCTTCGGCAAACCCATCGGGATATACCCATCGCCGATCCGCCCGGTCCGACGCCATGCAGGCTTTCCTGCCCCACCGATCCAGATCGGGAGTTCGTCCTGAACGGGCTGTGGAGCCACCCCGACATCGGCATAGGAGAAGTGCTCGCCCTCATGGCTGACGTAGGTGTCAGCGAATGCCCCTCGAACAGCCTCGAGGGTTTCGTCGAGTTGCGCCCCCCGCGTTGCGAAATCGATACCGAGCGCATCGAACTCGGCCTCGACATGTCCCGCACCAACACCGAGAATCGCCCGCCCCTTCGACAGGTGGTCGAGGGTTCCGAAGGCCTTTGCCGTCTGGAGCGGATGCCGGTAGGCCGCGATCCAGACGACAGACAGCAGCCTCGTGTGTTCGGTGTGGGCAGCCAGATACGACAGGGTCGCCACCGTGTCGTACCAGGTCGTGGTCATCCGGGCGGCGTAGTCGTTGTCAGGGATTGCGATGTGGTCACAGACCCCGACAAACCCGAAGCCAGCCCGGTCAGCAGCCTTAGTGATGGCGACGAGATCATCGACGGTTGCCGTGTCCTCCCACGGGTCGACCAGCGTCCGGGTCAGTGTCTGGATCGGGAGTTGGATGCCGAACATCCAGTCGTGGGCGGAGGTGATCGCGGCCATGGCGCGAACCTAACGCAGGGGGTGCGTTGGCTCGCAATGCCCCTCCCCTCCCAAGGTCACGTGATGAAGTGCAGCGGGAGCGCTGTTGTCCGTTTCATTTCCTCCATCACGAACACGCTGCGGACGTCGTACAAATCGACCCGACCGATCAGGCGCTTGTAGAAGTCGTCGTACGCCTCGATCGACGGCACCACGACCTTGAGCGTGTAGTCGATCTCCCCACTGATCCGGAAGGCCTCAATGATCTCAGGAAGGTCATCGATCGCCGCTGCGAAGCGCTCGAGCCACGCTGCGCTGTGATCATTGGTGCGAACGTGAACCATCACGGTGACCCCGAGTCCGATTGCGGAAGGGTCGACGAGTGCGACCCGCCCGGTGATCACCCCCTCGCGTTCGAGGATCTGCACCCGACGCCAGCACGGGGTCGAGGTCAGCCCAACATGCTCGGCCAACTCCCGCGCCGTCAGCGATGCATCCTGCTGCAGGAGACGCACGATTTCCTGATCGATGTCATCCAGCTTCACTGATCTTTCTCCTGCTAGCAGTTTCAGTCGAAAAACATTCTACGTAATTCGCTTCGAAGGCGATGACTTGCACGGAAGCCCTACCGAACCTCACCTACGGTGGAGCCATGGCCGTCACGAACCCGTTCACCAAACACCCCCGCTCCGCTGGCGAGACCTACTTCCAGCACATGCGGGTCGCGCTCGGGTTCGCGCGACAAACCATCGGTGCTGGCCTCGCTGCGCTGGTTCACGCCTTCTTCCCGATGTTTCACGAGACCACAACGAGCGACCGGATCCGGTGCCTCAACGCGTGCATCGAGACTGGCGATCGCGACTCGATCACGATCGTGAAAGCCGCTCGCATCGCGCCGTGCGCCGACGCACGAGACACCGAGGCCGACTCGACGGTTTTGACCGCGTCGTAGCCTGCCGGGGACCATCACGGGGTGAGCGAACCCCAGGACCCCAACCTTCACCCCATCGAGATCGGCGACGCGGTCGCCGTCGTGACCGGTGGCGCAAGCGGCATCGGGAAAGGCATCGTCGGCGCCTTGCTGCGTCGAGGCGCAACGGTCGTGATTGCCGACATCGAACAATCGGCCATCGACGACACCGTGCGAGAGATGGACGGCCACGGCGACGTCTGGGGGATGCAGACTGACATCACCGATGAGCACTCGGTGAAGGCACTCGCCGATGCGGTCTATGACCGCCACGGGAAGGTCGACTTGCTGTACAACAACGCCGGTGTGACCTCCGGAGGCGGAGGCAAGCCGTGGCAGCAAGAACCCAACGATTGGCGCTGGTGTTTCGGAGTCAACGTGTTCGGCACCGCCATCTGCACCTCGGAGTTCGTCCCTCGCATGATCGAAGGTGGCCAACCCGGTCACATCGTCAACACCTCATCGGGTGACGGCGGCTTTGCGCCGGTGCCCACGGCATCGGTCTACGCCGCATCGAAGGCGGCCGTGAGTTGCTTCACCGAGGCGCTCCACCACAACCTCGTTTCGGAACAGACCCAACTGCGGGCATCGGTGTTCTACCCCGCAGGCGGTCTCCAGCGGACCGGGCTCTTCACGGCGCAACGGAACCGCCCTGAGCATCTCCAGCGGGTCGGCGAAGGCACTGGCCGCAAGAGCATGACCTTCGATGAGATGAAGGCGCTCCTCGAGCGCGCCGGCCGAGAGGTCAAGGAAGCGGACCTCGATGCGCAGGGTGACTTCGTCGTCCAGCAAACCCTCGACCGCACCTACATCATCACGATGGATCTCCGTGACACCGTGGATCTCCTCCACCGTCGCGCCGATGCGATCGGAAACCTGGAGGTTCCGCCCCATCACGGCATGCCCAAAATGACGTGACCAGAGCGGCTCGTCGTTTTCGGCTGAAGCTGACGACGCAGTCGCCTACCAGTCGTGGGTGAGCCCTGCTGCGACGCGCGGGAGCCAGCGATCAGCCATCTCGATCCCGGTGTTGTCGCCTTGGCCTTCGAACACCGTCAACACGAGGAGCTGAAAGACGGCATTGATCCGATAGGCCGCCTCCACCCCTTGGCGGAGTTCGGCGGCGTCGAACTCGACCCCGTGACTGGTGAGGGCTGCGTGGTAGTGCTCGACGTGACCGGCCAACTCGTCGATCCGGTCGGGGTCGAGGCAACTACTTAAGAAGTAGCCCACGTCGTAGCCGGGGTGACCACGCGACACCATCGCCCAGTCGAGGATGATTGCGGTGCCCTCCGGCGCAAACATGAAGTTGTCGCTTCGGCTGTCGCCGTGCACCAGCGCGTGCCGAGTGTTGGTCAGGACGACATCGTCGGCGAACCGTCGGGTCGCATCCTCGAGTCGTTCTCGCGCCAGATCGCCGCACCAGGCGTACCGCTGCTCGGCGACATCGAGGGCAGCGGTTCGCGCCACATCGCTGAGGAGCGTCGGAGTCGGGGTGACCATGTGCACGAAGGTCTCGTCGTCCTGGTCGAGTTCCGGTGCATGCCAGAACGCCGCATGCAGGCCGGCGAGCGCGTCCATCGCCGCTCGGATCGCATCGGGGCCCGGAGGGTCGACGAGGTCATGGACCGTCCCTGCATCACCCATGTCTTCGATCAACAGGGCATACCGACGCTTCGTGGGACGGAGGTACTTCACCGTGTTGCGAGAAATCCAACGCTTCACCGATACCGGAAGCGACTCGATGAGTCGGATCGTGCGGGGACCGGGTTGACCATGCGTCCCGGGGTCGTAGTCGCCACCGAGATACGCCGGCGTCCGGACCGGCACCCGATCGGCGTAGCGCTGATAGAAGCGGATCTCGCGGGCGTAGGAGTCATAGGACTCGGTGATGCCGCGGGTCTGAGCTTGCGAGGCAGCGAACTTCGCGACCGCCGTGACCGGCGCCCCCTCGCCATCGATCCGGACCCGAACTGTTTGGCCAGTCATACCGACCCCTCCGCCGAGCGGCTCGACGGCGATGTCGTCGACTGCACAATCCACGCCTGCGTCGCGGAGGGCGTCACCCACCCACGCCGCCGTCAACTCGTCGGCTGTGTTGGGGATGAAGACATCTTTTGGCTTCGGTTTGGCCATCACCTGCGGACATTAGTCCCCTGGTGCTCACCATCCGAATGAGCACCTGCGACATCTGCCAACCACGAACCGGCGCCTTACGTTCGGCTCGGACTCGTGACTAGGGTCGATTCGACGCGCTCCGCACCACCCAATCGGAACGGGAGTCCCCGTGAACCTCGATGAGACACCGACGCCCGCCGACACCGTCGGCTTGCTCGACGGCATCGCCACCACCCGGTCAATTCGGCGGTACCTCGATGAGCCGGTCCCAGAGTCGGTCCTGCGCGACATCTGCTTTGCCGCGAGTAGAGCACCGACCGGAAGCAACCGACAGGCGTTCCGACTAATGGTGCTCACCGAGGGCTCGGTCGCCCAGCAGGCCAAGCAACTCGTCGCCGATGGAGCCCAGCGACAGTGGTCGGCGAAGCGACGACACGATGGCTACGAGCAGGGCAGCGGGGCGGACGGCGACTCACCCAAGGCCCGGATGGCTCGCAGTATGGATGCCTATGTTGACGGACTCGCTTCGGTGCCGGCGCTCATCTTTCCGGCGCTTATCCGACACCGCGACGCCACTCCGACCGAAGGCGCGTCGGTCTACCCCGCAATGCAGAACCTCCTCCTCGCTGCCCGCGGACTCGGGTACGGCGGGGTCGTCACCATGTGGCACGCGTCAGTCGAGAGTGAACTTCGCCAACTGCTCGAGATACCCGACGACGTCTTTCTCGCTGCGACGGTGACCCTCGGCAAACCGGCCGGCACCCACGGACCCGTGCGCCGCCGCCCGCTCGCCCATTTCGTCTACGACGGGGTGTGGGGCGAGACGCCGGCCTGGGCCGTCGACCCGCCCGGCACCCGCCACACCAGCGCCGGACCGCCCCGAGCCAGCACCCCCTGACCCCGGCCACTTCGAGAACGGCGAGAACCATCGCGCTTGATCTCGACCGGACCAGGCCGGTGCCATAGAGTCAGCCCCGCTCGAACCGACGACCCGGGGGACAGGTGAGCGAAGACGACGCGACCAGCGCGCCATCCACGCACGCGTCGGCGCTCACCGCGGCGGTGCTCGACGAGGAGGCCGCCCGCCAGGCCGGCCAGGCGGAACGGTCTGCGGATGTCGTGTTCGCTGACGACCTGCTTCCGGGAGTTGGCGGCGAGGAGATGCCGCTCAAAGAGGGGCTTCGCAAAGGTGGCTTCTACACGTTCTTCGTGCTGCTGCTCCTGAACTCGCTCGACGAACTCGAGCAATCAGCGATCAATATCCTCGGACCGGATATCGCCGAGACCTTCGGCGTTTCCGACGGCACGATCACCTTCATCTCCACCGCCTCCGTTGCGTTCTTCGTGCTCGGAGCGGGGCCGATGGGCTGGCTTGCCGACCGCATGCGGCGGGGCCCGATCGTTGGCACCGCCAGCCTGGCCTTCGGCTTCTTTGCGTTCCTGTCGGGGGCGGCTGTCAATGCCTTCATGCTCTTCGTGGCCCGGTTCTTCACCGGCATCTCGAAGGCGAACACGATCACGGTGCATTCGACTCTGCTGGCCGACACCTACCCGATCGCCACTCGAGGCCGGATGTACGCGACCAATGCCGGCGTTGGTCGGGTCTTCAGCGCCGCCTCCCCCATCCTGGTCGGCGGCATTGCGGCGATCGCCGGCGGCGTGGCCGGGTGGCGATGGGCGTACTTCATGCTCGGCATCCCGGTCGCCGTGCTCGGGATCGCCGCCTTTTTCATTCCCGAACCAGAGCGGGGTCAGTGGGAGAAGCGTGACGTGCTCGGCGGCGGACTCGACACCGGGGAGGATGTCCCGATCTCGGTGGAGGCTGCGTTCGCCCGCATCTGGCGGATCGACACCATCCGCTACATGACCTTCGCAATGGCGGCGATCGGCTTCGCGCTGTTTCCTGCCCAGTCGATCCAGAGCTTCTTCCTCGAGGAGGAATTCGACCTGGATGCGCTCGAGCGTGGGTTTGCCGTTGCTCCAGCGGGCATCCTGCTCATCGCCTTCCTGCCCTGGGTCGGGCGACGCTTCGACCGAACCTTCCGAAAGAACCCGGATCGAGCACTCCGGATCCTCGGCTTCCTCCTGCTGCCGGCCACGGTCCTCGTCCCGGTGCAGTACTTCATGCCGAACGTCTGGACCTTCGCAGCCGTTGGCGCACTGAACACGACGTTCCTCGGCGCGGCCTTCGCCATGATCCAGCCGTCGATCCAAGCGGTCGTTCCGTACCGGCTTCGCGGTATGGGAACCGCGATCATCACCTTCTTCATGTTCGCAATCGGCGGGATCGGGGGCGGGCTGATCTCCGCCTTCTTACAGGACGCGATCGGGGAACGGCCCACCATCATCATCCTGACCGCCCTGTTCATGCCGATCGGCGGGTTCTTCGTGATTCGCGGGTCCGGGCGGCTGCGTCGAGACCTCAGCCTCGTCGTCGCTGAACTTCGCGAGGAACAGGCCGAGCAGGCCCGACAGGCCGAGGATCCCGAGACCATCCCCGCCATCCAGGTCAACCAGGTGGACTTCAGCTACGGCCAGGTCCAGGTCCTGTTCGATGTCTCCTTCGAAGTCAAGAAGGGTGAGTCGCTCGCCCTTCTTGGCACGAACGGGGCCGGAAAGTCCACGATCCTCAAGGTCATCACCGGACTCGGCACTCCCGAACGGGGAGTGGTCCGGCTCAACGGCCGCACGATCACCTTCGCGACCCCGGAAGCACGTGGCGGGCTCGGCATTGAGATGTTGCCAGGCGGGCAAGGCACGTGGCCCAGCATGTCGATCGCCGACAACCTCCAAATGGGGGCCTTCCGGTATCGACGCGACCCAGCCGATGTGCAGCGCCGGATTGACCGGGTCCTCGACCTCTACCCGGCCCTCGGTGAGCGCCTCACAACCAGAGCCGGCGACCTCTCTGGCGGCCAGCAACAAATGCTGGCGCTCGCCCGGGTGATGCTGCACGAACCCGACGTCTTGATCATCGACGAGCTGAGTCTCGGCCTGGCACCGACCGTCGTCCAGGACCTGCTCGGCCACATCGACCGGCTTCGTGAACAAGGCCAGACGATGGTCATCGTCGAACAGTCGCTGAATGTCGCACTGGCGATCGCTGACCGGGCTGTCTTCCTAGAGAAGGGTCAGGTCCGCTTCGAGGGGCCAGCACACGAACTTGCCGAGCGAGACGATCTTGCTCGCGCCGTGTTCCTTGGCACGGAGGGCGGCTGATGGGCAGTCACGTACTCGGCCTGCTCGGCTTGTTCGAGGGACCCGCCCCGACCCGTGGCGTCTGGTACGCCGGCTTCGTTGACGGTCTCGTCACGGGCCTTTTGGCCATGGGCATCGTGCTCATCTACCGCTCGACGAAGGTCATCAACTTCGCCGTCGGCAACATGGGTTTGCCGGGGGCCTCACTGTTCGCGCTGCTCATGATCAACTGGAACTGGCCGTTCTGGCCAGCGCTGATCACCAGCCTCGTGCTCGGCGCTCTGATCGGCACCGTGATCGACCTGGTGGTTGTGTGGCGACTCTTCCACCGCCCGAGAGTCATCCTCCTCGTCGCAACGGTCGGGCTCGCCCAACTTCTTGCTGCGGCCAACCAGTCACTGCCGAATGTCGACAGCGATCAAGCCCAGATTCCGTTCCCGACCGCCGTTGGCAGCAAATGGGACGTGTTCGGACTCAATGTCACCGGCCCCGACCTCCAGATCCTGGTGGTCGTGCCCGCGATCGCTGGGCTCCTCGCCCTGTGGCTCAATCGCACCACCTTCGGGAAGGCCGTCACCGCCTCGGCCGACAACGCTCCCCTGTCACGGCTCGCGGGCATCAGCCCTCGCACGGTCTCGACCGTCGTCTGGACCGTTGGGGGCTTTCTCGCCACCCTGTCGATGATCCTGCTCAGTAGCGGTGGGCCGAGTACCGGTGTCGCCAACCTCGGCGCGCTCACCCTCAACCTTGCGCTCTGTGCGGCGGTCATCGGAGGCATGACCTCGTTCACGAGGGCGATGGCCGGTGGCGTCGCAATCGGACTCCTGGTCAATGTGTTCCGCTGGTACTACCCGTCAGAGATCGGCCTGAGCAGCTTCGTCTTCTTTGTCGCCGTCGTCATCGCCGTCTATTGGCAGAGCCGTTCGTCCGACGAAGGTGCGATGGCGTTCACGCCCAAGGTCCGGCCCGTGCCCGACCATCTGCGCCGGATCTGGTGGATCCGCAGCCTGCCACGGCTGACCGCCGGCTTCGCGCTCGTGATCGCCTTCCTCCTGACGTGGTACCAGCCGACCTTCTTCATTCCCGGCGTGTTCGAGATCGAGTTCGACATGCCACCGTCGAGGTTCTTCCTGTATTCGACCGTCGTGGTCTTTGCGCTTTGCGCCGCATCGGTCACGGTCGTCACCGGATGGTCCGGCCAGCTGTCGCTCGCCCAGATGGCCTACGCCGGCCTTGGTGGCCTGCTTTCGTTTCATCTGCACCGCGGCTTCTCGATGGATGTTGGCTTCGGCGAAACCCGCCTCCTCCAATTCGAACTGATCGGCGTGACCCAAGGTTGGGCGATCATCCTCGCCGCGTTCATCACCGCAGCGATCGCTGCGCTCACCGCCATTACCGCGCTCCGAGTGCGCGGACTTCTCCTCGCTGTCTCGACGTTCGCCTTTGCGATCGCGGCCCAGCAATATCTCTACCGACGCCCGATTTTCAATGCCGGCGAACGCACCCCGAGCATCGAACGAGGCACCTTTCTCGGCGTTGACCTGTTCGATCAACGCAACTTCTTCTACTTCACGTGCGCTGCAGCCCTGGTCGTGCTCGTGATCCTCAACCATCTCCGCCGATCCGGGATCGGCCGTCGGATCATCGCCGTGCGAGACAACCCCGACACGGCGGCGGCGTACACGGTGAGCCCGACCCGAACCAAGCTGCTGGCCTTCGGACTCGCCGGTTGGGTTGCCGGGATCTCCGGTGGCTTGTTCGCAAACTTGCTGCCGTCGATCCGCTACTCCGATGCGCACTTCCAGATTGCTGACTCACTGCTGGTCGTCGGCATCGCAGTGATCGGTGGACTTGGCTCGGTCACGGGCGCAGTGCTCGGTGCGGTGTGGGTCAAGGGACTCCCGGCGTTCTGGCCCGACAACGAGGTGGTGCCACTCTTCACCTCCTCGATCGGTCTCCTCGTCGTCCTGATGTACTTCCCGGGTGGCTTCATCCAGATCGCCAACGCGGCACGAGATGGCCTGGTCGGCCTGGTCGAGCGTCGACTCGGGCTCACCCCCGACACCGAGTCGACCACGACCCCACCAACCTCTCTTGCGCTGGGCGAGCTCGACACAGACGTGCCCGAGACAACCGTCGCACTCGACGACGTGCGGGTGGCCTTCGGTGGCAATCTGGCCGTCGCCGGGGTGAGCCTCGAGGTCCGGCGAGACGAGATCGTGGGCCTGATCGGAACCAATGGCGCCGGCAAGTCGACCCTGATGAATGCCCTTGGCGGCTACGTCCCGTCGACTGGCGACATCTCGGTGCTCGGCACGGATGTCACCGGCAAGACCCCGTCCCAGCGTGCTGCGCTCGGACTCGGGCGCACCTTCCAAGCAGCAACTCTGTTCCCCGAGTTGACCGTGCGGGAGACGGTCCAGGTTGCGCTGGAGGCCCGCCGCCGTTCATCGTTCGTCCAAACCGCACTCTTTCTCGATGCCCGCTCCGAGCGGCGCCAGCGGGCGGAGGCCGACGAGTTGATCGGCTTCCTCGGCCTCGGAAGGTACGCGGATGCCTTCATCAGCGACCTGTCGACGGGTACTCGTCGGATCGTCGAACTTGCGGGCCTCCTCGCCGTAGGGGCGAAGGTGCTCTGTCTCGACGAGCCCACTGCGGGTGTCGCTCAGCGAGAGACCGAAGCGTTCGGCCCACTCATCCACGAAATCCGGCGCGAACTGGGTGCGTCGATGCTGATCATCGAGCACGACATGCCCCTGATCATGAGCATCTCGGATCGGGTGTACTGCTTGGAGTCAGGTGCCGTCATCGCCTCGGGCGAACCGGACACCGTTCGGAATAACCCGGCCGTGATCGCGAGTTATCTCGGGACCGACGATCGGGCGATTCTTCGCAGCGACACCGGACGCTGATCTCGACGGCTCGTGCCGCCGCATGGTCAGCAACTACGAGGACGCTTGATCGTCGGTCGCGGCAGCCGGCTCGTGGGTCTCGACCGACTCCTGTGCCGGAGGCGGGTCGAGCGGGTGGTCGCCCTGATGACGGAACCACACCGTCTGCTGCGGGAACGGAATCTCGATGCCCGCCTCGTCGAGGGCTTCTTTGAGCCGGAGGCGGATCTCGCGTTCGACCCCCCATTGCATCGATGGCTCGGTCTTCACAACCAACCGGATTGCGACGCCGCTGGCTCCGAGACTCTGGATACCCCACACCTCGGGGCGCTCCATCAGTTCATCGCCACCCCACTCAGGGTCTTCCCACATCTCATCGGCGACCCGCTGGATCACGCCCTGGGCGTAGCGGAGGTCGACGTCGTAGGCGACCTCGACATCGATCAGCGCACGGGACCACAACTGGCTGAAGTTGCCGACTCGCAGAATCTCACCGTTGGGCACATGCCACACCGTGCCGTGGACGTCGCGCAGGGTCGTCGATCGCAGCGACACCTCCTCCACCGTTCCCGTCGCCGCGCCGATGTCGATCACGTCCCCGACCCCGTACTGGTCCTCGATGAGCATGAACAGCCCCGACAGGAAGTCCTTCACGATCGACTGGGCACCAAAGCCCAAGGCGAGACCGCCAATGCCGGCACCGGCGATGAGGGGGGCGAGGTCGATACCGATCTGGCCGAGGATCAACAGCGATGCGATCCCCCAGACGACGGCAGCGACGATGCTGCGAAGCACCAAGGCGATCGTCTCGGCTCGGGCATGAGCTCGTTGCCGGGCGGTCTGCTCGATGAGGAGGCGACCCGGGCCGCGTTCTCGGAGTTGACTGAGCTTCGTGCTCTGGGATGGGTTGGCGATCGCTTTCGTGAAGCGACTTACCGCGCGCTGGAGGACCCGCTTGATCAGCCACGCACCGGCAAGGATCAACAGAATCCGGATCGGCCGATCGAGCGCCCATTCAGACGCAACGGCGAGGAACTCGTTGTCGGTCCAGTTGAAGATCTGTTCGCAGGTGTAGGACGGCTCCACCCCGCATGCGTCAGTCAGGGGATCCGTGGTGGCCTGTACGAGTCTCACGAGCATGCCCCGACGCTACGCGGCGACCGAGGAGCCTCGGTGGACCGTTCCCGTTCGCTCTGTCGCCTTAGGCACCCTCGGTTCATCCAGGCCAGGGCCGAGGGGGCGACCATTTCCGGTGCTGGAGAAACAAACGACCCCCCGGAAAAGTGGGGGGACTTTCCGGGGGGCGTTTGGAGGGGGGATTTGTGGGGGTCTTTCGGTGATGCTTGGTGCGGGAGCACCCGCTTGATCACCACGCAGATCACTGTATCAAGTTGGCGTAAAATGTCAAGCAACTTTCTTGAAAATATCTTGACCCAGCCGATTGGGGTCCGTCAAGCCGTTCCGTCTGACCGACCGGCCCACCGCATCGACTCGCATTCGCCTTGCTGCCGCCGTGCAATGACGGCGACGCTCGAGCGACCCCGATTGCAAGGAATGCAGGCTCTTTCGCTAGATTTCCTTGCATGTACCAGTTTCGGCTCGGAAAAGCTGCGCAGTTACTAGGGGTCAGCGCTGACACCGTCCGGCGTTGGGCCGACCAGGGACGGGTCGCAACCGTTCGCACCGACGGTGGGCAGCGGGAAATCGAGGGGCCGGAACTGGCCCGTCTCGCCCTTGAACTCGGCGACCAACCACTCGACGATGCCGATTCCATTTCGGCCCGCAACCGCTTCCCCGGGCTTGTCACTCGGGTTGTGCGCGACACCGTCATGGCCCAGGTGGAGATCCAGGCGGGCCCCCACCGAATCGTCTCGCTGATCTCGGCCGAAGCGGTCGACGCGCTCGGACTTGAACCGGGTGTCCCGGCGGTGGCGTCGATCAAGTCGACCAATGTCGTCGTCGAACGAGCCACGTGATCACGGTCCGCTCCCGCTTCCTCTTGGTGATCGCTGCAGTTGCGCTCACTGGTGTGATCTCACTGTTGTGGAACGCCGCCGGTCCAGACGATGACCCGGCCCTCGTCCTGGCTCCCTCGTCGCTGGCACCGCTCGAAGCCGAGATTGATGCGGCCCTCGAGTCAGCAGGGGTCCCGGCGGTCGAGTGGGTTTTCGCCGGGAGCCAGTCCCTCGTCTCCCAGGTTACGGACGGGGCTCCCGCTGACGTCATCATCACCGCCGACCGAATCTCGTTCGATGCAGCGCTTGCCGCAGGCTTCGACGGGGTCGATGGCGATTCCGGCCTCCCGATCGCAACCAACCACCTGGTCTTCGCCATCGCGCCCGGCAACCCCGGCGCCATCGACAGCCTCGCCGCCCTGACCGACCCCGACCGACTAATCGGCCTCTGTGCAGCGGAGGTCCCGTGCGGCCGACTCGCCACGACTGCGCTCGATGCAGTCGGCCTTGATCCCGAAGTCGACACCCTCGAGGCGAGCGCTCGAGCACTGACCACCAAGATTCGGTCCGGGGAGCTCGACGGTGGCCTCATCTACCGCTCGGACGCCACAACCGCCGCACTGGAGGTGGTCGACGCCGAGGCCCTGATCGACACCACAACCGAGTACTGGAGTACCTGGCGAGGCGACCCGAAGCACTCGGCCTTCATGACATTCCTCCGCAGTGTCGAGTTCGAGCAGATCCTCCTCCGGGCAGGGTTCGGATCGTGAAGGCCCCCACTCGTCGCCCACCAGCGGCACTCGTTGGTCCCGCCGGGCTGGCCGTCGCGCTCGTCGTCCTCCCGATCATCGGCCTGCTCCAGCGAGCACCCTGGTCAACACTCATCGACCGTCTCACCGACGATGACGTCCTCGAAGCACTCCAGGTCTCCGTCGTCGTAAGCGTCGTTGCTGCAACCGTCGCGACGGTGCTCGGTCTGCCGCTCGCCTGGATCCTGGCTCGGCACGACGGGCGCCTCGCCCGCATGGTCCGCGCCGCGGTCCTCGTTCCGATGGTTCTTCCCCCGGTCGTTGGCGGTACCGCCCTCCTCTTCGCACTCGGCCGGCGAGGCCTGTTCGGGCAATGGCTCGACGAGTGGTTCGGCATCACCCTTCCCTTCACCACCGCAGGGGCGGTCGTCGCCGCCTCGTTCGTCGCACTCCCATTCTTCGTCACCACTGTCGAGGCCGCCCTCCGCCAGGCTGGCACCGAGCTTGAGGACGCGGCCGCCGTCAACGGGGCTACTCCACTCACCGCCTTCCTCACCGTCACGGTGCCCGCATCGCGCGACGCCATCGGGGCAGGGGTTGCCCTTGCCTGGGCCCGTGCACTGGGCGAGTTCGGCGCCACCATCACCTTTGCTGGCAACCTCGCCGGGGAGACCCGGACCCTGCCGCTGGAAATCTTCCTCGCGCTTGAGGCTGATCCTGAGTCGGCCGTGGCGATCAGTGTTGTGCTGCTCGGGGTCAGCCTCGCTGTCCTCGTCACCCTGCGTGGAAGGTGGTTCGGCCGTGACCGATGACCGGCTTCGGATCAACGGGCGCATCGTGCGCGGCGGCCTCAACCTCACGGCCGATCTCGACCTTCCGCAGGGCGTGATCGCAGTCGTTGGCCCCAACGGGGTCGGCAAGACAAGCCTCCTTCGAGCAATCGCCGGACTCGACCCACTCGCCGAGGGCGAGATTGTGCTTGAGGGCAGCGTGCTCGACCGTCGCGCTGACCGCCGGTTCGTGGCACCGGAACTCCGTGATGTCTCGCTCGCGTTCCAAGAGCCGCGCCTGTTCCCGCACCGCTCCGTGCTCGGCAACATCACCTATCCGCTCGAACGCCGGCGGATTCCTCGGGCTCAGGCTGCGGAGATCGCCCGCGACATCGCCGCACGGTTCGGCCTCGAAGGACTCAGTCAGCGTTCCCCTCAATATCTGTCCGGCGGGCAAGCGCAGCGAGTGAGTCTGGCCCGCGCCCTCGCCCCGAAAGCAAACACCCTCCTCCTCGATGAGCCCCTCGCCTCGGTCGACGAGGAAAGCAAGGAACTTCTTCGCCACCGATTCCTCGACAGCGGATCGCAACGGGTGCTCTGGGTGACCCATGATCCTGCCGATGCCGAACGAGCCGACCTCATCGTCTCGATCAAAGACGGCCATGTCGGCCAGACTGCTCCGTGATGCACTCCGATCCGACCAGCATGTTCCGGCTCGATGACAAGGTCGTCCTCGTCACGGGGGCCAGCAGCGGCCTCGGCGCCCGGTTCGCCCGCGTCGCAAGGGCGGCAGGTGCCACGGTCATCGTCGCGGCTCGGCGACTCGACCGGCTCACCGCCCTGGTCGACGAGTTAGGTGACGCCCACGCCGTGGAGGTCGATCTCACCGCTGACGGGGGCCCGGAGGCGTGTGTGGCTCGCTCGATCGAACTCGCAGGCCGGATCGATGTTCTCGTGAACAACGCCGGGATCTCTCAGGTGTCGTCGGCGCTCGACTTCTCGACCGCCGATTTCCGCCACGAGGTCGAGATCGACCTTGTGGCGCCGTTCGCGCTCGCTCGCGACGTTGCCCGTGACGCCATCGAGCAGGGTCGAACCGCCTCGATCATCAATATTGGATCGATCCTTGGTGAGGTGGCGGGCGGGAAGCTCCGGGTTCCGGGCTACGCCGCAGCCAAGGGCGGCCTCCACAACCTCACTCGAGAATTGGCGTCGCAATGGGGCCGCAAGGGTGTCCGAGTGAACGCGATCGCACCGGGCTGGTTCGAGACCGAGATGAACGACGAAATGTTCCGTGATGGCGGCGGGCAGGCCTACATGGAGACCGGTGCGGCAATGGGGAGGCCGGGTCGAGAGGGCGAACTCGACGGCGCCATGTTGTACCTGGCGAGCGATGCCTCAAGTTTCGTGACCGGCCACATCCTCGAGGTCTCCGGCGGCTGGACGGCCAGCTAGGCGGGTATGCCGCTACACGGCGGCGATGGTGCCCACCTCCTCCCCCAGTGGGTGTGCACCATCGCCCCGCGAACCAGGGCCTTTTCGGCTCCGGAGCATCTCCACTCGGTGAACCGCAGTGGTGAGCGGACGCCATGTTGCGTCCGTCACACCGCTTGCGTCAAGGGTTGATCGTCACTCGTCGGCAAAATTCGCAGCGTGTCTCACGATGTGAGATCGGCAATCGGGACGAGGTGGGTTTCGACCTGCGGTTCGACGGCTGGCCGCACAAACCGCAACCCCATCACACCGTGGTTGCGAGCGTCCGGCTCAATCCAGTTCGGAACACCTGGATCCTCGTGCGCGACGACGATCCGGACCCGTCCGTCGTTCCGGACAGCGTTCTCCTTGTCGATGTAGCCCTCCCCGGTTGCATAGTTGGCAAGGTTCTCCATCCAGTGATTGCAGAGTTGGAAGTTCCAGTGCTGGGTTGCTGGCTCGTCGAACTCAATAACGAGCGCGCTGCCTTCGGGGACCCGCCAGTAACCGAATTCGAAGTGGCGATCGTCGGGAGAACCCCCGATCCGTTCGTACCACTCCCGCGTGAACTCGGTCTCGTTCTCACGGGTGAGGAGATCGGCGGTCCAGCCCTCGTAGTCGGCCTTTTGGCCAAGAACGAGTTGGCCAGCGACAGCAAGCCGTTCCGCCATGTCCTCCGGCGTCGGCGTCTCAGGTTGCTCATGGTCGTCGAGGCACTCGATCGTGAGCCGCGGTGGCGTCTGCCCATGCCGGTCGTCGTACACGACCCGACCCATCAGCTCACGGGTGGTCGGCGCCATCGACATCCAGGCAGACCCATCGTCGGGCGGATCGACCGAAAGAACGAAGTCGACGGTGCCGTCGGCAGCGGCGATATCTGCGAGCACCAGCGTGTGGGGGGTGAGCGCCATGTTCGGGTTGAAGCGTTCGAGATGATCCTCGGCATCCAGCCCAACGGACGCGGCACCGACATCATCGGGGATCGGGGGGCTCCAGGCCGACAGATGGGTGTAGACGTCGCCCGCCGTGCCGGTGATCCGGTACCGGTGACGGGCATCAACCGGTTGCACGATGTGATCCTGGTTCGGGGACTGCACGCCGATGCCACCCTTGGGCGGCGGGGGGATCAACCCAATGCGCTGAGCCCGAGTTCCGGGAGTGCGACGCTCGATCGCCCGAAAGTTCGCCATCAACACCATGCGCGACAGGTACCGAAAACCCTCGACGGCGTCTTGAGGATCGCCGTCATGGGTCTCGCGCACGACAATGCGCCCCGCAGCCTTGAGCTGGTCGCAGAAGTCGTCCCAGGCTCGGCCGTCGAGCAGTCGGGCTCGGCGCTCCGCGTCGTGGTCCATGCTCATGGTTCCCCTCGATTCGTCAGGTGTCGATCCCCAGAGCCTCGCGGAGGAACGCCAACTGCACCAAGAGAAGGTTCTCGGCGACTTCCTCCTGAGGGGTCATGTGCGTAACCCCCGACAGTGGCAGGACGGTGTGGGGCTTTCCGGCCTCCAACAGAGCCCGGCTGAGCTGCAAGGTATGGGCAGCGACGACATTGTCGTCGGCGAGTCCATGGATCAGCAGCAACGGCGGCAGTTCCTGCTCGCCGAGTGCAGCGGCATCAGCGCACAGATCGGTGATCTCATAGTTCCGGGGCTCGTCGTTGGGGTTCCCGAGGTAACGCTCGGTGTAATGCGTGTCGTAGAGGCGCCAGTCGGTGACGGGGGCGCCAGCGATGGCAGCGTGGAAGACGTCGGGGCGGCGCAACACGGCGAGGGCGGCGAGGTACCCGCCGAACGACCACCCCCGGATGGCGACCCGGCCAAGGTCGAGGAACGGATGGTCGACGGCGAGGTCGTGTAGCGCATCGATCTGGTCGGCGAGGACGGGAGCGGCCAGATCGCCCCGCACCGCCCGCTCGAAGGCCGGGCCGCGACCGGGCGTGCCGCGCCCGTCGGTGATGACGACTGCGAAACCCTGGTCGGCGAACCACTGAGACGCGTAATAAAGGCCCGCAGCCTGCTGAACCCGCTGGGCATGCGGGCCGCCGTAGGGATCCATCAGCACCGGGAGGGGCGACCCGTCGTGACCGTTGGGCAGCACGAGGGCGGTAGCGAGCCGGTGTTCGCCACACCGATGAAAAGTCACGGACAAGTCGACGGCAGGCCGCTCGCTATGATCGACCAGCGTCGCCAGCTCCCGTCCGTCGACCACGACCATGGGCGGACGAGCACCGGCCATCTCCCGGCTGATGAGGACGCTGGTTCCGCCACCAACGACCACACTGTGCACGCCTTCGTTCCCGCTCAACGCTGGCGCAAGGCCGTCCCAACCAACCCGGACGACGTCGACACACGTCGGGTCGTAGGACGCAGTGACCAGAATCCGATCGGCGTCGATATCGATGACCCGTCGAACCTGAAGGTCATCGCCGGTAATCGGGTGGCCATCGATGCACAACCGTCGGGCTGCGCCGCGATCTTCGACGGTAATGAGTTTGCCGTCGAACAGACGGGGTGAACCCGGCACGAGTTCCACCCAGTGGTCGTCGGCGACTCGATGACGTTCACGACACTCGCCGGTTTCGGTGTCGACATCGAGAACCGCCAGGGCCCGCTGGTCGCGGGTCTGAACCATCAAGATGAGCCCCTCAGCGGACCACGAGGCATCAGCCAGGTACTCCCACTCCCCCGTGTCGTTCCACACCACATCGACCCGCGATCCGTCCAGGCCGACGATGGCCAGCCCACAGTCGGCGTTGGCGGTCCCCGCCGCCGGATACCGAATTGCTGACGGCGCCTGGGACGGGTTCACCGGCGCAGCGATCCACCAGGTGTCGATCGGAGCGACATCGACCCGCTCGACGAGAAGCCGCTGCGAATCAGGTGCCCACCAGAAACCCCGAGTGCGGCCCATCTCTTCGCCGGCGATGAACTCGGCGGCACCCCACGAGATGGTGTCGCCCTCCTCGGAAATGATGCGTCGGTCACCATCGGCGTCGACGAGTCGCAATTCGTCGCCAGCCACGTAGGCGATAGCGGCGCCATCCGGCGAAAGGCGGGGGTCGAACGCGCCCGCCATCGTGTCGAGGAGTTCTGCGCTGCCATCGACCAAATCGGCCCGGCCGATCTGACCGCCGAGCGCAAAACACGCGGTCGCAAGGTCGCGATCGGCGTCAAAAGCAACGATGCCACCACCGCTTTCGCGCGCCCGCTCTCGGCGAGCCTGCTCCTCCGGCGGCAGGTTGGCATCGTCGGCTCCAAGGGCCATCGGGTCCGCCACCAGCCGTTCTGTGCAGGAGTCAACATCGAACACCCAGAGCCCATTCACCGGATCCTCCGGGCCACCCGATCGGAGAAAGGCAACCCGACGTCCATCCCGCCCCACACGGATGTCGCGAGGTGCGCCAAGCGTGAAGCGGCGGGTCACGGCGTTTCGGCGCGGATAGGCGGACGACGCGGTCAACTCGTTCGGCATGCGCCGATCATGCCCCGTAGCCTCCGGTTTCGTGGAACCACATCACGGACCGGTTCGGTGGGGCGTAGCCGCGACCGGAAAGATCGCGGCGCAGTTCACCACCGAGTTCAGCCAGGTTGTCGACTCGCAGGCCTCGATCGATGCTGTCGGGTCACGGCGTCGCGAGACTGCTGAGGAGTTCGCCGCCGCTCACGGCATCGGCCGCTCCCATGGCTCGTATGCGGACCTGGCCGCCGACGCCGACATCGACATCGTGTACGTCGCGAGCCTGCAGCCAGGCCACGTGACCGATGCCGTGTTGTTCCTCGAAGCCGGCAAGCACGTGTTGATCGAGAAGCCGATGGCGCTTTCCGCAGCCGAGGCGGATCGAATCATCGCAGCAGCCAACGCCAACGACCGGTTTGCGATGGAGGCGATGTGGATGCGGTTCAATCCCGCACCGGTGGCTGCCGTTGACACTGTTGCGTCGGGGCGCATCGGTACACCCCAGCGTCTCGAAATCGATTTCACCATCGAGGTTCCCAACGACCCCGATCACCGGCTTCGCTCGCTGGAGAAGGGCGGCGGGTCGCTTCTCGACCTCGGGATCTATCCCCTCACCCTCGCCTGGTGGCTGCTCGGTCCACCAACGTCTTGGCGGGTGGATGGCGATGTCGTCAACGGCGTCGACACCCGGTGCGTGGTCGATGCCGAGTGGGACGACGTGACCGCCACACTCAGCTGTGGCCTCGACCGCTTCGGTCCGGTCAGCGCCGCGATCACCGGACGCAACGGCACGGTTTCTCTCGACGCACCGTTCCATGCCACCCACCACCTCGAGCTTGACAGCATCAGGCATTCGTATCCGCCTGCGTCGCTGCACTGGCAGGTCGACGAGGTCCACCGCTGCCTGCGGTCCGGTGAACGGGAGAGCCCGCGCAACCCGCTGGCGACGACTCGAGCAATCCTTGCCTGGTGCGATGAGATCCGAGCCGAACTCGGGATTCGCTACCCAACCGAGCTGGTCTGATCAGTCGTCGCGGTTCGCTTGCTTCATCGTTCCGAGCGGGTCAGCGCGAAACGCCTCCACGGACGTTTGATACCCGGCGAGGGCTTGGAACTCCTGCCCTGCCCGCATGGCGGCTCGGCCACCACGGAGGTCGAACTGTCGGTGCACGAGGCGTTTCTTGAGGGCGGTCAGATCCGAGGCGACACCGGCAATCCGACCAGCGATCGTCAACACCGACGACGCCAGTTCTGGGGCAGGGTACGAACGATTCGCCCATCCGATCCGAGCTGCTTCGACGCCATCGATGGCATCCCCGGTCAACAGGGCTTCCATGGCGTGGCGCAGCCCCAGAAGGGGCTCGTGGTAGGCCCAATCCGGCGATGACGCGACTCGGGCGACCGGGTAGGAGATCGTTGCGTTGTCGGCGACGTAGACGAGATCACACGCCATAGCCAGTTCGGTAGCACCCGCCATCGCGTAGCCGTGCACCTGCGCAATCACCGGTTTGGCAAGATCCCAGATCGAGAACCAACCATCGGTGGCTTGGCGAGCCCACGCTCCGTCACCGGGGGCGGAATGGTAGGGCGTCTCGTCCATGAGCGGCGACGACAGGTCGTAGCCAGACGAGAAGCAGTCACCAGCTCCCCGGAGCACCGAGACCCGAACATCGTCGTCGTGGTCATGGGCCTGAAGGACGGCGAACAGTTCGGCCCGCATCGGGGTCGAGATGGCGTTCTTCTTTTCGGGCCGGTTGAGGGTGACATAGCGAACTCCGTCGCTCGCTTCCTCGACGGCGATCAGCTCAGTCATGGTCACTCCCTTCCCGCTGCGACCGGTTCGGTCCCAGTGATCGACGCGGCGACCTCAAGCGCCTCAACATTGTCCGTGCGCAGGATCACACCAGTCAGCCCGTCCGGGACGACCTCGTGCCATCGGTCCCGAATGCGTTGGGCCGGACCGAAGAGGGCACCGGCGTCGATGTACTCGTCAGGAACCGCAGCGATGGCTTCATCCTTGCGGCCAGCCAGCCAGAGTTCTTGGATTCGAGCGGCAGCCTCGGGGAAGCCGCGGCGAGCCATGGCATCGCGGTGAAAGTTGTTCTCTTCGCTTCCCATCCCGCCGATGTACATCCCGGTCAAGGGCTTCTTCGCGTCGATGGCCGAGCGGACATCATCGGTGATCTCAATAGTGA
>Ga0181588_10000596_pt1 | contig 32956 bp, 36 predicted proteins | sample 071ome_26_FD_148607 | JGI IMG/M metagenome (GOLD analysis project Ga0181588, IMG submission 148607) | Coastal salt marsh microbial communities from the Groves Creek Marsh, Skidaway Island, Georgia - 071409BT metaG (spades assembly) | ecosystem: Environmental > Aquatic > Marine > Intertidal zone...
GTTCAGCGAGAACTCGGTCCACAGGTAGGACAGAACTCCGATGACAAGCGCGAGCGGAAAAATCGCCTTGGCGCGAGCACCCATTTGAGCTCCTTTGGATAGGACAGGGATCCCCGCTAACCCGAGAGATGAGATGAGGTGGGCTTCGCGGTTGCACGCAGCGTATGCCGTCGTGCAGACGGCACTCTACGGGCGTCCGGCTATTCGTTACAAGTGCTACGAATCCTTCGCCTGTAAGGAAACCCCACGGATTTCATCGCTACGAGCGGGCGGTTTACGCGCCCGTAATGATCACGCCGGGTACGCGGACGAGGTCGCGGCGCGCTTCGCCGCCCCCTCCCGGGCAAGCGGCTCGAGCACATCTGCGAGCGCCTCCGGTGAGTGACGCACCACCCTGTCCGCCTCGGCGATGTCGGCAGCCACCACGCGCACGCCGCGCGCCCCGAGGGCATCCGCATCCACGCGGACCGGCTCCTGCCCCTGAGCCGCGTAGTGCGCCAGCGCGGCCGCGTCAAGCGGCCCCTCGTGCACCACCACCACGTCCACGCCCCCCGGTGCCATCTCGAGCACCCGGTCCAGGTGCGTTGCGGCGTCCATGCCGTCGGTCTCCCCCGGCTGCGTCATCACGTTGCACACGTACACGCGGAGCCCGGGCGCGCTGCACACGGCCTCCGCGATCTCCCCCACCGCCAGGTGCGGCAGCACGCTGGTGAACAGCGAGCCCGGCCCCAGCAGTACGAGATCGGCGTCGGCGATGGCCGCGATGGCCTCGGGGTGCGCCGCGGGTTCCGGGTCCAGCCACACCCGTCGGCAGGCGCCGGTGCCGGATGCGATCCGCGTCTCGCCGCACGCCTCGCTGCCGTCCTCGCGCTCCGCCCACAGGCGCACGTGCTCGAGGGCGCCGGGTATCACCCTGCCCTTCACGTTGAGCACGCGCGACGCTTCCCGCACGGCCTCGTCGAATGACCCCGTCACCTGCGACAGCGCGGCCAAGATGAGGTTGCCGAACGGATGCCCCGACAGATCGCCATCGGCGAAGCGGTACTGGAACAGGTGCCCCATCAGCGACTCATCCTCGGCCAGGGCCACGAGCACGTTCCGGATGTCCCCCGGCGGCAGAATGCCGAGCTCGCGACGCAGGCGCCCCGATGAGCCCCCATCGTCGGCCACTCCCACGATGGCCGAGATGTCCAGGTCGCGTGCCTTCAGTCCCCGCAACAGCGACGACAGCCCGGTGCCCCCGCCGAGGGCCGCAACATGCGGGCGGCTCATGATGGGCCGCCCGCGCCGGCCGGGCGCCCGGCGTCCCGGTGCGCCACGCTCACGTCCAGATCGTCCGAATACCGCGCGGCCAGTGCCTCGGCCACGGTCACGCTGCGGTGGCGCCCGCCGGTGCATCCGATGGCCACCACCAGATGCCGCTTGCCCTCGGCCTCGTAGAGCGGCAGGACGTGATCCAGCAGCGCGGACAGCCGCGCCATGAACTCGTCGTAGGCGGGATCGGCCGCCACGTAGTCCGCCACCGCGGCGTCCTCGCCCGTGAGGGCCGTGAGCTCGGGCACGTAGTGCGGGTTGCGCAGGAACCGGACGTCGAACATCAGGTCGGCCTCGCGCGGCACCCCGTGCTTGAAGCCGAACGACGAGAAGGTCACGCGCATCCTGGGGCGGTCACCCGGCTTCATCACCTGCGCAACGGCCTCGCGCAGCTGCCACGTGTTCATGTCGCTGGTGTCGATCACCACATCCGCGCGCGCACGGGCATCGGCCAGCAGTTCCCTCTCCTTCTCGATGCCGCGCAGCACCTCACCCCCGTCGGCCAGCGGGTGGCGCCGCCGCGTCTCGCGGAACCGGGCCAGCAGCACGTCGTCGGATGCCTCGAGGAACAGCACACGGGTGGTCATGCCGGGCATCCCGGCCAGCCGGTCCAACTCGCGCACGAGGTCCTCGAACCACACGCCGCCGCGTACGTCGAACACCAGGGCCGCCCGCTCCACCTTGCTGCCCTCCAGGGCGAACAGGTCCACCAGCGAGGGAAGCAGGCGTGGCGGAAGGTTGTCCACGCAGAAGTACTCGGCGTCCTCAAACGCCCCCATCGCCCCGGACTTCCCGGCCCCCGACAGGCCGGTGATGATCGTCAGCTCCACCCGTTCCCCGATCCCGCCGGGGTGCCGGCCTGCTCAGGGCCCCCGGTCTTGTTGAGGTGCTCATACAGGTCGCGGGCCACCTTGGGCGGCAGCCCCGGCACCGCCTCCATCTCCTCGCGGGATGCCGACATGAACCGCTCCGGCGACCCGAAGTGCCGCAGTATGGCGCGCCTGCGCGCAGGCCCGATGCCCGGCAGCGTGTCCATCGCGCTCGCGGTCATTCCCCGGCCCCGGCGCGACCTGTGGTGGCGCACCGCGAACCGGTGAGCCTCGTCACGCACCTGCTGGAGCAGCCGCAGGCCCGCCGAGTCCTCCGGCAGCAGGATGGGGTCGGACCGCCCGGGCACGAACACCTCCTCCTGCTGCTTCGCGAGGCCGATCATGGGGACGTCCACCCCCGCGGCCAGCATGGCGCGCCGCGCTGCGGACAACTGCCCCTTGCCGCCGTCGATCACCACGAGCGAGGGCGTGGCCCCCAAGCTGGCATCGTCGTCGCCCCCGGCCAGCCGCGCCATGCGGCGTCCGATGGCCTCCTCCATGCGGGCGAAGTCATCGGGGCCACCTTCGTGCCGCATGGTGAACGACCGGTAGTGCGCGCGTGCCGGCGCCCCGCCGTCCATCACCGTCATCGAGGCCACGGCGTAGGTGGCGCCGAGGTTCGATATGTCGAAGCACTCGATGCGCATCGGCGGGGCGTCCAGGCCCAACGCCTGTTGGAGGTCGCCCAGGGCGGCGGTGCGCCGCTCCCGCGTGCGGGCCGCGCGCGCACGGTCCTGGTCAAGCGCCAGCCGTGCATTGCGCTCCGCCATCTCCTGCAGCCGTCGCTTCTCGCCACGCTCTGAGGCGCGCACCTCCACCCCGGCCTGGCGTCGCTCGGCGAGCAGGGCCTCCAGCGGGCGCGTCTCGATACCACGGGGCACCACCACCAGTGGCGGTATGGCCATGCCCAGCGCGTAGTACTCCATCGCGAACTGCTCGATGACCGTGTCGGGGGCCCGTGCACCGGCGGCGTCCATGAAGAACGACTGCCGATCCCCCAGTACGCCGTCCCGCACCTGCAGCACCTGGACGTTCGCGGCCTCGCCGTCGTCGTCCACCGCCACGCCGAGCACGTCCAGCGACCCCATCGATTCGCTGCTCACCAACTGGTTCTCCATGAGGTGCCGCACCGCCGACAGCCGGTTGCGGTACAGCGCGGCATCCTCAAACCGCTGGGCGGCAGCGGCATCGCGCATCTGCTGCTCCAATTCCTGCTCCAGGCCGCGGTAGCGACCCGAGAGGAACGCGATGGTCTGGTCGATCAGGTGCCGGTACTCATCGCGGCTGATGTAGTCCACGCAGGGAGCCAGGCACCGCTTGATGTGGTAATCGAGGCACGGGATGCCGGACGGCCGCCCGGGCTCGGTGCCCTCGCAGGGCCGCGAGGGGAAGATCTTGCCGATCAACGAGAGCGTCTCGCGCACCTTCGAGGCGCTGGAGAACGGGCCGAAGTACACCCGGTCGCGACGGTGCCGCTCGCGCGTGAAGTACACGCGCGGGTAGGCCTCATCCAGGCTGATGCCGATGTACGGATAGCTCTTGTCATCGCGCAGCTTCACGTTGAAGGGCGGGCGATGCGTGGTGATCAGGTTGCCCTCGAGGATCAGGGCCTCCTGCTCGCTGTTCACCACGAGGGCCTCCAGACGGTCCGCGCGCGACACCATCTCGGCCGTGCGCGGATGCAGGCCCCGCTTCGGGCCGGGACGCGCCCCGGCGGCACCCGCCGGGCCCCTGACGGGGGCCTCGAAGTACGAGAACACGCGCTTGCGCAACGACTTCGCCTTGCCTACGTACATCACGCGGTCATCGGCATCGCGGAACAGGTACACGCCCGGCGCATCGGGAAGGGCGGCCAGCTGCTCGCGGAGGGGCTCGGTGCCCATGGCGCCGAGTATAGGAGCGGCATGCTCCTGCGCATCAGGCGAGCAGGTCCCCGGCCCGCATCAGCACCACCTCCGCGCCGCCGCCCCGCAGCGCCGCACCCTGGCCGGCCAGGGCCAGCACGCGCGCCACATACGCCTGGGTCTCCGGGTATGGCGGTATCCCGCCGTGGCGGCGCACGGCGCCGCCACCCGCGTTGTAGGCGGCAAGCGCCAGCGGCACCGAGCCGAATTCCCGGATCCCCGCCGCCAGCAGCCGGGCGGCCCCGGGTATTGCCTGAGCGGGGTCGAAGGGGTCGCGCACCCCCATTCCGCGGGCCGTCGTCGGCATGAACTGGGCAATCCCCTGAGCACCCGCACTGCTCACCACGTCGGGCCGGAAGTCGGACTCGGCCTTGAGCACTGCCGCAAGCAGCGCCGGTGCGACTCCCGCGCGCCGGGCCGACTCCACCACGACGGATCGATATCGGGCAGGGACCCATGCGGGCAGGTCCGCAACCGCCGGGCCCGTGCCCGGCCGGCCACCGCCGCACCCCGGCTGGAAGCCCCAGTGCCACGGCTCCCACGAGTACCGCTGCACGAACCCGAAGGGACCGGCATTGCGCGTGAGCCAGGCATGCACGCCTCCCGACACCACCAGGTCGAGCTCCGTGCTGTCGCGGTGCCTGCTCCGCCCCGGCGGTGCCACCCACTTCGGGTCGGGGTGCCGCGCGAACAGCACGGCCTGCTCGGCGTCGGACCGGAAAGCGCTCACCACAACCAGGTCCATGCCCGCGGCACGTGCGGCGCGATCCATCTGGTCGAACGCCGCCGCCACCGCCGGGCACATGGGCTTACCGTCGCGGTAGACCAACGGACCCGAGTACCCGCCACCGGTCGCCCACCCCACCGGCCCGGCGGCGGCCACCGCCGTGGCGATGGCGACGCCCGCGCGGGACGTGGCGGATACCTCCACCCGGAGCGGCCCGGGGCGCCGGACGCTCACCTGCACCTGCATCGGGATGCGCCCATCGCCCACCAGCACGACCCGGGTGACGCGGGCGCCCGACCCGCGGGCGGCCTGCGCCGCAGCCCCCGACGCCGCGTCCCGCAACCGCGCGCGGATGTCCCACGGGTCCACGAGGGCATCCGGGATGGCATCCAGCAGCGCTCTCCCCGCCGACAGGGCCGCCAGGTCGGCCGCCAGCCGCGCGCCGTTCGAGGCCACCCGAAGCCCGCCGATCGCCCCAAGGCCCATCACCACGGCCGCGCAGATGGCCGCCACCGCAATGGCGATGGGCAGCGCCTGGCCCCGCTGGTCGACCGCCCGTACGCGCGCGCGCCTCACGGCGCCCGCACTGCAGCACGCTGTCGCACGGTCGCACCCGGGATGCCCGGAAGCGCCGGGGCCGGGGCGCTGCCCGTCACCGTCACGACGCGGCCCGATCGACCCTGCGCCGCCATCGCGCGGTCGCGGGCCCGGTCCTGCGCCGATCCCGCGGCCCCCAGGAGGCCAGCCAGGTACACCGCCATCAGGGCGACGGCCGCGAGCAGCGGCACCACGGCCAGGACCTCGAGCGACGCCTGACCGTCGTCGCCCCGCATGTCACGGACGCGGAGCGCGCGCATCGGCGCGCACCCTCGGTGCCGGAACGAAGGGGAGGATCATGGGAACGGACACCTCCACCCGCACGGTGCGCAATTCCCCGCCGCCCGTGTCGACGGTCACGCGCGCGCCACGCGCCAGCCCCTCGCCCAGGACGCGGGCGGCCGCCGGGCGCGCCGGGGCGTCCACCAGGGTGGCCCGGGCCCCCGCGCGCGCCGCCTCACGTGCGGCACTCCACGCATGCGCCGCCAGCCCCACCTGCACCGCCAGCGCGCCCGCCATCACCACCAGCGGCACCACCGCCACCACCTCCACCGAGGCCTGCCCGCTGCCGTGGCGTGCATGCGACATGAGGCGACCATATGGCGCGGGCCCGCACGCGGGGCACGCGCCCTGCAACGGATCGGCGCCGGATCGGTGCCGCCGGGACTACAGCCTGCGGCTGTCCCGGATAATCCACCAGATGAGCAGGCCCAGCGCCACGATGAGGGCGATGTAGCCGAGCGGCGTGATGCGGTCCGCCAACAGGGGGTACCCGGCGACGAGCAGGAATGCGATCCCCAGGGCCGCCGCCACCATCACCACGCGCTTCCACGGGCGGATTACCAGCCAGGCGAGTTGGTTGCGGCGGAAGTAGGCGGCTCCGGCGGCCAGGATGGCCACCACGAACAGCACCGAGATGACCTGGGTGATGGTGGCGAACGCGATGGAGAACGCCCGCTCCCACACCACCATGAGGGCAGCGAGGCCGAAGATGATGACGGCGTTGCGGACGGCGGCGGGCACGGGACGAGGATACCTCCGGGCCCGGCCCTACCATGCCCGCGTGCCCCACCCGCCATCTCCCGACAGGCTCACCGTGCTTGCGTCCCCGGACTCACCGGGCTACCTCGATGTGCGCGCGGGCGATGCGCACGGCCCCCAGGTGGCGACGACGTTCCGCACCGGTGGGCCCGGCGCCGCCGTCATCGGCATGGGTGAACTGGTGATCTCCGCCCCGCATCCTGCGCCCGCCGGCAGCCGACGGCACATCATCGGCCCCGATGGCGCGATCCGCGGCTACGTGGAATACCGGTGGCAGATCTCCCCGCTCCGGTGCGTGACGGCGCTGGTGGACGACCAGGGCGTGTGCGCGTGGACCCGTGAGCGGTCTGCGCTCGCCGCCGGCCTGCGGCGCCTCACCCCGCGGGCACCCATGCCCCGGACAGCCGTGATGATGGGCCAGGAGGAGGTCGGCGAGGTCCGTGCCGCGCCCGGCGGGCACTGCCTCACATGGGGTGGAGACCGGCGGCTCAGCCGGACGCAGGCGGCCCTGCTGGCGGTGGCCCTGGCACTACCCCGCTAGGCCGGGCCACGAAGGCCGGGCAGCGCATTACCGGCACCGCGGGGTACCGGGGCATGCGCGGCTCCTCGCACATCGTGAACACCGACCGCCGCGTGGGCACCAGTCTCTGGAACCGGCAGCGGTCGCACAGCCCTGCGGGCATGCGGCGCCGGTCGCCGGTCACGGCGTTGGCGCCCCCGCGCGCAGGGCGTCGGCGAGCCCGGTGAGCGGGAGGTCGCCCTCCAGATCGCCATGGCGGGCGCGCACCGATGCCGTGCGGGTCTCCACCTCGCGGTCGCCAACCACGAGCAGGAAGGGCACCTTGCCCAGCTCGCCATCACGGATGCGGCGGCCCATGGACTCCGACCGGGAATCCACCTCCACCCGGATCCCCCCGCCCCGGAGCGTGGCGCACACCTCGTCCGCGTAGGGCACGTGGCGATCCGACACCGGGATGACGCGCGCCTGCTCGGGGGCCAGCCAGAACGGCAGGTCACCGCCGGTGTCCTCCAGCAGGATGCCCAGGAACCGCTCGAGCGATCCGGTGATGGCACGGTGGATGATGACCGGACGGGCTTCGGTGTCGTCGGCCGTCGTGTAGTTCAGGCCGAAGCGCTCGGGCATGTAGAAGTCCAGCTGGCAGGTGCCGAGCTGCCACGAGCGCCCCATGCTGTCGGTCACCTGGATGTCGATCTTGGGGCCGTAGAAGGCGCCGTCGCCCTCCTTGATGCCGTACTCGCGATCGCCCAGGGCCAGGCGCAGGGCCTCCTCGGCCTGATCCCACATCTCCGGCGTACCGGTGGCCTTCTCCGGCCGCGTCGACAGGAACATGGCGACATCCGTGAAGCCGAACCGCGCGTAGAAGCGCTCGGTCAGGTCGAGGATCGACCGGACCTCGGACTGGATCTGGTCCATGCGGCAGAACACGTGGGCGTCGTCCTGTGTGAACGCCCGCACGCGGAACAACCCGTGCAGCACGCCGGACAGCTCATGGCGGTGCACGTGGCCGAACTCGGCCAGGCGCAGCGGCAACTCGCGATACGAGCGACGCGTGGAGCGGAACACCAGGCAGGCCCCGGGGCAGTTCATGGGCTTCACGGCGAACCCCTGGTCGTCCACCTCCGTGAAGTACATGTTGTCCTTGTAGTGCTCGTAGTGACCGCTCTGCTTCCAGAGCTCGTCACTGAGCATGGTGGGGGTGCGGATCTCCTGGTAGCCCATGGCGTCGAGCTCGGTACGGAGCGCCGCCTGGATCTCGTTGACCACCACCATCCCCTTCGGCAGGAAGAAGGGGAAGCCCGGGCCGGCCTCGTCGAAGTAGAAGATGCCCAGGTCGCGCCCCACCCGTCGGTGGTCACGTGCGCGCGCCGCCTCCAGGCGCTCGAGGTACTCATCCAGCTCGGCCTTCGTGGGGAAGGCCGTGGCGTATACGCGGGTGAGCATGGGGTTCTTCTCGCTGCCGCGCCAGTACGCACCGGCCACCGACAGCAGCTTCACCTTGCCGATGCGCCCCGTGTCGTGCACGTGTGGCCCGCGGCACAGATCGATGAACTCGCGCTCGCGGTAGAGCGACACGTCGGCCTCGCCCTGGCGCCCGAGCTCCTCCACCTGGTCCACCTTGTAGGGCTGGCCGCGCTCGGCGAAGAAGGCCTTGGCGTCGGGGATGCTCATGACGCTGCGCTCGAACGGCGCCTTGCTCTTGGCGATGCGGTTGATCTCGGCCTCGATGGCCGGGAAGTCATCCTCGGTGATCGGCCGGTCCAGCTCGAAGTCGTAGTAGAAGCCATCGGCGATGGGCGGCCCGAACCCGAAGCGGGTTCCCGGGAACAGGCTCATCACCGCCTCGGCCATCACATGCGCCGCCGAGTGCCGCATCACGTAGAGGTGGTCGCCGCCGCTCTTGCCGGTGATGATGGCGATCTGCTCGCCGTCGGCCAGCGGACGGGCGAGGTCGCGGATCTCATCGCCCACGCGCACCGCGAGCGCGGCCTTCGCCAGGCCCGGGCCGATGGCCGCGGCGGCGTCGTGGCCCGTGGAGCCCTCGGGCAGGTCCAGTCTGTTCCCGTCGGGGAGGACGACGTGCATGTGGTTGGCGTGCTCCTCGCAGGGGCGGTCGTGGCGGCGGCCGATGGTAGCAACGGCTCCCGGCCCTCCCGCATCCCCCTTGCGGCGTCCGGTCAATGGGCGGAAGATGACCGGACCATGCGGTGGTTGCTCTGCGGATCGTCCCCCACGCCGGTCGCCCGACGGGTGGTGCCGGCCATCCTCGTGTCGCTGCTGCTCGCCCTATTCGGCACGGCCTTCCTGGTGCTGGCGCCGAGCATCCCGGGGCCCGGGTGGTTGCGCGCCGCCTACGTCATGTTTGTGGTGGTAATCCTCAAGCTGCCCCTCATCGCGATCCTGTGGTGGCTGATCGCCCGCAACCACGAGTGGCCGAGCACGAAGCCCAAGTGGCTCCCGCCCGAGCAGGCCGAGATCCTCGCCTATCTGGAGAAGGAAGCCGATCGGGCTGCCGGGCTGCCGGACGCCGTGGAGCGCCTGGAGTACCTGTCGCAGGAGGCCTGGCACGTGGCCGACCGCCTGGACGGCGACGCCAAGGTGGACGCCCTCACCGTGGCCCTGCGCATCGACCTGGTGCGCGAGCGGGCCCGTCGTGAGCGCAGTGGGCACTGACCCCCTGCTCCGGGGCACCCCCGGCATCGGCGACGGCCCCGACGTGCGGTTGCTGCTGGCCGCTCTCACGGCGGAGCGCGAGGGCCAGCGCCTGCTGCTCGAGGGCCGGGGCGACCGGGCCCGGCCGTACCTGGCGGCCGCCTCCGAGGCCTACCTGGCGTCCTACCCGCTGGCCCAGCCGCGCTCATGGGGACGCCTGATCGGCGCCGTCAAGGCCGGCGTGCTCGCCGGCGAGGGAGCGCCGCAGGCGCGCCGGGCACGCGCTGAACTCGGAGGCGTGGCAGACAGCCCCGCGTCGTGCTACCTGGGCGCCCTGTGCGCGGTGGTCCTGGACGACGCCGAGGAGGCGCTCGCCCTGGCTCCGGGCATGCGGGCGGGCGGCGATGCATTCGCCCGCGCCGCCGATGGCATCGAGGCCATCGCACGCGGCGATGCGCCCGGACTGGCCGCTGCAGTCCGGGCGATCGAGGCCGACTTCGCCACCCGCGAGACGCATCTCACGGGCGTCCCCATCGCCGACACCGCGCTGATGCTGCAGATGATCGGCGCAATTGCGAACGTCCGGTAAAGAAAAAGGCGGCCCCGGCGCCCGCGGGTTGCGTCCCCCGGGGGAACAGGTATAAACCGACTATGTGTTCGGATCTTCGATCCGGGCGCATGGCGGTCGCGAGCGGCGGACGTTCCGAGGTCGGGGGGCCTCGGTTGCGCGGGAAATCGGGGGGTTCCCCGCGCCGTCCGCCGCCGGCCGCTTACCTGCGATGCTCTCGGACGTGAACGGCGTCACCTCACGCGTCCGCACCGGCGCTCAGGCCCTGCTCGCCGCCAACTGGCGCGAGGGCGTGGGTCGGGACGGCACCCATTTTGGCTACACGTGCCCGGACGGCGCGAAGTACCCCTACCAGTGGTTCTGGGACTCCCTCATGCACGCGCTGGCGTGGAACGAAGTGGACCCCGCCCGGGCCGGCGCCGAACTCGCGTCGCTCGCGTCAGCCCAACGCGCCGACGGGCTCATCGGCCACACGGTGTTCTGGGAGCAGCCGGTGCGCGCCTCACGCCTGCTCTTCTACAACGTCCGTCGCCGATCCGACATGGCGACCGCCACGATCCAGCCGCCCTTCCTGGGATGGGCGTGGGCCGAGGTGGCGGAACGCCTGGGAGACCCCGCGTTCACCCGCCAGGGGCGCGACGTGGTTGCCGCCTACCACGGGTGGATCGAGCGCGAGCGCGTCGACCGCACCGGTCTGGCGTGGGTGATCCTGCCCGACGAGACCGGCTGCGATGCATCCCCGGTATTCGACCCGCTCCTGCGGTGGCGCCGGCACGGCACGCCCGGGTTCGCCCTGCTGGTGGCCGCGGCCCGGCGCCACGACTTCTCGTTCCGCCGCATCCGGGCTGCGGGCGGCTTCACGGCGGCGTGCCCGCTGGTCAATACCGCGCTTGCCCTCGGCTACCTCGGCCTCGCCGCCATGGGGGACCCCTCGGCGCGCACGCGCGCCCGTGAGGTGACCGGTGCCATCGTGGAGCGCCTGTGGGACGACCGCGCCGGGGTGTTCCGCCTCGCCGGCCCGGATGGCCGGCTGGTGTCCGTGAGCGCGTGGCAGGGCCTCGCCCCGGCGGCCCTGCCCGACCTGCCGGACGACCTGCGCGCGCGGATCGTGGACCAGTGGCTCACGCGCCCCACGCGCTTCTGGCCCCCGCATCCGGTGCCATCGGTGAGCATGGACGACCCCCGGTTCACACGGGGCGATGGCCGCGTGATTCCCCAGTACTGGCGCGGGCCGTCGTGGCCGTTCACGCCGCCCTTCACCCTTCCGGCGCTCCTGCGGGCGGGCCGGCACGAGGAGGCCGCCGTACTCGTTGCCCGCATCGAGGAGCGCCTGGATGGCCAGGGGTTCCGCGAGTACACCGACCCCCTTGACGGCACCGGCATGGGCGCGCACGCGTTCAGCTGCCAGGCGGTGGCCCTCGCGCTTCGGGCCTGGCTGGACCGGCCACCGATCCCCGTGCGGGCCTAGTCGAGCCCCCGCCGCATCGACAGCACGCGGTCGAGCGATTCGCGGGCCTCGGCCGACGACACGCGCCCCGAGCGCATGGCGCGTGCCACCCCCGACGCCGCGCGGCGGCCCTCGGCCTCGGTGCTGGCCACGATCACGAGGTCCATGCCCGCGGCGGCGGCCGATGCCGATGCCGCGCGCGTGCCGCCCCAGGGCCGGAGCGCCGGGGTGTCGATGGCATCGGTGATGGTGACGCCCTCGAAGCCCAGGTCGTCACGCAGCAGGTCATCCACCACCATCGGCGAGAGCAGCGCAGGGCGCACCGACAGCTGCGGGAACACGATGGATGACACCATCACCATGGGCACTCCCCCATCCACCGCGGCGCGGAAGGGCTTCATCTCGCGGATGAGGGTGGCGCGGGAGGCCGTCACGCGCACCACGGCGTCGTCGGTGTTCACCTTGGCCCGGCCAAAGCCCGGGAAGTGCTTGGCGGACGCCGCCACGCGCGAGTCGGCGAGACCCTTGGCGAAGGCGGTGCACTCAGCGCCCACGCCCACGAGTGATGCACCGAAGGCGCGCCCGTCGCGGGCCAGGTCGCGGCCCGGCATGGACAGGTCACACACCGGCGCGAGGTCGGCGTTCACCCCGGCCGCGCGCAGCGCACGCCCGGTGGAGCGCCCCTGGGCGCGGATGCCCGCGGACCCGAGGCGCGCACCCATCCGGGCCGCGCTCATGGTGGGGGGCGCCCACGGAAGGCGCTTCACCAACCCCCCCTCCTGATCCACGGCGATCAGCAGGGGCGCATCCACATCGGCAGGACGGGGAATGGCCTGCAGTTGCCGCGTGAGCTTCGTGAGGGTGGCGCGGTTGGGCGCATTCCGGGCGAAGAGGATGACGCTGCCCACCTCGCCCCGCCGGATCGCCGCCTTCATCCAGGGGCTCACCGAGGTGCCGTCCACCGGCCACATCACCCGCTGGCCCGCCATCTGCGCGGTGGTGGGTGCGCTTGCGGCCACGCCTGCGCCCACCAGGGCCATGGTGCACGCCGCGGCGCCGATGAGCGGCGTGCGCCTCATGACACCACCGCCCATCCGATGTCGATGCCGAAGGTGTTCTTCTGCGCGTACTCGGGATTGGTGCCGCTCTCGGGCTGGGTGGGGTCGCCCGGGATGCGGCGCACCACCACCAACTCCACGTTGGACTGCGCGGGCATTGACGAGGTCCGCTTCAGGTATGACACCAGCACCAACCGGGCGTCGTCGCGATTCAGGCCCGTCGGGTCGGCCCCTGTGTACTTGAACTCACGGTCGGTGGGCCATGAGATGACCGGCGCCGAGAAGTCCTTGCCCACCAGCTTGCGATAACCCAGCGTGGAACCCGGCAACTGCGTGAGGCGCGTCCCCGTGCGCGTATCCCGGAAGATGAACGTGAGGTTCGTCCGGCATTCGGAGGGGGCGTCCTCGTAGACGCGGATCCGCGACAGGACGCGCACGGCGCGTGTGCCATTCGGCGCAGCCTGCGTGCGCCACGTGCGCTTGTCCTGCTGGTAGAAGGTCTTGCTGCACGGAGCGGGCACGGCGGCGACGGGCACCGCGGTCGGCGCGGGCGCCGCTCCGGGCATGGTCACTGCGGTGGTGGCCGCGGGCGGCGCCGCCCCGGTGCCCGACACCACGCGGGCGGACAACGTGTAGGTGGTGCCCGCGGCCAGGCCGACCACGGTGGCCGCACCCGCCGAGACAGGGGCCGTGGCAGTGGCACCGCCCGGGCTGGCGGTCACCTGGACGGTGGCGTCCTGCCATGGGCAGGTGGGGTCGGGGCTCCACTGCGCGGTCGCGGTGCCGCTGCCCACGACCGCGCTGATTGCGGTGGGTGAGGTAACGGTGTCGCAGATCCAGTCGCGGGCGGCGCTGACCTTGGCGTACACGCCCGGATACCGCGGGTCGCCGCAGTCATACCCCCAACTGGTGACGCCCACGATGACGCGGCGACCGCTGAGGTCCACGGCCAACGGGCCACCGGAGTCACCCTGGCAGGTGTCATTCGCCCGGTCGGGCACCGATGGCGGCGCGGTGGGATAGCCGCCCGCGCACACCATCGTGGTGGGTTGGAACGCCGCCCCGTACGATCCACCCCCCGCGCATACCGCGTCATCGAGCAGGGGCACGCCCCCGGCGGTGTGCTGAAGGATGGTGCTGGTGGACGAACCACCATCCGTCGTGAGCCCCCAACCGGCGATGCGGCCGTTACGCGGGCCGGTGGCCGGAACGGCGGTGCGCAGGGCATCAACCGCGGCATCCTCCGATGGCGCGGGCAGGGCAACCGGCGTGGCGGACGTGGGGTTGGGCAAACGCAGCAGTGCGAAGTCCCACGGGTTTGCGGCCGGCGAGTACGACGGGTGCGCCAGCGCGGCATCGGCCACCTGCCCTGCGGGCAACGCAGCCCGGGTGTATGCCCCCGGCCACTCCGGGAACACCGTGAGCGGATTGCCGGAGCCGTCATACAGGCAGTGCCCCGCGGTCAGCACCCAGCGCGATGAGATGACCGATCCACCGCACAGGTAGCTGTTGCCGGGGTTGAGCAGCGTGGCGAAGGGCCACTCCGCGGCGACGGCATCGGCTCGATCGGGCCCCACGACCCTCGGCGCCACATCGCCGCCAGCCGTGGCCACCGACCCAGCACCGGCTGCGGCGAGCGCGGCAACAAGCACGGCGAGGAGGGCGAGCAGGCGGCGCACGCCTGCGAACGTATCACCGGCCCTGCGGCGCACGCGGCCGTAGGTTCGCCCGGCCCACCCCGGCCGCGGGTAGCGCCTAGCCTTACGGCGGTGTCGGTGAACGTCCTCGGAGCCCCTCTTGCCGAATGCGGCCGCGATCCCCTGACGGGGTTCACCCGCAACGGCTGCTGCGACTCGACGGCCGACGACCCGGGCGTGCACGTGGTGTGCGCGGTGATGACCGCGGAGTTCCTGGCATTCACCGCCGCCCGGGGGAATGACCTGTCCTCCGCCACGCCGTGGTTCCCCGGCCTGAGCCCGGGCGACCGGTGGTGCCTGTGTGCATCCCGGTGGGCGGAGGCCCTCGCGGCGGGCACCGCCCCGCCGGTCATCCTCGAGGCCACCCACGCGCGGGCCCTCGACTGGGTGTCACTCGATGACCTGCGCGACCACGAATGGAGAACTGCATGAGCGAATCCCGTGACATGGTGGCCGACGGCTTCACCGAGACCGCGTCCGACTACGAAGACGCCGTGCGGTTCAACATCGAGGGCGGCCAGCGGCTGGTGATGTCCATTCCCGCCGGGCAGTACGAGGACGTGCTGGACGTGGGCTGCGGCACCGGCTGGACCACGCAGGCCGTGATCGACCGGTTCCACCCGGCGCGCATCACGGGGGTGGACCCATCCGAGGGCATGCTGGAGCAGTTCCAGCAGAAGCTTGGCGGCATCGGGGGCGTGGAGATCGCGCTGGCCCAGGGCGACGTGGAGAACATGCCGGTGCCGGACGAGGCGTTCGACCTGGTCATCTGCGCGATGGCGTACCACTGGTTCCCGCGCAAGTGGGAGGCCGCGAAGGCCATGGCCGCGAAGCTCCGCCCCGGTGGCGTGATGGCCATCCTGTGCTCGGGGCGCGGCGGGGAGCAGGCGTACCGCGACATCCTCGCCAACATGGAGCCGCCCAACTACGTGTGGCTGGGGGCGTTCGACGCCGTGCAGCGGGACATCCCCGAGATGGAGGACTACCTGCTGCAGGCCGGGCTGGACGTGGCGGACATCTGGATGGAGCGGCGCGTGCGCCACACCACCGTCGAGGCCTACACCCAGCGCATGCGCGTGGTGGCCAGCCATCTGATCGGCGACATGCCGGAGGAGGAGGCCGAGGCATACCTGGCCGAGGTGGAGCGCCGCATGCGCGAGGCCTCGGGACCGCGCGGCTGGACGTATGACTTCACCAAGCTCTACGCCATCGCGCGCAAGCCCGGGTAGGAGCCCCTCACCCCGCCAGGAACCGGCTCGCGAGGTTCGCCACGATCCTCGCCCCTGCGGTATCGAGGTGCACGCCGTCGGGTGACAGCAGGTATCCCGCGCGCTGGGCGATGTCGTCGTACGAGCGCCCCAGCGTGAAGTGCTCCACCAGCGATTCCAGGCCGGGGCGCCACGACCCGGTGTACGCGGGTCCGCGCTCGCGCCCGGTGGCCACGATCACCTCGGCCATGCGCTCATGCACCGGCAGGTACGTCACGCCCGCCTCATCCGCGACGTCGCGGATGACGGCGTTGAACTCACGCACGGCGTCGTTGGCCGGGGAGTCCAGGTCCTGCCCCAGCGGGGGCAGCGAGCACACCGCCACCTGGGTGCCGGCGTCGCGGAGCGCCTCGACGGCGGCGGCCAGGCATTCACCGAACCATGCAGGTGATGGATCCTGCGGCAGCCCCTTGCCGCGCCGGGTCATCTCGCGCGCCTGCTCGGACAGCGTGGCCTGCACGTCGTTGGTGCCCACGAGGATGACGGCGTAGGCCGGATCGCACTCCAGCACCCGCGGCAGGTCCTGCAGCATCTCCCACGCCACCCGGCCGTTGACGCCGCCGTTCACGAAGGCCAGGTCGAGGTGCTGGCGGCGCAGCATGCGCACGAAGTCCACGCTCGCGCGCCCGCGCACGATGCTGGCCCCGAGCACCGCGACCACCGGGCGCGACGTGCGCTCGTCCTCCGGCAACGCGAGGAACGAGTCGACGTCACCCGCCGCACTGCCCTGAACGTCGCGCACGGTCTTGGCAAGCACCGCGGCGCCCACGAGCCCCACGGCCGTTGCGCCCAGCGCCAGGGAGCGTGCGATCCGCATGCCCGCACGGTAGCGCCCATGCGTGGATGGAACAGCCGCGGGGTGCCCCGGCCACGCGCCGGTGCTGGCGCTACGCTCGACGCATGAGCGAGGACGACGGGGACCGCGAGCCGGGGCGCCGGATGCCCGGCCTCATCTTCTGGGTATGGATGCTGGTGTTCGCGGTGTTCATCGCCCCGACTGTGTGCGTGACGGTGGCCGGGTGACCGCGCGCCGCGCCGTGGTGCTGGCAGCAGCCGCGGCCGTGCTGGCCCTTCCCGCGGCCGGTGCCACCGCGCTCGGACCATCGGCGCCCCGTCCGCCGGCCGACCCCGGGGAGTTCCGGCTGCTCGCACCGGCCGACCGCTCGGCGTCGCTGTGGGGCAACCGATGGCTGGGATTCGCCGACGCCTTCACCAGCTGGCTGGAGGAGGCATTCCGCCCGCACCCCGAGAAGCTCACGGCACCCGCGCGGTCTGCGCGGCTGGCGCGCCGCTGGACCTCCGGCCCGGGGACCGGGAGCTAGGACACCGCCCCGCCGCGACCGGGCAGGTGGCGCAGCCCGCGCATGGCGTCGCGGGCCGTGCGCGTGAGATCCAGCGCCTCCTCGTACGCGGCAGCCACCTCGGCCGGTGACATGCCCCTGTCGAGCAGGGCCTCGACGGCCAGAACCATGGGCAGCACCGCATCGGCGTAGCCGCCGATGGCATCCGCCGGTGGCGTGGCGCCATCGGTGGCCCGCACCGTGGTCCGGAGGCCCCAGGGCAGCGGATCGTCCTGCCCGCGCACGGCCGGCTGCACCAGAGCGCCGCCGTGGTCATCGAGGGTCCACACCACGAGCATCACCGGGCGCAGCGCGCCGTCATCATCGCCCAGCGGGATGAGCCCGAACCCGATGCACTCCGGCGCCTGGGTGACGGGCTGCCATCCCAGCGGGTCGGCCGCGCCGTTGGTCGCGCCCACCGCCTCCCCTTACCGCCGTGCCATGAGCCAGCCGATGGCCCGGTCCAGGCCATCCACCGACAGTTCGAACATCGGCATGATCTGGCGCACGATCCCCAGCGTGTATGCCCCGTGGATGGTGTCCCACCACCGCCTGGGATGCGGGTTCAGCCAGGCAGCACGCTCGAAGTGCTGCTCCAGGCGCTCCAGCCACTGCGCCCCGGGCTCCTCGTTCATGTACTGGTAGTCGATGGCCCCGCCGGGCACCAGCAGCTCGGTGGGCGCCATGCAGGCATCTCCCACCATCACCAGCTTGTAGTCGGGGTCCAGTTGCGCCAGCAGGTGGAGGGTGGATTCCGAGCGCCTCGGGTGCAGGTCGGGCCCGGTGTACACGCGGTCATACACGCAGTTATGGAAGAACCTCACCTGCAGGTCGCGGAAGTGGCTGGCCTGGTGCATGGCGGTGAACAGGCGATCGAGCAGCATGATGTGCTCATCCATCGAGCCGCCGATGTCCAGCATGAGCAGCACGCGCACGGTGTTGCGCCGCGGGCGGCGGAATGACAGGCGAAGCTGGCCGGCGTGGTCGGCGGTCTCGCGGATGGTGCCCTCCACGTCCAGTTCGGTGGCCGGGCCATCCAGCCGCGTGGAGAGGCTGCGGAGCTTGCGCAGCGCCACGCCGAAGTCGCGCGCGCCGATCTCGTGGTCGGTCCGCAGTTCGCGCCACCGGCGCTCGCCGGCGGTCTGAACCGCGCTCCTCCAGCGGCCCTCGCCCCCGATGCGGATGCCCCCGGGGTGGTAACCCGAGTGGCCGAACGGCGAGGTGCCACCCGTGCCGATGTGCTCCGAGCCGCCGTGGTGCTCCTCCTCCTGGCTCTCCAGCTTCTCCTTGAGCTTGTCGAGCAGCTCATCCAGCTCCATCTGGTCGCGCATCTCATCCAGCTTGCGGCGTTGGTCTTCTGAGATGTGCAGGAACTGCGGGTTCTTTTCGAGCCACGTCCAGACCCTGTCGTCCACGGCCTCGGTCGCCGGCTCGATGCCGCTGAAGTACCGGGCGAAGGCAACGTCGAAGCCGTCGTAGTGGGCCTCGTCCTTCACCAAGACCGCACGCGACATCAGGTAGAAGCCCGACAGCGTGCTGCGGTGCAGGTCGCGCTCCAGGGCGTCGTGCAGCATGAGCCACTCGTCCAGCGCGACCGGCACCCCCTCGTCGCGCAGCGCGGTGAAGAGGCCCTCGAACATCGTGGGCCCTAGCGCTCCCGTTGCATTGCGGCGCGGCGCGCGCGCACGGCCATGTGCCGGCGGGCGATGTCCAGGTCGGCCTGCTTCTTCAGCACCACGCCCATGAACGGCAGCTCGTCCACGATCCGCGCCGGGTCCACGCCGCCCACCGCGAGCGCCTGCACCCAGTCCACCAGCTCCGAGGTGCTCGGGCGCTTCTGCAAGCCGTCGAGCTCGCGCAGCAGGTAGAAGCCCTCCATGGCGGCCTCGAGCAGGCGGTCCTCCACGTCGGGGTGGTGCACCCGCACGATCTGCTCCATCTGGCCCGGGTCGGGAAACGCGATGTAGTGGAACACGCACCGGCGCAGGAAGGCGTCGGGGAGTTCCTTCTCGGCGTTCGACGTGATGATGACCACCGGGCGGTTGTTCGCCGCAACGGTCGCGCCGGTCTCGGGGATGTGAAAGCTCATGCGGTCGAGCTCCCACAGGAGATCGTTGGGGAACTCAAGATCGGCCTTGTCGACCTCGTCGATCACCAGCACCACCCGCTCCGGCGCGGCGAACGCCTCGCCCAACTGGCCAAGGCGGATGTACTTGGCCACGTCCGCCGGATCGCCCTCGCCGAACTGGCTGTCGTACAGCCGCTGGACGGTGTCGTACACGTACAGGCCATCCTGGGCGCGCGTCGTGCTCTTCACCGGCCAGGTGATGAGGCGCATGCCGAGTGCCTCGGCCACCGCCTCGGCCAGGAGTGTCTTGCCGGTGCCGGGCTCGCCGCGCACCAACAAAGGCCGCTCGAGGGATACGGCCACGTTCACCGCGGCCTGCAGGTCGGCCGAGGCGATGTAGTCGGAGGTTCCGCGGAATGATGGAGTCGTCACGGAATGCAGGCTAGCGACGCACGGCACCGGGCCGGGCGCGTGCCGGATCAGGGGGAGAAGCCCACGAGCACGGCCGTGAGGATCACCACCACCGTGAGCAGCGCCACCTCGGCCACGGCCGTCGTGCGCAGGTGGGCGAGGCCCGCCGGGTCGGGGGCGGCGCGCAGGCGCGGCACCAGCACGAAGTGGTTCCACGCACCGAGTGCGGCCACCACCGCCACAACGCCCACCTTGGCGATGAGCAGCACGCCCCATGTGGTGGTCCAGAGCGCCGATGCGGTGGGCAGCACCAGCACGGCCATCACCACGCCCGTGACGCCGGCCAGCACGAACGCCGCGCTCGCCAGCGTGGAGAACCCGATGGCCGTCACGGCGCAGTCGTCGGCGTCGCGACGCCGGTCGAGGACCATCCGGGCCAGCAGCACGAGCCCCCCGGCCCACGCGGCCGCGGCGATCACGTGCACGATGTCCGAGGGCCACATGAGCCACGCCGGGCCCACGGCCTCGGAGTGCCCGGCCAGGAGTGCGGCCACCACGGCCATCGCCGCGCCGATGGCGCCGGGCACCGCCCGGCGCAGGGAGCCACGCACGCGCCCGGGGCGCGTCGGGTCCGGCGTGCGGGCGATGCGCGTGCCGAATGCGATCAGCGCGCCCCCGGCGAAGGCCAGCAGCAGCCCGGCGCCCGCGGCACCCGACAGGGCGTCGCGCAGCGCGCCCGGGAGATCGTCGGAGCCTGTCCCGAGCAGCCATGCGCGGCCGGCGTAGCCGGCCACCGCGCCCGCCATCACCACCGCGCCACCGGCGCGGACCGCGCCGAACTGCCACGACAGCACCGCAGGCGCCGCGCGGGTGGCAAGTGCGATGAACAGCAGGCTGCCAATCGCGAGCAGCGTGCCGGCGTACATGAGTACGCGCGCGATGCTGCGCAGCGCGCGGGGGCCGTCGGTGGAGGGCGCTGCCAGCGCCTGGTCAAGCAGGTCGTCGTCGCCCGCGGCCGAGGTCGTATCCGGCGCAGGTGCGGCGTCGGCAACGGCAGCTGAGCGCACCTTGAACCTGAACGACCCCGCCTTGGGGTGCGCATCGGGCGCCGCGATGCGCCACGCCACCCCGTACCGTCCGGGGCCGAGTGGTGATGCCGGGGTGACGGTGAACGACGTGCCCGTGGATACCGGCGTGACGTCCGCAGCGATGGGCCGTCCGCCGGAGTCGAGCAGGCGGATGCCCGGCGCCACGAGCCGCCCTTCCTTCGTGAACGCCAGGGTGACGCGGTCAACGGGACCGTCCACCACCGATCCCCCAGCCGGCGAGGACGACGCGAAGTCCAGGTGCGCCGTGGCGACGGCCGGAAGGCAGGCGAGGACCAGGACGACGGCGACCAGACCGCTCATCGCCCGGCTCCAAGGTGCGCCCCGGGCGCGAAGGAATGTCGACCGACGACCGTGCATCCGCAGGAGTGACTCTCGCACGCCCTGCGAGCCGATTCCTGCCGATGCCGGACGTTTTATCCGACCGGGCACCCGCACACCTCACGGACGAGACGGGGTGGCCCCCCGCCATCCGGTGGGGGGCCACCTGCCGCGTGGTACCCCGCTACCGTAGGCGCATGAACCCCGAGGGCTTCTGGATCGACCACGTCATCTACGGCGTGGTGGACGCCGATGCGGCATGCGACCGCCTGCGCGAGGAGTTCGGCCTGGGGTCGGTGCCCGGCTCGGAACACCTGGGCGGGACCACCAACCGCATCGTCCCCCTGGGGCCGCAGTGCTTCCTCGAGATCCTCGGCATCGGCGACACCTCGAAGGACGACGGCGCGTGGCTGAACGCCACCCTGCAGGGCCGCGACCGCGTGCTGTGGTGGTGCCTGGGCGTGGCCGACCTGGACGACACCGCCGGGCGCCGGGGCCTTCCGATCCGGTCGGGCATGGCCCGCACCGACGACGCCGACGAATTGGTGTTCCGAAGCGCCGGCATGCCGCAGTACCCGCTCCCGTTCTTCCTCACCCTGAATGGCGACCCCGAGGTGCGCGCCCGCGTGAATGCGGCGCGCTACGAGGCCGCGGGCCACACGTGCGCCCCCACCGGCTACACGTTCGTGGAGGTGGGCGACTTCGCCCCGGTGCTGGATGGCTGGCTCGGCCCCGACCACGGCCTGCCGGTTCGGTACGAGCCCGGCACCGGCCCCGGCATCCATGCGTGCGGCATCTCCACCGCCGATGGGGAGATCATCCTGCGCTGAAGGCCGGGGCGCCGCGGGTCAGGAGGTCTGCGCCCAGCCCTTGGCGGCACCGAAGGCGTTGAGCTGCGCGAACAGCGGGTTGGTGGCCGAAACACCCTGGGCCGCATCGCGCGGCACCTGGCGGACGATGGCCAGCTCGACGTACCTCTGGGCCGGCGTGGCCCTGGTCTTCCTGAGGTAGCTCACGAGCACGAGTCGCGCGTTCCTGCGGTTCTGGCCAGTGGTGTCACCCGTGGTGAAGCGCATCTCCCGCGTGGTAGGCCAGGAGATCACCGGGGCCGAGAAGTCCTGCCCCTGCAGCTTGCGGTACCCCAGGGTGGATCCGGGCAGCTGGTCGAGGCGCTTCTTCGTGCGTGCGTCACGGAAGATGAACGTGAGGTTCTTGCGGCACGCTGCGTTGACGTCCTGGAAGATCCGGATGCGCGAGGTCACCTTCACGGCCGACCTGCCGTTGGGTGCCTTGGCGTTCTTCCACGTGCGCGCGGCCTGCTGGTAGAAGGTGCTCGCGCACGGGGCGGGCGTGGCAGGAGTCGCGGGCGTCACTCCGGGCGCGGGGAGCATGGCGATGCGGTTGGTGGTGACCCCATCGGCTGCGGTGAACGTTCCACCCGCGTACAGGTTGCCGCGGGAATCGGTGTGCAGGTCGTAGACGGTGCCGTTCATGCCGCTGCCCACCGGCGCCCAGACGGAGCCGGTCCACTTCGCGATGTTGGCGGCGTTGGTGGCTCCCAGCTGGTCGAAGTCCCCGCCGGCGTACAGCGTTCCCGCCGCGTCGAATCCGAGGGCACGGACGATCGCGTTGTTGGCGCCCTGGGTGGTGCCCACGGCCGTCCAGCGCGTGCCGTCCCACTTGGCGACCGACTGAGCGGGAACGCTCGCGATGCCCTGCTGCGCAGCCGTGAAGTACCCGGCGACATAGAGGTTGCCGGCCGCGTCAAACGCGAGGTCCTCGACCCATGAGTTCTGGTTGGTCCGGCCGATCGTGGGTGCGATACCCGCGCTCAACGCCGACCACCGCGTTCCGTCCCATCGGGCGATGCGCGCCGTACCGGCGACACCGTTCGCGGAACTGAACTGGCCGCCCACGTACAGGTCGCCATTCGGTGCGAATGCCATGGCCATTACGCGACCATCGAGCGCCGCGTTGGCGCCGAGGAATGACCAGAACGTGCCCTGCCAGCGGCCGATGTTGTTCGTGGCCGTGCCGCTGGCCACCGTGAAGTCGCCGCCTACATAGAAGGCCGTCTGCGACGCCGCCATAGACCACACCGCATTGTTGGTGCCCTGGGTGAGCGGCTCGAATGAGAGGCCATTCCACTGGGCGATGTTGCTCACGGCGGTGACACCGCCGGTGCTGAACGCCCCACCGACGAAGCGGCGGCCGTCCGGGGCGACCAGCACCGAGTAGACCGGGCCGTTCATGCCGGTCGTAAGCCCCATGCCGGACCACGCTGCGCCCGTCCACTCGGCGATGTTGCTCACGGCGGCGCCCCCGGCCGTGGTGAACTGACCGCCCGCATACACGTTGCCGGCGGCGTCCGTGGCGATGGACTGGACCGCGCCGTTCATGCCGGTTCCGACGGGCGACCAGACGGCGGCGGATGCGGATACCGCCCCGGCCGCGAGGGATGCCGCGGCGGCGGGAAGGGCGATGCGCGCGAGGGCGCGGCGGGAGCAACTCATGGGGGACTCCTGTGGGGGGGTGCCTCCAGAATCTACCTGCTCGACATCGGCCGGTCGCGTCTGGTCAGGCGCGGTTCGCCACCCTGCCGAGCAGGACCGCGACAGCCACCATCGCGAGGCCCGCACTGATCACGGCCGCGGGCGCGGACACGAGGTCGATCAATGGTCCCCAGACGAGGAATCCGACCGGAGAGGAGAGCGTCCCGATGGTCACGAGGGCGGTGACGCCGAGCATCTCTTCACTCCGGGGCATGGCGGACGCCGCACCGCCGATCATCAGCACCCTCGTGGTGAAGCGACCGGCCCCGATGCCGATGCCGACCAGCGTCCAGATCACCAGATCGACATCGGAGAACCCGAAGAGGGCGGTGATCCCAAAGGCGATTAGGAAGATCGCCGTCAGGACGGTCGCACGCACGGACGCGCTGAACTGCGAGTGCCGTGCGAGGAGCCCCCTCTCGATGCGCGGAACGAAGAACCGGCCCGCGGCGATACCGGCGAGCATGAGGCCGGCCCCGGACGGAAGAGGCTCGTGGTCGAGGTCGTTGAGGATGGGCACGATCATCCCCGTCATCGGAACGACGAGGAGCATGAATGCGATCAGCAGAAGCACGAGCTGGCGCAGGCGCCCATTCGACCGGACCTCGCGGGCGATGGCGCGGATGCCGTGCGGAGTGGCGCGGGGGGCCGCAGCAGCAGAGCGCGGGCGCACGAGGAGGACGAACCCCACGAGGGGAATGGTGAGCAGGCCATTGGCGAGGATCCCGATGCCGGGATCAGTCGCGTGAATGAGGTAGCCGCCCACCAGCGAGCCGATGATCGCACCGATCCCCGACACCGAACCCCGCTTCGCAACCGATGAGGTGAGCGACCCGGCATCGATGTAGGACCGGCATGCGAAGGGCGTGAGGACCCCCGTCACTCCGGAGAACACCCCGAAAATCGGAGCGGCGAGGAAGAGCAGCACCAGGCTGGAGTCGGTCAATGCCTCGAGGACGCCGGCGATCAGCCAGGAGGCCGCAACCCCGGCCTGTGCCCAGCCGAATGTCCTGAGCGTGCCCCACCGCGCGGCGAGCCGCGTGGTCCCCACCCCCGCGAGCGCGGCACTCGTCAGCATCAACGCAAGGAATACCGAGGTGGCGGTGCCCGCGGCGGCGCCCGCGGCGTACGTGGTGGCCGATGTCGCGCCGAGCTGCCCCGCCATCGTGCCCGCCACGGCAAGGCAGCCGACGATGAGGAAGCCGACGGTGCGGGGGCTGAGCCCGGTCTCACTCACCTCCGAAGTGTGCCGACATTCTTGGTGAGCGGCCCGAGTCTGTGGCCCTCGCATCCACCACAAAATCGGGTCTCACGAACGAACCTCGGCGCGACCGACGTTGGTCCACTACCGGAAAGATATCCACGGCTAGCCTTGTCCCATGGACGGAATAGAGCTCAGCCCCGCAGCGCAGGATCTCCTGTTCAGGGAAGCCCGTAGTGCGAATGCATTCACTGACGATCCGGTCACAGATTCGCAACTCCACATGATCTGGGATCTCATGAAGTGGGCTCCGACGTCGGGGAACATCAACCCCGTGCGAATCCTCTTCCTTCGATCCGAGGACGCACGTGAGCGATTGGTGCGCCACATGTCAGAGGGGAATAGGGAAAAGACCCGGACGGCTCCGATGACGGCACTGCTCGCCGCCGATGGGGACTTCCATGAGTTCATCCCGCAGCTGTTCCCTGCCCGCGCAGAACAGGCCGAGTACTACGCCGGGATGTCCGGGCGCAAAGAAATGGCCTTCTTCAACGCCACCTTGCAGGCGGCGTACTTCATCCTCGCAGTGCGCGCGATCGGCCTGGCGGCCGGGCCGATGAGCGGATTCGACTACCCGGCGGTGAATGAGGAGTTCTTCCCCGATGGCCGGCAGACATCGGTGCTCGCCGTGAACTTCGGCCGCCCGGGATCGGACGCTTGGTTCCCGCGACTTCCACGGCTCGACTTCGACCAGGCCGCGACGATTATCTGAGCCAGCGGCGGAACCAACCGCTGAGCACCCGGGCGGCAACATCTCTTGGATCACCTGGCCGTGCGAGTGACCTCTGCCGACCTGAGCCGCGGACGAATGCGCCCCGAACCCAGTCAGGATCCGCTGAGGAAGACCTGATCGACCGTGGTTTCGAGGATGTGCCCTGAGGCCACGATGAGATCAGCGTTGGCCGCCATGAAACTTTCCAACGTCCCCGGCGACGCCTGCAGGACCGCGCAAATGAGGTTGGGGTCATCCTTGCTGACGCCGCGATAGAGCGAGGTGATTCCCGCGGCCTGCTGAGCGGGCACCGACTCGTCAAACACCGCCGACCATTCCTCGAAGGTCGTGCTGATGCGGGCTGTCATGACGTGAGTCTCCATGTGGCGCTCCCCGATGCCTTGTCTGGTGAACAGTTCGTGACGCTCGCGACGGATAGTAGGCGCAATTGGGAATGGTGTCCGTCGCTGTCGAGGCAACGCCGAGGGCAGGGGCGCACAGGCAGCTGCCTATTCGCAGGCCAGCAGCGCCCAGAAACACCGAAGGGCCTCTACATGCAGGCCCTTCGGATGAGGATGGGCGTTACTGGGCTCGAACCAGTGACCCCCAGCTTGTCGAGCTGGTGCTCTCCCAACTGAGCTAAACGCCCTCGCCCGCGGGAGGTTAGCAGGGGGTCGCCGCCGGGGATCCCCTACATGCGAACCCAGATGGCCCCGAGGGCCGCGCCCACGAACCACCCCGCGACGAGCCCCACCAGCGCCCAGATCCAGCCGCCCAGCACGAAGCCGAGGATCACGCCGATCACCGCGACCACGACCATCGCGACCTGGATCTGCTTCGTCTTGTCCATGCATCACCTCGCTCGGGGTTGCTGCGGGATTGCTACCGGAGCGCCCGGACGCCCGCTGGTACGGTGCGCGCCGTGAGCCCGGACGCCCCCGCCTACGACGTCGGCATTGCCGGAGCCGGGCAACTGGCGCAGATGACGGTGCTGGCGGCGTGGCCCCTCGGCATCCGCGTGGCCGTACTGGGCAGCCCGGGCGAACCGGCGGCGCCGATGGCCGCGGGCGTGGTGGAGGGCGACTGGAAGGACCCGTCTGCGCTGCTCGCCATCGGACGCGAGGTGGGCGTGCTCACCTTGGAGAACGAGTTCGTGGACGCCCGCTACCTGACCGCGGTGGCTGCCGAGGGCACGCCCGTGCGCCCCGACCCGGAGCGCATGGCCACCGTGCAGGACAAAGCCCTCCAGAAGATGGCACTGCGCGACGCGGGCCTCCCTGTGCCGCGCTTCGTGGTCCCGGAGTCGCCCGACGAGCTGGAGGCCGCGGGGCGCGACCTGGGCTGGCCGGTGATGCTGAAGTCCCGCACGCTCGGGTACGACGGCTACGGAAATGCCACGTGCCGCGACCTGCAGGAGGCCCGGGCCGCCTACCCCGCGCTCGCGGAACGGGGTGGCGGGGTGCTCGCCGAGGAGTTCGTGCCGTTCGAGCGGGAGCTCGCGGTGATGGTGGCGCGCCGCCACGGCGGAGGCGACGCCGTGTACCCCGTCACCGAGACGCGCCAGCACGACCACGTGCTGCGCGAGCTGCTCTGCCCCGCACCGGTGGATCCCGGCGTGGCCCATGAGGCCAAGCGTGTCGCGCGCGCCGCAGCGGACGCCTGTGGCGGCGCGGGCGTGACGGGCGTCGAGATGTTCCATACCCCTGACAACCGCATCCTCATCAACGAGCTCGCCCCCCGGCCGCACAACTCCGGGCACCACACCATCGAGGCCTGCGTCACATCGCAGTTCGAGAACCATCTGAGGGGCATCCTCGGCCTGCCGCTCGGCCCAACCGAACTGGTCGCGCCGGGCGCGGCGATGGTCAACCTGCTCGGGGAGCATGACGGCCCGAGCCGACCGGACATCACGGAGGCCGCCGCCATCGGCGGCGCGCACATCCACCTCTACGGCAAGGCCGATGTGCGCGTGCGCCGTAAGATGGGCCACGTGACCGCGCTTGGAGGAACCCCCGCGGAGGCACTGGAGACCGCCCGACTCGCGGCGTCGGCGGTGCGCCTGTGAGCGACGCACCCGTGGTTGGCGTGGTGATGGGCAGCGACAGCGACCTGCCCGTGATGCAGTCGGCGGTGGATGTGCTGGCCGAGTTGGAGGTGCCCCACGAGGTCCGTGTGACCAGTGCGCACCGAACGCCCGAGGAGATGATCGCCTACGGCAAGGACGCCGCGGCCCGGGGCATACAGGTGATCATCGCAGGGGCCGGCGGCGCCGCGCACCTGCCGGGGATGCTGGCCTCTGTCACGCACCTGCCCGTCATCGGCGTGCCGGTCCGGACCTCAGCCCTCTCGGGGATGGACAGCCTGCTGTCGATCGTCCAGATGCCGCGCGGCGTGCCGGTCGCCACGGTTGCCGTGGACAACGCGACGAACGCGGGCCTTCTGGCCGCGCGCATCCTCGCGCTGGACGACGCCGATCTGACCGGGCGCGTGATCGAGCGGACCGAGGCGATGAAGCAGATGGCCCTGGACGCAGACGCGCGGGTTCGCGGGGATGAGCCCCCGACGTCCTGACCCGGCCCTGCAGGCCCCGTACGCCCTCGGGCCCGACGACGCGGGCCCGAGGAGGAGGCAGACGGATGGTGCGGCTGGCGCCTAGGCCGGCTTGCCGATGGCCGCGCCCTTGCGGGCGTTGAAGCCGTCGAGCATCACATTCACGTCGCTGGGCTTGGCCTTCTCGAGGATGGCCTTGTAGCGCTCGGTCTGCGTGGTGCGCTGCTGGCGGTACAGGATGCCCAGCGAGAACCCGCCGCGGAGTGCCAGGTCGAAGGCCTTCACGCGGTCGGCCGGGTCGTGGTCGGGCGCGACCTCCGTGACCAGTTCCTTCCACGACTCCTGGGTGTTGTTGAAGGTGGTGCACGGCGACATGGCGTCGATGTACGAGAACCCCTTGTGCTCCACCGCCTGGGTGATGAGCTCGGTGAGGGCCTTCGTGTTGAACGACGCGCCACGGGCCACGAACGAGGCACCGGCCGCGATGGCGAGCGCCAGCGGGTTGAGCGGGTCCTCGGGGTTGCCGAACGGCGTGGACGGGGCCTTCTGCTCGAAGAGCGAGGTGGGCGACGCCTGGCCCTTGGTGAGGCCGTAGATCTCGTTGTCCATCACCAGGTAGGTGACATCGATGTTGCGCCGCGCGGCATGCGGGAAGTGCCCGGCGCCGATGGCGAAGCCGTCGCCGTCACCGCCCACGGCGATCACCGTGAGCTCGGGGTTGGCCAGCTTCACGCCCATGGCCACCGGCAGCGGACGGCCGTGCAGGGTGTGCACGCCGTAGGTGCTCGCGAAGTGCGGCAGGCGGCTGGAGCAGCCGATGCCCGACACGATCACGGTGTTGCTGGGGTCCAGGTCCATGTCGGCCATGGCGCGGTACAGCGACGCCAGAACGCCGAAGTCGCCGCAGCCCGGGCACCAGATGGGCTTGAGCTCCGACTTGAAGTCGTTGGGCTTGCGGGTGCTCACGCTGCCACCTCCTGGGCGACAAGGTCGACGATTGCCTCTGCGGTGAACGGAAGGCCGTCGCACTTCGCAACGCTCTCCAGCTCATTGATGCTGGTCTCGGCCTTGACCAACCGGGCCAGCTGGCCCGTGTAATTGACCTCGGGCACGATGATGCGCTTCGCGTTGGCCACGAAATCCTCCACGCGGCTCGCCGGGAACGGACCCAGCACGCGCGGGTAGAACGCGCCGACCGACAGTCCCTGCTCGGCCAGGCGGTCGACGGCCTCGCGCACCGGCCCGAAGGTGGACCCGAACCCGATGAACGCCACGTCCTCGGGCTGGGCCTCGCCGTGGGTGGCCACGCGCGAGGTCTCGCGAATGGGCTCCAGCTTGCCGAGGCGCTTGGTCTGCATGCCCAGGTGGATCTCGGGCGTGTAGCCGGGGTGGCCGTACTCGTCATGCTCGATGCCCGTGGCCACGTACATGCCATTGGGCTCGCCGGGAATGCCCATGGGTGACACACCGCTGTCGGTGTACTCATAGCGCTTGTAGTCCTCGCGCGCCATGCCGGCCGAGGTGGTGCGCGTCTTGATCTCGAGCGCGTCCGGGTCGGGGCGGTGGATCACCTCGAGGCGGGTGGCCAGCCCCTGGTCGGTCAGCAGCAGCACCGGAACCTGGAACTCCTCCGCGTAGTTGAAGGCGTCCACGATCGAGTAGAAGCAGTCCTCCACCGACACCGGGGCGATCACCACGCGCGGTGCCTCGCCGTGGCTGCCGTAGAGCGCCTGGTTCAGGTCACTCTGCTCGGTCTTGGTGGGCAGGCCGGTGGACGGACCGCCGCGCTGGGCGTCCACGATCACCACGGGGATCTCCGCGGTGCCGGCGTAGCCGATCAACTCGTTCATGAGCGAGATGCCCGGGCCGGACGTCGCGGTCATGGCCTTCGCGCCGGTGTAGGAGGCACCCACGACCGAGGCCAGCGAGGCGATCTCATCCTCGCACTGGATGGTGAGGCCACCCACCTGCGGGAGGCGCACCGAGAGCCATTCGAGGATGTCGGAGGCCGGGGTGATCGGGTAGCCGGCGAAGTAGTTGACCCCCGCCGCCACGGCACCCACGGCGATGGCCTGGTTGCCCGAGATGAGCATGCGGTCTTCCTCGACCTCCACCGGCGGCACCAGCGGGTACTTGCCCTTCAGGTCGGCCGCCTCGTCCGCACCGGCATGCAGCGCGGCGATGTTGGCGTCGGCAACGCCCTCCTTGTGGGCGTAGCGACGCAGCACCAACTCCTCGATGGGCGTGGTGTCGAAGTCGATGACGGCCGAGATCGCACCGGCGGCCACCATGTTCTTGGCGCGGGTGGAGCCGCCGATCTCCTTGGCCAGCTCGTCCATGCGCACCGGGCGTGCCCGGGGCAGGTACTCCTCGGGCAGCGTGACCTCCACCGAGTCGTAGAGGATGACGCCCTCGGGGCCCAGGGAGTCCCAGTTCAGGTCCCAGGCCTCCTGGTTGAAGCACACGAGCAGGTCGACGTCCTTGCCGTGGCTCCAGATGGGCTCGTCGCTCAGGCGGAACTGGTACATGCACGGCCCGCCCTTGATCTCGGCGGGGAAGGTGCGGAAGGTCTGCGTGTAGTACCCGCCGCGTGCGGCGGCCTGCGTGAGGATGTCCCCACAGGAGATGACGCCCTCGCCGGACTCACCGGCAAGGCGGACTACGACGGAGTGTCGTGCGGACAACGTGCCTCCAAGGTGGATGTCGCCCGGGACGCGCGTGCCCGGGCGGCGTACCGGCGGGCCCTGGAGGATTCGGGACACCTGGGAGACGCCGGTTCGATTGCCGGCGGGATGCTAGCCACGCCCTCCCCCGCGGGCAATGCGCCCGCCGGCCGGGGGTGACGAACGCCCCCCGGACTGACCCCGGCGTCAGGCGGCCAGGCCCGCCATCAGCACGGGCACGAGCAGGATGCCCGCGACCAGGGCCAGGGTGGTTCCGCCCGCCACGAGCAGCGCGGGGAGGGGCGGGCGGGTCGCGGTGGTGGCCGCAGCGGCACCGGCGATGATCGCCACGGTGCCGGTGGCGCCGAGGGAGGCCAGCACGCCGGCCGTCACATGCCACCCGGCTCCGTGGGAACTGGTGGCGATGGCGCCGAAGCCCATCACGGGGACCATCGCGGCGGGAACCAGCACGAACACCGCGGCGATGATGACCGGCAGCCGGTAGTCGGCCGGGTCGCCGTCACCCGCCGCGAGCCAGCGGATCATCCCGCGAGCGCCGAGGCGAAGATCTGCCATGCCAGCAGCGACTTCGCCACGAGCGACAGCACCAGGTACGTCTTCTCATAGGAGACGATGCCCGCCCAGCGCCCCTTGCGCGCGTAGTGGAGCCACATGTTCAGCGCGAAGGTGAAGAACAGGACGAACAGCGAGATGTAGATGGCCCAGATGGCGGCGGGCACGCCGGCATCGATCTGCGCGCGCACCAGGACGATGCCGATGGCGATCCACGGAAACGCCCCGGTGATGCACCCGTAGATGAAGGGGCGCCAGTCCACCCGCTCCGTGCCCGCCGGGTTCCGGTGCTCCATCGCCAGGCCGAAGAGGATCATCCCCACGTTGGCGCCCGCGATGGCGATGAGCGCCGTGACCTCCTGCACGCTGCTCACCAGCGCGATCAGCACGATCATCAGCGATGCGCTGACCGAGTACTCCCACCATCGCAGGGGGTTGGTGCCCCGGCCGAGGTTGGCGATGTACCAGCGGTCGATGCCGGGCAGCGCGCACAGCAGGTGGTCGAGTGCTGCGAGGAACAGGAATATCGCCACGAAGGTGGCGATGGGCACCTGCCACACCGGGTCCGTTCCGAGGATGGGGCTGCCGGGCGGGCCCACCATGTACGGGATCGTCACGCCGAGCGTGAACCCGTTGGACAGCAGCAGGATGGCCACGCCCTGCGCCGCGTGGAGGATCGCGAGGGCGATGTTCCAGCGGCGGAGGTTGGGCGCGGCCTGCTCGGGCGTCATGCCGGAACCCTATCGTCCGGCGCGTGGACGACGATGCCCTTCGCCACATGTTCGCCGGGCTCCGCGGCGAGGAGCGCCGGGTGCGCCGTCCTCCGCCCGACGGCCGGGGCGGCCTGCTGCTGGCCGAGGGCGCACGGGTGGTGGACCGCTGCCTGCAGGCGGGCCACCACCTCCGGGCGCTGCTGGTGAGCACCGCGTACTCCGGCCCCCTCCCCTCGCCCGCCGTGCCCACGCTCGTGCTGGACCCCGAGGAGATCCAGCGCCTGACCGGATTCGGCGCCATGCGGGAGATGCTGGGCGCGTTCGACCGACCACCCGATCCCACGGCGTCTCAGGTGCTTCCCTCCGCGCGCCGCGTGCTGGTGCTGGAGGGCGTGATGAACCCATCGAACGTGGGCACCATCATTCGCAGCGCCACGGCCCTGGGAGTAGACGCCACGCTCATCGGACCCGGATCCGCCGACCCGTTCGGCCGCCGCGCCCTGCGCACCTCGATGGGCGCGGCACTGGTGCACCCGTGGGCCATCACCGCGGACCCCGTAGCCGACCTGCGCGCCCACGGGTTCGCGCTGCTGGCGCTTACGCCCGACGAGGCGGCCACGCCGTTGCCGCGCGCGATGCGTGAACTAGTAGGCCGGCGCGTGGCCCTGGCGTTGGGCTCGGAGGGCGAGGGGTTGAGCGACCACCTGGTGGCTGCGGCGGACGACCGCGTGACCATCCCCATGGCCCCGGGGGTGGATTCGCTGAACGTGGCGGCAGCAGCGGCCGTGGCGTCCTGGCTGCTAGCGGGCGGGTAGAGAGGCGACCACCGGAATCGAACCGGTTCATGGCGGTTTTGCAGACCGCTGCGTTCCCACTTCGCCAGGTCGCCGTGCGGGAGGAAGGCTAAACGACGAACGCCCCCGGTGGGGGCGTTCCAGTGAGAGCGGATGAAGGGACTCGAACCCTCGACCTTCTGCATGGCAAGCAGACGCTCTAGCCAACTGAGCTACATCCGCGAAGCGGC
>Ga0181588_10000598_pt1 | contig 32911 bp, 24 predicted proteins | sample 071ome_26_FD_148607 | JGI IMG/M metagenome (GOLD analysis project Ga0181588, IMG submission 148607) | Coastal salt marsh microbial communities from the Groves Creek Marsh, Skidaway Island, Georgia - 071409BT metaG (spades assembly) | ecosystem: Environmental > Aquatic > Marine > Intertidal zone...
ATGTATGTGTGTGCATAGGCTACGCGCACACACTGACTGTTTACACAAAGAGAAGTTTGCATCGTCCCTCGAACTCGTCGCCGCCACGACAAAAGAAAGAAGACACACAGAATGTCGGATGTCCGTCCGTCCGTCCGTCCGTGTCCGTCTTTCGCGCGTCGCGGCGGCGAAAACGCGCACTCTAATTTTGAAACACTGGTGGCACAAAAAAAGACAATGACAAACGGGTGCGGCTAACGTGACACGGCTAACGTGACACACAGTGTCACGTTAAGCTTAACGTGACACAAAATACTAAACGACGATTAATGAACCTTAAAATAAAGAGGGGCTCACGAAAAACAGTTGCAGTGCGCAGTGCGTCAGTCGCACGACCAGCCTGGTGGACCACTCCGGTGGACGATCGCCGAAAACACAACTGAGAGCGTTTCCTTTCAGTTACAAAACAGAGTTCTCTTTTTAAAATCTATCGTCGTCGACTTCGTCGCGCGCGCGGCAATCAAACCGCGTCGTCTTCGTCTTCATCGTCGGATGAATCCTCTTCTTCGTCTTCTTCGTCGCTTTCGCCCTCCTCATCCGTCTCCCAATCTTCGCCCTCGTCGTCTTTCTCCTCGTCATCCTGCGCGATGACATCTTGAAGAACATCGACCGCGTCCGTTGCCTCCGAATACACCGTCGTCGTCGCCTCCAAATCGTCCTCCCCTGCGACGTCCGCGCCCGAGCCCCGCGCCGCGCTCGCGTGCAACACCAACTCCAACCTGCCGAGAAGTGATTGCAAAGCACCCTGCATCGACACGTGACTCTCGATCGTCTGTGACAACCGCATCAACGTCGCCCGAGCCTTGGGCGCCGTCGACGCGTACCCCGCGTGATGCAAAAGAATCGTCCTCGCCCACGCCGCGCACCGCTCCCCGGCGTTTGGCTTGGCTTGCGCTCTCGCCGCGCACTCGCTCAACAGCTTCATCGCCGCGCTCGCCGGCAGCTTGGCCACCGTATTTGCGATCGTCGTCGAATCACTCACCGACAAACATCTCTCTATCAGCGCCGTATCATCCGCGCGAAGCGCCTGAGACAACAACGCCGCGAGCGAGTCCGCCTTGGCCCCGCCGCCGCTCGACGATCCCCCGCCGCCGCCGCCGCCGCCGCCGCTCGCCGCCCCCGACCCACCGCCCAGCACCGCATCCAACGGTCGCATCGCATCATCCATCGTCCCATCACCATCCTTCTCCCTTCGCGCGCCGCCGCCGCTACCGTCGCCTTCGCCGTTCGCTCGCGTCAGCGCCGCCGCTCGCGCCCCGAGCGTGCTCTCTCTCCACCCCGCCGCCGCCTCTCGTCCACCGACCGCGTCGCCCTTTTCCTCCCCGGTCGGTCCGCGTTCCATCACGCTCGGCGGCATCACCGTCGCCCCGTCGTCTTCCCTTCCTCGTCGTCGCGTCATCGTCGTCCGCCCGTCGTCGCGTCGAGTCGTCGCGTCGTCGTCTCTCTCGAACGAACGCCCCGACACCGAGACGAGAAAGTCACGACCGACGCGACGCGATCGACGACCGATTTTTGACCGATCGGTTTCATCGGGCGTTTTCGCACCTCTGTACGACGAAAACGTGCTTCACGGACCTCTGCGACGCGACATCTATCCTCGCTGTGCGCGGGATTTTTGCCCATGAAAGAAAACGACGGGTTCGGCGCTCGATTTTTGACACCGCTCCGATGATGCGATCGCCGTTCGTTTTCGTCTCTGTCTACTACGGGACCGACGAAGTGTGAAGCCTTTTTCATCAGGTTTGAAAAACCGACCGACCCTTGGTCTAATTCTTGAGTGATGACTCTAGGACTCTAGGTGTGGGTTTAGTTAGGGTTTAGAGTTAGGGTTTAGTTAGGGTTTGACGTGATGACGACTGACCGATGACTGACTGACTGATGTTTGAATGTGGATGGAAACCAACGAACCGTCGTCGGTGCGCCAGACGCCGACGGGGCGGAGGAGAGACGGATGTCGAGCGAGAGACGGGGCGGAGTCGCCGGTGGAGTCGCCCCCGCGCCGCCGTCGGCGCGGCAGCACCTGGAGAGGACGTGCTTTTTGTGCCCGAAAGAGCCCCGAAATCGACGACCGAAAAAGGTGCTGAAACGATGCTACGACGCGCTCGACTTGGATGAGTGGGTCGGACCGGTGCTCCTGGACGGGAAGGACACGACGCCGAAACACGCGCATCAAGCGTGCGCGTTGTGGTGCCCGGAAGTGTACTTTGACGCGCGGATGGAGCGGTTGAGAAAGGTTGAGACGGCGATGAAGCGGGCGAAACAAATGACGTGCGCGTGGTGTAAACTCAAAGGCGCGGCGATCGGGTGCGGGATAGAGGAGTGTCCGAGGAGTTATCACTTGACGTGCGCGCACGAAGCGAATTGTTCGTTCGCGCAGAGTGAATTTATGCTGGCGTGTCCGAGACACGTGCGGAGGTTGGCGACGGAGCGGGCGGACGCGCGTTGGCAAGACGTGGGCGTGGAGGAGGCGGAGCAGCAACAGACGACGACGACGCAGACGACGACGCAGACGATGATTCGGGGGGATTCTGGGAGCGGGGGAGAGGACGGTTTAGACGATCACCACGCTCGTCGTGCGATGACTGGAGCCGGGGCTGGGCCGTCGGGTGCGGCGGGCGGGAACGAAGCGCAGCGAGTGGCGCCGCGCGCGCCGGGCGCGACGCCGATTTTGAATAGGATTAGAGCCGCCGCCGAGGAGGACGCGGAGAAGAGACGCAAGCAGCGGCGCGGGGGGTCGAGGAAACGCATCAAGATGAATGATGAAAAGTTTATGAACACGCGGGAAGGGGCGATTTATCAGGCTGTCATGGAGGCGGGCGCCCGATTGAGTGCCGAAAAGGACAAGGTGGGCGCCATTGCGGATGACGAGGAAGCCTTTAGGCTGAGAGAATCGAGGCGTTTCGAAAAGGACAAGTCTGAGATTCCACGAGTCGTCGTCGGTGGTGGAATGGGTGTGTCTGCGTACTCACAGGGTTGGGAGTCGCTCGCAGGCATGGAGGAGCACGTCAAGACGCTCAAAGAGATGACGCTTTTGCCGCTCGCGTATCCGGAAATGTTTGAGACGCTGGGCGCTGGAGCGGCGCGCGGTGTCCTCCTTCATGGACCCCCGGGGACGGGTAAGACCGCGGCAGTTCGCGCCATGCTCGGTGCCGCCGCTCGAGGACCGCGGCCAATCAGTTTCTTTAGTCGTCTGGGCGCGGATTGCTTGGGCAAGTATAGCGGCGAGGCAGAGCGCAAGCTCAGATTGCTCTTTGAGGAGGCGGAGAAGCATCAGCCGAGCATTATATTTTTCGACGAGATTGACGGGTTGGCGCCCGCTCGACGCGGCGGAGGCGGTGCGTCCGGGGCGCAGGATGAGATTCACTCCTCCGTCGTGGCCACGCTCCTCGCGTTGATGGATGGCTTATCTGGCAGAGGCTCCGTCGTCGTCGTCGCCTCTACCAATCGGCCAGACGCGGTTGACGCCGCGCTTCGGCGTCCGGGTCGTTTCGACCGCGAACTATTCTTTGGTTTACCGGATGCGCGCGCACGAGCGGACATTCTCGGCGTGCACACTCGCGGGTGGACGCCCGCGCCGACGAGAGCCACCCTCGAAGCCGTCGCGGCGCGCACCGAAGGGTGCGCGGGCGCCGATTTGCGCGCCATCGCCAACGCCGCTCTCATGAGCGCACTTCAGAGAACGTGTCCGTCTTTGCTCAAGGGCGATCCAACGCGCGACTCTTTGGCTGTCGAGCTCGAGTCTAGGCTTCCGCCTCCTCCGAGCGCCGAGGCGGCGATGGAGGAGGCGCGCGTCGAGAGTTCTCACGGCCGCGTCGGCGCGAGCCTATCGCTGGAACAGTTTGAAGCGCTTGGAAAGCGTATCCGCGTGTACTGGCCGTTGGAAGACGTTCTTCACGACGCGACAATCGTTGGTTACGATCGCAACACCGTCACTCACAGGATTCAGTACGATGACTCGAACATTTTCAACGGAGAGGAAAAGTGGATGCAACTCTTTCGACCCAACGTCAACGTTGAATTGCTCCCGATGGATCCCGAGTTTGAAAACAAAAAGCTGAGTGCACGGATCAAGGAAGCGCAAGACGACGCGTTGAAGCGACGAGAAAAGTATCGAGAGAGTCGACGAGAGGGCATCACGGTGGCTTCGAGAGATTGGACGCACGCATTGACGACGACTTCGAGCGCGTGTTCGGCGCGAACCGCCGCAGCGGCGCTCGTCCCTCGAGGACGACCGATCGAGAGCTACCTCTACCCGGTTCTCGGAGAGAATGTTCGTCAAGCATTGTACGAGTTCATTCGCCGCGGGGCTCCGGTTACGCCGAGGTGTGCAGTCAAGAAGATGGCACTCGCCACACGAGGCGACGTAGAGGGCGCGTTGGTCGCCGCCGGCGCCATCGACGTCATCCGGGGCAACGGAGACGATGACGACGACGATGATTGCGCCGAGGTCGACGCGCTGGCGCTGGCACCGAAAACGCCGCCGTCTCATGACGAGGCGATCGTCGACGGACCCGCGAGACAAGGCTGTCGCTTGCTTATTGCCGGCGAACCGGGCAACGGGCAACGCGAAATCGTCGACGTCCTGCTCAACGCGTTGAGTGGCACTTCGACGCATTTAATCAGTCTTACTTCCCTCATAGCCTGCGGAGACGGAGACGCACATCATGGCGTCGGACCGGCGCTGCTCGAACCTCTCAGACAGGCGACCCGAACGAGGACGACGCTCATCATGCCGGATTTAGAATTGTGGGCCCTGGCGCAAACCGCCGAGCCAGATGGAGAAACCTTGGGCGTCACCACCAGCGCCCTGTGGGACCTCGTGCAGAGCACGGTTTCGGATTGTTACCCCGCGTCCTCCTCGGGAGAAGGTGGGCTCTACGTCATCGCGTCCGTCAATCTACCGAGCGAGGCGATTCCGGATGCAGTCAAGCACTTTTTTGCGTGCGATGGAGCGCTCGTGGACGTCGACCCCAGTCTGGACGCCGAAGCCGTCGAACGAACGATGCGTCGCGCGGCTGAGCACATCGCCGACGTCGACGTACCCGCGGTGTTCGCCGATTCGCGCTCGCACGTCGCGGCGAGGTTTGTCGCGAGCGAGAAGATGCCTGAAAAACCGCCTGCGGATGACGAACAATCTCACGAGGCGGCGTGCGAGGCGCTTCGAATCCGAGTTCGACGATCTCGGGCGGTCGTTCGCGCGGCGATCGCCAAGTGCACGCGCGAACTACTCAAGACGCGCAAATACGATCGTTTCTTTGACAATTGCGCACAAGCGTCACGATTGATTGATCTCGCGCTCGACCGCAAGATTGGCGATCCAAATCGATTCGTCAGAGATTTGAGAGCGTGCGCCAAGGCTATGAAGCCGCGCAAAAACACGGCGGCGACGCTTCATAAACCGCTCGTATCTCTTGGATTCAACGCCGTGGACACGCTCGAGAGCTGGTTCCACCTCGGCGTGCGGGAACTCTACGAAGAGTACGCGGCGAGAGACGAGGAGTACGACGCCGCGCTCGTCGAATCATCAAAGGCGACGAACAATTACAATCTCCCAGGCGTCGTCGCGCGAAATCCCGAACAACCGGAAAAACAAGAGGCTGACGATGACAACGACGACGACGGTGAAGAAACGGCTAAGAAACGGCCGCCGCTTCCGACGCGTCGACCGAGAGACGACATCATCGCGGACGCGTACTCCGCGCTCTCCACGAACCTCGCGTCGAAAACCGCCAAATCCGTCGAAGACATTCGTAGAGTCATCGACGCCGCGCGTCTGCGAATACGCGACGACGAGCGTCGCCGAGTCATCTCCGCCGTCTGATACCGCGCGCGTGAACACGCATCGATTATTCATCACGGTTTAATGTAATCTAAACCGCCCGGCGGCGCGCGCGCGACATCCCGGGTCGCGAAAGAAATCATCAACTCTCCAACAGAGTCACTTTTTCCAACTTTCGCGAGGCGTCCCGGGAGACAGTTGCAAAAAGAGCATCCATCCATCGTTTCAGAATCAGAATCAATCTCTTCAGACCCCGACTCGACTCGACATGGGCGCCGCCCTCACCGCGTGTCTCGCCTCGTCCTCGTCCGCGTCGTCGTCTTCGGCCGCCGATCGCGCACCGCCGTCGCTTCGCGTCAACGACGTCGACCGAGCCGTGCTCGAGCTCAAACAAACTCGAGAGCGAATGACCTCCACCATCGCGCGCGTCGACGTCGAAATCGCCCGCGACGTCGCCGACTTGGCGCTCGCTCGCGAAATGCGCGATGTGACGTCGTGCAAGCGCGCGCTCGCGGGAAAACGCGCGCGAGAGGCGCTGAGAACGAAGCTCGCGGGATTCGCGTCGGCGTGCGAGACGTCTCTGCGAGAGATTGACGCCGCGCAGGCGACCAAGTCGACGCTCGACGCGTTGAGGTGTGGAAACGCGGCGTTGAAGGAAATTCAAACCGCGTGTGGAGACGTCGAGGCGTTGGCGGCGGATGCGGGGAGGATTAAGCGGTGGTTTGAGGTTTTGGGCGAGGCGTCGCCGGTGACGGATGAAGACGTCGACCAGGAATACGCCGCGTTGGTCGCCGCGGAAGAGGAGTCTGCCGTGGTCGAGCTCCCGGACGCACCGAAGGGGTTAAGCGTTGCGTTAGAGGAAGAAGTAGTGGAAGAGCACGCCGACTTGGGGGCGGAGGCGCAGAAAATGAAAGTCGTCGTCACAGAGCCGGCGTAAAGAACCGCTGTAAGAAGCGCGGGTTCTTCACACGCCGACGCGGTCTGGTTTCGGGCGACGAAACATGCGTGCGACGACGACGACGACGATGATGTCGCGTGTCGTGTCGACGTCCTCGGCGAGGTACGTCGACGCGCGCGCGCTTCGGCGTCGACGTGAAGGGCGTCTTCGAGCGTCGAGGGCTCGGGCGAGGTCCTTCTTCGGTCGAAACGACGCCGAGCAGTGGCTGGCGCCGCGCGACGATTCCGATTCGTCGGACGAGACGGGCGAAAAGAAATCGTCGTCGTCGTCGTCGGTCGACGATGCGTTGCGCGCGTTGGCGGCGCAGAGGCGCGGGTTGACGCTCTTTGAGGCGGAGATGCGAAAAGATGAAGAAGAGATAGACTTGCTCGCCGCGGCGTGCTACGTAGCCATGCATAAAAACCCCAGCCTGAATGTCGAAGAGGTTCGGAAAACGATTGAGGATATGGCACGAGCGATCGAGGAGCGCGTCTCGCGCGAGCTCGGGGACGGCGAACGGTTCCCTCTGAGGACAATCAAGACGATTTCTCGGTGCTTTGCGGATGAGCTCGGGTTTCGTGGCAACTCTGACGATTACTACGACCCCGATAACTCGTGCGTGGACGTCGTGCTGCGGCGAAAAGTTGGAATTCCTATCACGCTTTGTCTCATTTACATGGAGATAGCGGAGCGCGTGCGCGTGGACGGCGTGCGAGGGTGGGTGGATGTCGGGATTCCGGGCCATCTGCTGTGTCGACCCGTGGCGGGGGAAGACGTCGCGATTCTCGTCGATCCCTTTAATCGCGGCGACGTCTTGTTCATCGAAGAGGTAGAGGACATATTGTCAAAAAATTCGTCGGGATTCCTGGGTGGGGGCACCACCAAGGTGCAGATTGAGCGAAGCTTTTTTGAACAAACCGAGGTGAGGAAAAAGGCATTTCTGACGAGAATGCTGGGTAATCTCAAGTCGATTTACTTTAGTCTCGAAGAGTACGACACGGCGCTGCAAATCACAGAGTACATGACGCTGTGTAATCCGTACGATTCGCTCAGGGCACCGCTCGCGCGAACCATGGGTTTACTTTACTTTAAGACGGAGCGTTGGATGGACGCGCTTGACGCGCTCAACAAGTACGCCGCGATGCCAGACGCCGAATTGGACGACGAGTTTTACGCATACTTGGAGCAAATATCCCGCGTCTTGACTCTCGAAAGGGACGTCGTTCTTGATGATGATGAAGATGATGATGATGAGGATGAAGAAGAGGAGGCTTAGAGAATTTTATTAGTTTTTAGTTTTTAGGTAGCACTACAAATCATTTCGTCATCGTCTCTCTCAACACTGCCTCGCCCGTCGCGCGTTGAGCTTTTTATTCTTCTTCTTCTTCTTCCTCGCCGCGGTTCCTATCCGCACCACCGCGTCCTCTCCTCCTCGGGCGTCTTTCCCGGCGGCGCGCTTTTTCCCTCGTCGTCCATCCTCCTCTTCTCCTCCATCGAACGTCAACTTCCCAATAACCCCACCGCTCGTCGACGCCACGACGTGTTCACCCTCTTCCCCAGCTACCATCCCAGCCCCTTGCGCCCGCGCCGCCGCTTTATACGCCCCGACATCCAACGTCGCGCGCGGCTTTATCCTCGGTTCCGGTTCCGGCGACTCCCCGCGAATCGTCATCACCCGCTCCAATTCCGTCCTTCGGTCCAACGTTTGCCCGTTCACCGCCGTCGCCTTTTCCATCTCCTCAAGTTCTGCCATCTTCGACGCGATGTACGCCTCCTTGGCGACGAACGCTTCGGTGCGCGCGCGTTTCTTCACAGCCGCCACGCGCGCGTTGTGGTGGTACTTGCGCGTCAATCCCTTTGTTCGCGTTCCTTTCGGGCACGGCATGATCCGATGCGGTTCGGTTCGGTCGTTTCGGTCAGAGCCGACAGTGAGAACGACGAGATGCCGATGCGAGGCGTGCGTCGGTGAGCGCGTCGGCGTCTGACGCGCTCCGCGCATCCGTGAATTATGAAGTTGCGACGAGAGTCCTAAAGTGTATGGACAAACAGTTACATATATTTGGTCTACAAACGCCAAAACGCGACGCCTCAGTCAGAGTCACTGCGATCGATCGATGGCTACGACGGCGGCGTCGACGGCGCTGGATGCCAACCGCGCCCCAGATGCGCTCGTGTGTGCGGTGATGTGCGTGACGACGACGACGACGACGACGACGACGACGACGCGACTCGGATCGATCAACGCAGACGAATGAGTGAAAGAATGAATGGATTTCAACCAACGAACACGAACACGGATCGACTGACGCACGCGACACTACCGTTCGACCGACGCAGGCGGGATAAACTCGAGCAACACTCGTTGTGGCTCGAAAGGGAAAGCTCTGTAGACGACGTCGTCGGGAGTGGTGAGCGAACGCCGACGACGCCTTCGGGGAGTTCCATCGCGCGTTCGAGCTCGGTTTCGGTTTCAACGCGGCACCCGACGAGCGCGGCGCGACCGACGCGCGCATCGTTGGCGAGGGAAAAACTCGTAGAGGAGACGACGCGCGCGTCTGGGGCGTCGAGAGCGGCGGCGACGCCGTTAGTGTTGAGCGGGGAGGCGTTGCGTCGGGCGACGGAGCGGTTGCACGCCGGGGCTGGTTCGAGGAGTCCGAGGAGGAGCGCATACGTAGACGAGGAGTGCACATTCACGCCGAAGATTGGTGCGTTGAGTCGACGCATGGCGGCGGAACAGCGTCGACGGGGGGAGAGCGCGCGCGCCACCGCTACCAAGAAGACGCCGACGCTGACGCCGACGCCAAAGGAACCAGTCGATTTGGGCACCAGAAGCGCCGAGGCGCAAAAACAAAACGCCGCCGAAACGCCGCCATCGATGCCGAAACGGGTCGTCGCCGAGAAGAAGAAGAAGGAAAACCGGCAGACGAAGGATGATGACGAGGATGCGAAGGAGTGCACGTTTACGCCACGCATCGGTAGACGATCGAGGGCGCTCTCAGAGGCGCTCTTGAAGAAGGCTTCGATGCCTACGTCGTTTGTCGAGCGTTCAAAGATTTGGGCAGACCGAAAGGAACACATCTTGGAGGCGGAGCGCGAGGCAAAGCTCGAGGATGAGGTGCGCGACTGCACGTTTCACCCCCAGCAGGTTACGGCGGCGGCGACTCGAGTCGCCGAAGACGAGCCGAACTCGGTGGCGACTCCGCCGTCGGTGGAAATTTCTGGATTGGACGCCTACCTCGCCCGCCAGGAGCGCGCGCGACGCCTACGAGAAGAAAAGAATGCAATTCTAAACCGTTTCGACGGCGCGTCGTGGACGCCCGAACCCACGGTTCCGAAAGAGTTTGAATTTCACTCGGTCGGCGCCTCGAAGAAGACTTGTTCGTCGTCAAAGTCGCCCGAATCTTTGTCGCCCGCGCCCGGACAAGGCGTCTCCGCGTGGCGGTCTCCAGCCTACGTGGAGGCTCGAGCTAAGCTTCGATTACTACACGGATCGACAACTTCACGGGCGGCGCGCCGAGCGGCTGCTTCCGCCGCCGGCGCGGCTGCTTCCGCCGCTCGCCCGGCTGGCGTCGAAGGCGCGTCGGCGCAACCGTCGGCGTAGAGCGGCTCCGAACGTCCCCGACGTCGTGCAGCGATACGTAGGCATCGATGCGGTACCGCACCGTCGCGAGATTAAAACAAGTATTTGTAACACCAGAGACGGATGTATGTGTGATGCACGCATACGCAGCGTGGATGACGAAACATTGGACCGACACAAAAATTTATATCGCCGATTCAGAGAGTCCCTATACGAAGGACGAGTCATGAACCGTCTAGAAATTACTAAACCCGCCGTTATTATATACCAGGGGGATGCCGCCGTTAATATAGAATGGCTCTGCCTAAACCCTAAAAAGTTTATCACGACTAGATGGAAAATACGTTGATAGGCTTAAAAAAGTTAATATATGGGGGATGCCGCGAATCGAACGCGGGGCCTCTCCCATGTTCATTCTAGCGCTCTTCAGCGCTGGGTCGTTCGACGAGACCCGAAGGGAGAATCATACCACTAGACCACATCCCCGTAGATTGATGGGTTTAAGCAGTGCTTAAACACGCATCTGACGTGTGGGTAGAATCGTAAAATATTTCGACCCACGAGCTAGGTGAGTGATGCGTAAAGATTCACGGGTGTATTTTGAGTGCCCGTTGGGGACTGTAAATGTATTTTACCACATTGGTGTATGAAATGACGATTTATGAACGATGCATGAAATAAAGAGGCTGTTTTTACAAGGCTTTGTCTCTCGAGAGGGACTCTCTGTGGTTTAGGGAATTCGGGAAACGCCCCATCATCACGCGGCTTCAGCGTGCTCCTCCTTGGCTTTACGCTTGGCGCGCTTTTTAGCGTTCTTTCGCGCGTTTTTACCGACGCCGCCGCCCGGTGTCGTCGTCGTCGTCGTCGAAGACGTCTTCTTCTTACCAAAGGCTGCGTCGGCGTAGGACGCGGCGCGAGTCTCAATCTCGAGCTCGTCGTCGTCGTCGTCGTCATTTTCATCGACTTTGGATGAGTCACGCAATCTCTTCTTCTTCTTTTTGTCGCCGCCGCGCGCAGACGAAGACAGGAACTCTCTAGCCATGCGTCGCGCTCTCGCGCGCTGGTTAGCGTCGATGGTCGCGTCGTTCGCGTCGTCTCTATACGGTGCGAGCTTCTTCAGACCGACGATTTGATTGAGAGACTTGTCATCCATGGTCAAAATATCGCGCGTCGTGAGACCGAACATCTTCGGAGCAACCTCTTTGTACGCGAACCGCGTGGGGGTATCGCCGATGAAATCTTCGGCGTCCAACTTGTAATACTCATCCATCTTTGCCATGAGCTCCTTGCGCCACTTTTTCGCCGCTCTCTTGCTATATTTGTTTTCCTCGAGAGGAAATTCTTCTTGCTCTGCGGCTTCTTCTTCTTCTTCTTCTTCTTCTTCTTCTTCTTCTTCTTCTTCTTCGTCGCTCAAGTCCTCTTCTTTGTCCTCCGCGTCAGGAAAGTCGTCGCCCTCAAAGTCGTCGTCCTCCTCGCCGCCAACATCCCCTCCCTTGAGCAGCGTCGCCAATTCATCCTCCAAATCACCAAATTCAGGTTTTTGTAGTGATCCTCCATCGCCCTCCTCGTCTCCGTAGTAGTCGTCACCGTACATCTTTGCCATGACGGCGTCGTGCGCTTCTGGATCAAACTCTGTCGTCAAATCGGTGGCGCCGTGGACGACATCGTCTCGCACGCCGCCGACCGCAGAGATTTGACGCATCTTACTCTCAATCTCTTCGCGTTTGAGATTCTTCAATCGACGAACTTCCGCGAGGAGTTTAGCGCGCTCCGACTCTTTGCGCTCCTTGACCTTTTTCCGCTTATCGCGGCGCTTGGTATCCTCTCGGCGAACCAATCCCTCGATGTGTCTCGAGTGCGACTGTAAGCGGTCCGACCCGGGCTCTTCAAATCTAAAGTTGTACTTGTGCTCGAATTCCTCGGCGCGTTCTAAGAGTGAGGATGAAGAAGAGGAGGATGAAGAAGAAGAGGAGGACGACGAAGAGCTCCCGTCGCCGTCGCTGTCGCCGTCGTCGTCCATTTCTCTGCTTCTGTTTCTCTCCCTCTTTTTCTTCGCCGTACCCTCGTCCGTCTTCATCCACTGTTTTTCCAAGAGATATTCGCGCAAAAACTTATCCTCAGCGCTCAGTTCCCCTCGTTCGCCTCGCGCGTCGAAATACTTGGACAACTTTTCATTCGCCGCCTTTTGATCGTCCTCACGAAAAGCCTCCATCTTTTCGGCGCGTCTCTTCACCACCAACCCACCATCTTCCTCGACTTCGTCGCCCGAGCCTCCATTTTCGCCATCACTATCGTTACCAAACGCCGCCGCCGCGCTCTTGAACGCCTCCTTGAGCGCGGCTTGCTCCTCTACGTACGACGGACCGTCGCCCATCTTCATCGATCGCGCTTCGGCTTCGGCTTCGGCGTCCTCCAACGCCGTGGCGCCTCCTTCCAACAACTGCGTCGCCGTCACCTCGCGAAGCGTCGCCTTTTTACGTTTCGGTTGTTCTGACTTTTTACCCGCATCATCATCATCCGCGTCGTCTTCGTCCTGAAAGAGTTTCGTTTCGGCGTCGTAAATCGACGGGTCTCGCTCGCGAATCTTCGTCAAAGCCTCTGCAAACGCCCCATCGAACGCGCGTTCCAAAACCTCCTCCTCATCGCTCTCCGTCGCGCTCGAATCATCATCCTCATCATCTTCACCCTCACCGCCATCACCGCCTTCCGCGCCGGATGCCCCGAGCGCCGAAACCGCGTACTCGCGCTCGAGCTTCGCTTGCAGTCTGTGCATCTCCTTCCTCCGCTCGTTGTGTTCAAACCTCGCCGCGAACGCCTCGTTGATTCGAAGTTTATCCTTGCTGTTGTTTTTACCGCTCTTCGTCTTAGATTTCTTGTTTCGTTCCGACGACGACGACGACGACGACGACGAATCATCATCGCTCGAGCCGCCGCCGCCTCTGCTGGACGCACCGCGAACATCATCATCGTCGTCTTCTTCGCTCGACGACGACGACGACGACGACGTCCAGGACGACGAATCCGATCCATCCTCGTCGTCAAACATCGCCGTCTTCTTCTTCCCACCGCCTCGCGTCATCGATCCGTTCGGTCGACGTCGCGCTCTCGCGCTCTTCCCCAACCGCCGGGGCCCGGCTCGCCCCGGCCCGGCTCGGCTCGATCGATGACGAAGAAACCGATCGGTACTTTTCACCGTTCACCATCGACGGTCGCACCCTGAAAACCGCGCGATGGTCCATCGATCGATCGATCGCGGGTGCCGACCACATTACTATGTGTAAACAGTGTGCATGTTATCCAAATTCGTCTGCCTGGCGCCTTGACGGGTCGAACGTTGCGTCTTCGACGACGACGGCGACAGAGACGCGCGTCGACGGACGAACGAACGAACGGAAGAAGGGAGGAACGGTGACTCTCGCGCGAGAACTCGACGCGCGCGCGGGCGGACGGACGGACGAAGCGGCGTGTCGTTCGTGTGTTCTTCGCGCGTGTTTCTTCCAGAGGAACGTTTTATTGATTTCGACTCGGTTGATCGTCGCGACATGGGGAGCTTCCGATCGGCGTTTAGCATGAAGAAGAAGAGGAAGAACGGCGGTGGCGACGATGCCGCTGCTGCCGCTCATGGAACCACCGCGTTGGCCACTTCACCAACCACGTCCGGACCGTTCGACGTCGTCGTCGTCGGCGCGGGCGTCGCCGGGGCGAGCCTGGCGTACGCGCTCGGTAAAGAAGGACGACGGGTTTTGTGCATTGAACGGGATTTGTCGCAACCGGACCGGATTGTTGGCGAGTTGTTGCAACCTGGGGGATACCTGAAGCTGAAGGATCTCGGGTTGGAGTCGTGCGTGGAGGGCATCGACGCGCAGAAGGTGTACGGGTACACAATGTTTAAAGACGGCGAAGTGGCGACGATGACGTACCCGCTCGAAGGGCGTTCGGATGACGTGGCGGGGCGAAGTTTTCACAACGGTAGGTTTGTGCAAAAGCTTCGCGAGGCGGCGATGGCCGTCGACAAGGTTGAGGTGCGCCAAGGGACGGTGAAGAAGCTGCTCAACGCTGAGGGTAACGAGTGGAAGGAGGGCGAAGTCGTCGCGGGGGTGTCGTACACCACGGGGGATAAGTGGGACGAGAAGAGACAAAAAGTGATCGAGGGATCGAGTGAAACCAAGACGGTGTTCGCGCCGCTCACGGTGGTGTGCGATGGGCACTTTAGTAGTTTGAGATCAAAGTTGAGCCAAGCGGCTCCGGATCACCCGAGTCACTTCGTTGGCTTGATTCTCAAGGGAAAACCGAGCGATTTGTTGCCAAACGGAAACCACGGGCACGTGGTTTTGGGAAATCCGTCTCCAATTCTCTTTTACCCCATCTCGAGCGAAGAGGTGCGCTGTTTGGTGGACATTCCGTCCTCGGTCAAGATGCCGAGTGTCGCCAAGGGTGAAATGGCCAAGTACGTGCTCGAGAAGATTGTGCCGCAAATTCCGGAACAACTCAGGCCGCATCTCATCAAGGCGGTCAACGATGGACAATTTAGATCGATGCCTAACAAGACGATGGCGGCCAAGCCGTCGAGAACCCCCGGGGCGGTGCTCTTGGGTGACGCCTTTAACATGCGTCACCCGCTCACCGGCGGCGGTATGACGGTGGCGCTCAACGACATTCACACCTTCAAGTCGATGCTCGACCCGCTTCCGGACTTTTCAGACGGCGAAAGGACGGGCGCCAAGCTGGATGAGTTTTACCGTCACCGTACGCAACCGGCGCTGACGATTAACACACTCGCCAATGCGCTGTACGCCGTGTTTTGCTCGAGCGGCGACACGAGCATGGAGGAGATGCGCCAAGCGTGCTTCGAGTACCTCAAGCTCGGTGGATCCTACGCTCGAGGCCCGATCGCGTTGCTTTCCGGCCTCGATTCCAACCCGCTCAATTTAGTGAACCACTTTTTCAGCGTCGCGCTCTTTGGCATCGGGAGGCTGTTGGTGCCGCTCCCGACGCCCGAGCGCATCTTCAAGGGTGGTAACATTCTCACTGGCGCGTGCAAAATAATCTTCCCAATCGTCAAAGGTGAAGGTTTCGCGCGCATGTTCTTCCCGGCGTGGCTCAAGCGACGTCTCGGGGTCATTTAGTTTGTTTGCGACGATTTATTTTACGGTACCACCACCACCTTCCACCATTAATACTACAAATCTATGTTTAGCCATTTATGCATTCATTCATTCGCTTGCTTACTCACTCATTCGTCGTACGGATACTCCTCAGGCACGAGCTCGACAAGTTTGACCCTGATGGCAAACTTATTCCCCATCCCGCGTAACGGATCGCCCTCAAAGCTACACGTCGTTCGCATGCGCACCGTCTCGAGCGCGCCTCGAATCGCCCCGCACAGCATGTTACAGTATGCCAACTCCCGGTACCGCGTTGGAAGCTCCACAAAATCCGCCAACGGATTATTATCCATCTCAATCACGCACTCGTCCCGTTCCTCGCTCCAATCTCTCGTTCTCGCCGTCGCGTTTAGAAACATCTTCAAACCAACCTTTGCCGTCATCTCCATCGCCGCCTCGAACGACGCACACGCCCCGCTCGACGCGTTCGTTCGCGCCAGATACTCCTCGATGATTCTCGTTCCAATATTTCGCCCGAGTTGGTCCAGTTTCCCGTTCACCGCCTCGACGTCGTCCTCGTGATCCCGCAGGATTTGTCTCACAAAGGCTCCGTGCGTCAACGCAAACAGTTCCGAGGATACTTTTTCCATCGAGTTCCACGTCGCCGTCGCCAACACTTCCGCTTTCGTCGTCTTCGAGGAGGTGGTATTCGTCGTCGTCGTCGTCGTCGAGGTATTCATCGCCGTGGTATTCGTCGTCATCGCGTTGGACATCTTCTTCGCGCGCCGCGGACTCTGCCGCGTCGAACTTTCGAAATCACAGCCGATTCAAAAGCAGTCAAAACCCTAACACTAAAAGTAAACATATACAAACCACTAGATACGGTAGATAAGTAAGTTACTCGAAACATATAAGCCCAAACCACCAGAGGTCACGTATAGAACATACTTTTAAATCTATCACATATAAATAGGGTTTAGAAATCCCACAAAAGATAAAAGGGGTAAATAATCAATCGCAAACCGCGTTTACTTTTTCGCGACGTCGACGACGACGCGCACCGCAATCGCGCGCGCGTAGGACGGGCTGACGGACATGTCTCTGACGACGCAGAACCGCCCCGTCGTCGGGTCCGCCGGACGACGGCGAGAGACCCCGCTGTGTGGACGGCGGACGACGCGGACGACGCAGAGATGTCGACGTGTCCACGAGGCGACTGGTGCGCACAACGGAAATGCCGTCGAAATGGTTGCGCGGACGACGTCGACGCGCGGAGGGGAGGGGTTATCGTTGAGCGGTCGACGAGTCAACGCGTGCGTTGTCGTCGCGCGCGATCGTTCGGGGCGAACGCTGCGGGTGCGGACGGCGGCGATTTCGTCATCGACGAGCGGTGAGGATTCTTCCTCTTCTTCAGACGAGTCGCTTCGCGGCTCGACGGAAGGAACGTTTGGGAACCCGGATTCGAGCGGGTTTTCTGACGTCACTTCGGCTGGGGCGAAACCGTTATTTACGGATCAAGACGCAAAGGAGGATGCGGCGGCACGGTTGGCGAAATTGGAGTCGTTGACGGTTTTGAGGGAGCTGTACAGCACGGTGGTGGACTGCGAGGCGAACCTCGCTGATGATTACTTTATTCGTCACGCCGATGATGAGTCAGGGGAGGAGTCTTCAAAGCTGCTCGATGGGAAGAAACTCAGTGAGTTTGCGGTGCCGAGTCCAGAGTTGGAAGAGGCTATCAGCGCGCTGGAGGAGATGTTAGAATCGATGAAGGAGCTCGAAGCGGAGAAGGACAAGTTGCGTTCGGCGGCGACGATGATGGATGGCAAGTGGGAGATTCTCTTTGAAGACGCCGATGCGGTGAGAGATCTTTTGACGCAAAAGTTTTCCGATTGCGCCGATCGTGTGGAGGATCGTTGCAGAGAGATGAGCAACTACCTGCCGTACGAGTCGTGCGAACGTGCGGAGCGGGCACTCCAAGAGGCGCAGAGCGCCCTCGAGGCTGCGCAGGAAGACGCCGGAGAGTCCCAGGTTGGGGCTCGACTTCGTCCGCTCGGTCGTAAGGTTGGTAGAATCACTTCGAGAGGCGTTCGAAGCGCGGGTGTTTTAGGAGAGGGTCTCACGCAACTCAGAGCAAAACCTCGCGAGTCCATCGCAAACGTGGCTGAGTACTCGCAAGGGGTGTGGGCGCGTATCAACGGTCTCAGCGTGGGCGAGACTGGGGTGGTAGAAGTGTTAAAGTCATTCCCTGTGCCGCGCGTGAGCAAAGACAAGCGCGACGCGCGCATCTTGCGCTTGCTTATCGAGGTGCAGGATAGAGACAAGGCGTTGACCGAGGCGCAAAAGACGAGAGACGGCATCATGGCCCAGGGAAGGAGCTCGCTTCTCTCTCGCGTCGCCCTGGGGGACAAGATTCGTGAGTGCGACGAAAAAGTTTCGACGCTTAGACGGGTTTTCGCCGTTCGAACGCTTCAAATGGAGATGGAGCGCATCATCTTGGCGCTCGAGGAAGAGTTGGCCACGCCTCCGGATCGCTTGTCCAAGGCGGAACTTAACGACATGCAGCTCATGGTGGCGGAGTTTGGAGTGATGGATCTCTCCTTGCGTCGATTGATTTCTCTCGTCGATCGTCAAGAATCTCAGCTCATCGACGACGAGGATTTGTCCAAGTTGGCAATGGAAATTCCAGACATGAAGCTCCGCTTAGCCATCAGAGACGACAACAACGCCGCCATGTCCATGGATCTCATGCGTGAGCGTTTCGTTTTAACCATGCAAGAGTCTGGCGCTACCATAAGAGAGGGTGGTACCTTTTTGTTCCGAGGCGTCAAGCTCCTCGGATCAGACATTGGCACGTCGTTGCGCCTCTTCATGCGCGCCGCGTTCGGCACCACTCTGCGACCTCGCGAAGTGCAAGTTGTCCGCCGCACCTTTCTCGATGTTTTCACCTTTGTCCCTTTTATGATCATTCTGATCACTCCCATCACTCCCGTTGGTCATGTTTTGGTCTTTGGTTTCATTCAGCGTTACTTTCCGCAGCTTTTCCCGTCTCAATTTACCTCGAGACGACAAGAGCTCATGCAAAAGTACGAAGAGCTCAAGGAACAGCTCGCTGTGGCGGAAGAAGCCGCTGACGCCGCCAACGAGAGCGAAGCCCTGCGTCGGGCCGTCGCAGCGGTGAGTTCAGTCAAGAGCATGATTAGTGGCGCCGTGAGCGACGTCACTGAGCGACTGGAGTCTGCGAGCGAGCAAGTCGCCGCCGTTGACGGCGCCAAAGAACAGCAGCGTCTGGAAGCGCTTCGCACGGAGATTGATCAAACAAGCGCTCGACTAGCCGGTTCGGACGACGATGACGACGAGGAGAAGGATGATAAGAACGATTAGAGCCCGGCGGTATAGAAAGTAGCCCAAACGCGCGAAAGATAGACGAACGTGCTTTTTTAAACAGAAAACGCGAGCAGCGTGCAGTGAAAATCATAACTACTCGACAACCTGCGGACATCCTCCTCACTCGACGTTGCGCGCGAATGCGCGTCGCGCAAGGAACCCACGCACGCGCGAACGCTCTGTATTCACACAATCGTCCGCGCGTCCCGCAAAGAAGGATGACACCGGCACCGACGCAGAAGCGTCAAAAGACTGGAACGACTGCGCAAGCTGCGAGCGCTCAAACCGTCGTCGCTGGGAACTCTTGGTCGTGGCCGCGAGACACCCCCGTCGGACACCACGTCGTCGGTGAGAGTCATCGGGTGAAAGGGCTTCACTTGACGGATCACTTTATCGCGGTGCGTGCGGTTCGCGACGACTGATAACGGCGACGTGGCTGGTTGAGTGATTAAAAAGTGACTGACTGACGCAAACTGTACTTCGCGCGCAACTGCAGGCGCCTTTGGATTATTATTCCGCGTCAAAGGCGAACATCACCGGTGAGAATGTCGCACCAAATCTGATCAAGGTGTACGTTCGGGAAGTCGTGAGCGCGGCGCGGGGGAAGATGAGCGCTGAGGAGCGGGCGGCGTTGCCGTGTGTGCTGTTTCTGCAGGGCGGCCCCGGGTTTGAGTGCGGCCGACCAGACGCGGATGGAGGATGGGTGGGAGAGATGGTCAAGGAGCATCGCGTGTTTTTACTCGATCAGCGCGGTACGGGGAGGTCGAGCGCGGAGATTGTTAGGTTTAACGAGGATGGTTCGTGTAAGGTGGCCTTTGAGGAAGGCCAGGGGGCGACCGCTGACGTACACATGGGCCGAATGTTGGCGCAATGTTTCAGAGCGGATTCGATTGTCGAGGATGCGGAACTGTTTCGCAAGACGGTTCTCGGTAAAGAGCAAAAGTTTACGCTTCTCGGACAGTCGTTCGGTGGGTTTTGCATCACGACGTATCTCTCGATGCACCCCGAAGGCGTGAAGGAGGCGCTCTACACGGGTGGTCTACCGCCGTACGTGGAGAAGGAAGCCGCGGCTTTCGACGCGTACGTCAAGCTCTTCGAGAGAGTACGCGTTCAAAACGAAAAGTTTTACGCGCGCTTTCCGGGAGACGTCGAGCGTGTGAGGTATCTGTGCGAGTACGCTCGCAAGAATGAGGCGTCGCTGCCTGGCGGAGGAAGGTTGAGCGCTGAAGTCGTGCAGGCGCTCGGATTTTCCAACCTAGGCACGGCGTCCGGGATGGAAAGGCTGCACTATATCTTAGAAAACGTCGATGTGGAACCAACTTTTGCTGTGCCGCTGGCGCACAAGCTTCTCATAGAGATTGAGAATGCGTTCAGACACTTTGAGACGAACCCATTGTACGGCATTCTTCACGAATCAATTTATTGCAATGGTGGTAACGCCTACGGCGGCGCCGAGAAGGCGAAAGCCAAACTTTCCGGAACGTCATTCGACGTCGACGCCGCGCTCACGACGCCTGGGCAAAAGATTTACTTCACCGGAGAGATGGTTTTCGATTTCTTTTTTGACGACATTCCTGCCCTTGCGCCGTACAAAGGCGTCCTCGACTGTCTCAAATCCGGCGACACCGGTCAGTTTCGCCGGTTGTACGATGCCCAAGCGCTCTCTGCGAATGATGACATTCCGGTCGCTTGCGCCAGTTACGTCGAGGACATGTTTGTCGACTTTGATCTTGCCGCAGAAACCGCCAGCCGAATCGCCGGCGCTCGCGTCTGGAGCACGTCGGAATACATGCACTCTGGCATTCGCGAAGACGGCGCGAGAATCGTCTCCAAGCTCCTCTCCTACGTCAGAGACGAGGATCCAATTCGTTAATTTCTCACCACTCGACGAGAGACGCCATCGTTCGATGAATGAAACTACTAACTAAAATGTGTTTAATACAAATTCGCTTGAGAGCTCCTACGCGCGCTCCAACGCTTCGCTAAGACTTTCTTCCATCCTTACCCCCGCTTTCGCTCCCCGTTCCCGCCGCTTTCCGCGCCTCTTCGCTCGCCGCGTTGTAATGCATGAACCCTTTCGCCGTCGTCGCCGCGAACCACGCGCCGGAGACCACCGTCGTCGCGAACAACCCGAGCGTCGTCGCTCGAAAGGCGACGTCGACGAGGCTCGTCTTCCCACTCATCTTTCAAGACGACGCCGCTTGCTTCACGAACACAAAGACACACGAGCGCGCGCGCGAGAAAGATTTCCGCGTATGGATCCCAGTCGCGTTCCGTGACGTTTCTCGCGTTCGCGTCGTCGTCGAGTGACGGATCACGAGCAAAGTTGGCTTTCCAATCTTTGGACTTTTCTTCCAGGCACGTAGCCCCTTGAACGCGATATTGGTTGGGCGGTTTGGATTCGATCACGTCGGTCACGAGGAGTGAGTAATGAGTCGTGAGATTGTATTAAAGAAGGGAAACAAAGAAGGATTGAGTACGGTGCGCTCGTCGTCGTCAATCGTCTCGCGGATGGATGGACGTTGGACTGGATGGAACCTAGGAAAAAAAACAAAGCAAACAAAGCGAGGCGACCTCTTTCCTCATTGAGCCGACGCGTCGAGCGACGGTGGTCGATGCTCTCTTCTTCTTTTTGTTGCGATGGTCGTCATCGTGATGGATGATTACCACCCGTCTTCGTCTTCGTCGTCGTCAGACCACGCAGCGTCGGCGACGCCCGCCGTTGGAGCGGCGCTGCCGGCGGCGGCGGGCGCGCTCACCATCATGTGCTTAAACTTGTCTTCGACGGCAATGGTAACCCCACTGTCCGTTTCGAGGACGGCGGCTTGGTGTTGACGACCCTCACGCCAGGCTTTGGCTTCTTCGCGCTCCTTGGCGCGTGCCTCCTTGCCCGTCGCAAAGGCAAACGCGTTACCCGCCTCGAGTTCCATGAGCGCGCGCTTGATTTGCGCCACGATGAACGAGTCGCGATCCGTGTAAAAGGACGTGGAGCGACCAGACATACCGGCGCGACCGGTACGACCGATGCGGTGGACGTAATCCTCAAAGTTGCGAGGCAAGTCCATGTTGACGACGTGCGCGACACCCTTGACATCCAAACCACGCGCGGCGACATCCGTGGCAACCAACACAGAGCAACGTCCCTCCTTGTAATCCTGGAGAGCCGCCTCACGCTCCGCCTGAGATCGTCCACCATGCAACGCGGCAGCCGGAACGCCTTCCGCGTTTAATAACTCGGCAATCTCATCCGCACGGTTCTTGCGCTCGACGAAAACCACCGTCATGGGCATGTCCGAGCCGAGCTTGGTGGCTTCATTCTTCTCCCCAATCAACATGGCAACCAATCTATTAACCTTTTCACCATCAACGACCTTTTCTAAGTGTTGCGACACGTTCGCCGTCGGAGCGCTCGTTTGACCAACCTTCACCTTGACCGGCTTGTTGAGGTACTCGCTCGCCAAAGCTTCAACCTCGCTCGGCATTGTCGCGGAAAAGAGGAGCGTTTGATGACGCTTGGGCAAGTTCATCAACACTTCTCGAATTTGCGGCTCGAAACCCATGTCCAACATTCTGTCCGCTTCATCCAAGACTACGAACGAAACGCGAGCGAGGTTGGTGTTACCCTGTTGCAAGTGATCGAGCAATCGACCGGGCGTGGCGACGATGATTTGCACGCCACCGCGCAACATGGAACGCTGTTCGTACATATTCGTACCGCCGACGATGATGGCTGTTCTAAACCCCTTTGAGCTTCTCGAAAACGTCTTCCCCTCCGCTTCAATCTGTTGCGCCAACTCTCTCGTCGGCGCCATAACAATCGCAAACGGCCCATCACCCTGACGCAACGGCGGTTGGTTCAAACAGTGCTGCACCATTGGAATGGAAAACGCCGCCGTCTTCCCGCTCCCCGTCTCGGCACACCCGAGCACATCCCTTCCGCTCAAAATCACCGGAATCGCCTGCGCCTGAATCGGCGACGGTTTATCGTACTCTCTGTGTCGAATATCCATCATGATATCCTTACTCAGATTCATATCCTCGAACGATTCGATCGCCGACGGTGCCTCGGCTTCGTTCTCCGGAACCTCCACCGTCACCCCGAGCCGGTCACGAATCTCCGTCTTTTGTTCCTCCGTCAGCGCCTCCACCCGCGCGCTCGGCCGCCAATTCGCAAAAACCGCCGCGCCAGAATCTCTCCCACCGCCCTGTCCCCGTCCGCTCATCACCGGCGGCGCGCGGTCACCGGGTCCGTACGACGACCCACCGGGTCCGCCGCCGAAGGATCGGTGTCGGTCTGATTGTTGGTCGTTTCCTCCTCTGCTCCTCTCCGGCGGCGGCGCCGCGCCGGCACCGCCGTCGGACGATCCTCCGCCTCGCAAGTGCGGCGGAACGTACCCCATGCTTCGCTTCTCGAACCGACGGGCGGGCGATCAATGGCGGGCCGGAGAGGCGTCGCCGCGACGAAGAGGCGCGATTTTCGTGCGGATCCCACGCGGGCGGTCCAGTTTTATACTGTTTGTGCATATAAAATGAACACACGCGAAAACGTCGCGAAAACCACGTACATCGGACTCGAGCACGTGTAGTATGTGAGCCCGATGTCGCAATTGTATGGGTAAACAGTACAATCCTTTTGTGACATCGTCGCTCAGCCTTCGCACGTCTCGGCTGCCCATCGCGCGCGCTCCGTCTTTTCTCGGCGCGTCTCGAAGGATACGACGATCAACGATGGCGAAGGGTGAACCGACGAGGTGCGTGTGATTTACTCGCCTCTTTCGTTTTTTTTGTTCGTGTTAGTCTCGGCGTCGGTTGGCGTGGATGACGACCGTCGCGTCGTCGGGACGTTGGATGGGATTCCGCGCGCGTTTTGGGGTTTCGGTGGAGTCGCCACGCGCGCCTCGAAGCGTGGGATCTGGCGGACGATCGCGGACGACGGCGACGAGGAGACGCTTTGGATGGATGGTGACGAAACGTTTACGTCGCTTTGACGTCCTGGATTCACCGTCGTCGTCCTCCGTCGGGTCCCTCGGGCGCGTCATCTTCGTTGCGGACGCACCGGGACCCTAGAAATGCGATCCGAACGAGACCCGTCGCGCGGTGTGCGCGCGCGTCGCGCGCGGGTGGTTTCGACGGCGAGCGCCGGCGGGAACGATCGAGACCGTTCACTTCACGTCGGTTTCCGTCGTTCGTGGTTCGGGATCGCGATCGACGACGCGGTGACGGGCGGTTGGTTTGCGTCATCCACGAGAGAGGGTTGGAGCGCTGAGAGAGGGACTCGTTTTGCGTGAGAGAGGGAGCGGACTGACTGACTTTGTTTTCTTTTAAATTCAAACGTAGACTGTACGTCCGCGGCGTGATTCTTGGTTACAAGCGCGCGCGCACCAACCAATACAACCACACGTCGCTCATCAAGCTCGAGGGCGTGAACGACAGCGCGGCGACGTCCTTTTACGGCGGTAAAAAGTTGTGCTACGTGTACAAGGCGAAGACGAAGAAGCAGGGGACGGCGTACCGCACGATTTGGGGTAAGGTTATGCGCTCGCACGGTACCTCTGGTGTCGTCCGCGCCAAGTTCAAGAAGCACTTGCCGTCCAACTCCATCGGTGGTAAGGTTCGCTGCATGCTCTTCCCGTCCAACATCTAAGGTCGCGCGCTTTGCGAGGGAAGAGTTGCGCTGGCTCGGCGAGACCGCGGGTCGACATTCATAGTCCAAACATCAGTATTAGTGATTAGCGTTTGATGTAAAAATCGATCGTTACTTGAACCAAACCACCTCCGTCTATTCGTTTTTCGTTCACCCACGTGCATGCGCTACGCTACGCTATGATTACAAAAGCTAGTACGTCCCTCGAAACGCGCTCCACGCGACGGCGGCTTGCGTAAACAACGGCGGTCCTCCTCGAGCGACGGCTTCGTCGAACGCGTCGAAATCCTTCGCCTCGAGCGCGTCCAAATACCTCCCCACCGGAACCGCCTGCAAGAAGAACGGCTTGGCATCGCTCGGAATCCTCTCCGCCATCGCCCGAGCGCTGTCCAAATGCGCCTTTGCGACGGTCGCCACCTCGTGCGCGACGTCTCTCGCGCCTTCGCTCGGCTCGAGCCGATAGACGCTCTCCGTGCTCACCCCGCGTCTCGCGCACGCATCGCTCGGAAAGTAACACCGCCGCTGTTTCGCGTGTGCCGTCGTCCCACGTAATAACGCGCTCAATCCAATCGCTTTACCGAGATGACTCGCCGCGTGATCGGCGTCGGCGTTTCGAATTCCGCACGCGTCCAACGCGAGCGTTAAAGCGCTTCCGTGCGCGTCGCTCGCGTACCTCTCCAATTCCATCACGCTCCCGGGTGGTCCGCTCGCGCTCGCGTCGGTGATTCTCGCGTCAATCATCCTTTTCATCCACGTCTTTGCGCGCGCAGAGGGAGCGTTTCCCAGCGCCGCGCGGAGCGCCACGAGCACCGGATGTTGACCGCCGGCTCGAGCCTCCTCCTCGGCGTCGTCGTCGTCCAAACGAGTCAATCCATCGATCGCTCTTCGCCACCACATCAACCGCATCCTCGCCGCATCGACGGAATCAGCGCTTCCGACGACGCTTCCACTCTCCGCGTTGAGCGCGCGCACGGCAAACGCGATGGGCACGAACGGTTTCGGGAGATGAAGCGTGCAAAGGTAGGCTTCGTAATCTCTCAAACGAACCACTTCGACGCAGTGTCTAAACGCCGCGCGCAGTTCGCTGACGTCCGGTGACGACGACGCGGAGGTTCCGGAGGAGGATCTCGCGCGTGCGGTGATGGCTGTCAGCGCAGGTTTTATGGACGACGCGCGGTGTCGAGACGTCGTCATTAACGTCATCGTCATGAATGAATGAATGCGACGCGACGCGCCGGCGTGTGAGGAGAACGCGGGACTGAGTCGGATGGTTGATCCATCCGATGGTAGGAATGATTGGAACGCGTTTGAGATCATGTGAGGATGCAGAAAGTGTGTGCGATTTAAAAATCTGTATCCAAGGAGGCTAAAACATCGCGAATGGCGCAGACGTCTGGATGGTCGTCGCCGAGAAGCGCTCGTTGTAAATCCAACGCGCGCTCTAATAACGGCCGACCGCGAGAGTTGTCCTCGCGGTCCAAGTGACAAATGGCCAAATCAGTGAGCGTTTGTACCGTCTCAGGATGGTCAATCCCCAGGACGGATTCCTGGATGGCTAGAGCGCGTTCAAAGAGGGATTGCGCGCGGTCAAAACGTTCGCTTTCGCTGTAGAGCGTGGCGAGATCCGTCATGGCGGCGGCGACTTCGGGGTGGTGTTCTCCGAGCGTCTCGATGCGACGAGTGATTTCTCGCTCGAGTGCGGACGCAGATGAAGCGAACTCCGGGGAAATGTCACCACGAACGTCTGCTGCTGTGGTCATGGTGGTTCCGTGATGATCTCTAGCGCCCGTCGGCGAGGTGAAAGATGATTGACCAACGTCGCGTTTTGCGGTGGACGTTGGGCTCGTCGCCGACGCCCACATTGCGCTCGATGCCGTGGGCGATCGCACCGTCGTACCTGTTCGTCCACGAATATTGTATGGATCTTCGAGCTCGTCGATGGCAGTCTCGATGACGTCTCTTATGGCGCTCTTGAGCGTTCTCGGCAAGTGACTGCGGACTCTAGAACCGACAATGTCGACGCAAGCCAATACGACTTTCACCGCCATCCCTCGCGCCTCGCCGTTGGCGCTGTCGAAACACCTCGATGCGAATTTCATGACGTGTTCGAGCGCGAACGACTCATCCTTGCGCGGCGCGTCCAATCCGTACGTCGGAATAAGCTCGACCATGAGCGTCAGTCTCCCGGTTAACACGCGCCAAAGACTAAGCTTTTGAACCGGTTTGCACAAGGCGTGCGCGAGGATTGAAACCCCACCCGGAGCGTCGCCAGCGAACGCGTGTAATGCTTCCCTAATGCTCTCGCGAAGACGCGGATTGGTGTCGCCCAGCTTGTCAACTAACAATGAGATTGAGTCATCGACTGCATCCTTGACGTCTCTGGCGGAGACGTGGGCGGCGAAAGCCTTTGCGGCGGATGCCAACGTGATGGCGGCGGCGCACGTCACATTGGCCACCTTGTCGTTGAATAATCTATCACCCAAAGTCTTGCAGAGGGTTTGAAACGTCTCGCGCGGATCGACACCGAGAACTTTTGAAGCGTCTTCGCTCTCCCACGCGGCGATGAGACTTTTATTGATGGATTGTAAAGCGCTCTCGCGATGCATCCACGCGTTGCTGTACAACTTCATGACGACGTCTTCGCCGAAGGTGGCGATGATGGGGGCGGCGTTGACCTGCTCGGACGGAGAAAGCGGTGGCGGTGGCGGAGCGTCGTCGTCATTTGCTGAAGCCGCGGCTGCCTTCTTGGCGCTCTGCACTTTGTCCTCCTCTTCTTCTTCAAAGAACGCCGCAGCTTCCGCCTCGAGCTCCGGAGGAACACGCCTACCGGTGGCGACGGCGGGAACTTCATCATTGCTCATCCCAGCCGCGCTGACGTCGTCTTCTCGGAATGAGTTTGGCTTTTCAATCTCCAACGGCGCCGGACGCCTGGGCGGTGGCGGCGGTGGCGCTTGAGCGCTGTTGGACGCCACGCTTGGCTTTCGCTCGTGCATCACCGCTGCGGGCAGCTCGGATGAAGAAACTGGTGGATCATTCTCGTGCGCTAACTCTCGCATCGCGTCCGCGTGCTTTGAACGGATCGGCACATCGTCAAACGAAAACGCTTTTCGCGTCGTCGGCGGCTGCGACGTCGGCGCGTCGTCGGCGCGAGTCTCGACGACTGGCGGCGAATGCACCGAAGTCGTGCCGCTCATCGAGCGTGCACCCGAATCACGCGGTGACAGCGAACCACCAAAGGCATCCTCGTAACCGGTCGCGCGAAGTCTATCAATCTCAATCTTCAACCTCTTGGCTTCGTCGTAATCCTCAATCTCCACTGCGCGCATCTTTTCCTCCTGCAGCGCCTTCACCTTGACTCCAAATTCACGCAATCGCGAGATGACGTCTCTCAAGCGCTTCGCCTCGTCGTAGTCTTCCGCATCCACGGCGTGCTCCTTCCTCGCGATCACCTCTCGAAGCTTTTCCTCTGTCATGGCGTCGACGCCTCTGCCAGCCGATGATCCGCCGCCCGTGCGATGTCCAAGCAAAGGCGCCCTCTCCGCCGACGCGCCGTTCCCAGAACCGCTCATCCTTCGTTGTGGCTTCTCACCCATGGTCTCACCGATCAACGTCAACCCCATCAACCCGATCTGTCGTCCCTCGTTCCTCGAGTTTTCGTGACACCCCGAAAACTCCAATCGAACCTCGACCGCATCCTTCACGTTGACATGCACCGTCTTCAACTCCCTCGCCTTGTACCCACACTCCGAGTTACTCTCAAATCGCAACGTCCCCAACCGTTTCACGGTTCGTCTTCCACCGCCATCCAGTCTCGTGACGTATACGTGACACTCGCTCGCGATTTTACACTCGTGCGAGAGCAACTTCAACTGCCGCAACGCGCTCGGCGCGTCCAATCTCACCGTCGCGTACGCCGGGAACCCCGCCCCGCGCGCCGTGAGCCATCCCCGCGATTTGTTCTCCCCGCGTATGTGTAATTCACTCGCCGCGTGTCCCGGTTCCTACGTCGTTCGTTCGGTCGTCAGTCGTCACTCGCATCAAAAGTGTTTGTTTCAAATTTCATCTTTCAAAACGTAAACGCGAACGTCGCGTCGTGCGTCTCGCGTCGTCACCACACTCACCTCGGACGAGCGGTCTACGACCGTATACGCGAGTTCACGCGACTGCGACGTCGGCGCGCCTCGCGCGTCGGTACCGGCGACGACGAGCGGCATTTTGACGACGACTCGCCAGTCAACGGCCAAAGTCAACGAAGAGCAGGTCCTAAAATGACGAGTCGTGAACCTTCAAATGTGATTCATCAAGTCTAAATGTTGCCTAGTGTGCTACTACAAACTACGAGTTGAGCCACGTCCACGCGTCGGCGAGCGGATTCTTCGTTCGCGCGCCGTTCGCGCGGTCGTCGGAGTCTATGTCTGATGTCGTCGAAGATATCGGTAGATGGCCTGTTGTCGCCGGACGCGCGTGGCGGTGTTCGAGAGCGTGGCGGTGTTCGCCGTAATAGTTTGGGATTTCGTCTTCGTCTTCATCGTCCGTGTCTGGGACGGTGCGCACGTCGAGGTTTGAGAGCGCTGTCGATGCGGCAGCGGCTTTCGCGCGGTGGCGTGAGCGGGTTGTGAGATCGATGTCGTCACCGTCGTCCGCGTACTGGTCTTCGTCTTCGTCTTCTTCGTCCTCGTCTTCAATGCCGAGAAAGTTGCGGATGGAGCGCCAACCGCGTCTCGCGCGGGCGCGCACGCGCTCGTCGTGGAGGAGCGCGCTCACGGCGTCTTCCTCATCCTCTTCGTCGGATTCGCGATCGAGTTCGTCGTGTTGGATCCAGGCGCTTCCACCGGCTTTCACGCGGTCGTGAATAGTCTTGACGGCGGCTTGATACGTTCCCGGAATGTGGTCGAGCATCATGTACGGATCGAGTAAGACGTCGGTGAACGCCGTCGGATGCTTGTATTCAGCCGTCGGGGCGCTCGAGCGCACGTGTTTGAGATGGATCACTCGACCCGGTTGGACCATAAAGTCCATCGCGGAGTGGTCTCGAAGCTCGAGACCGACGACGTCTTCGAGGTCGTTCCAGTCTCCTTGACACGTGCGCTTACTTCCCTTCTTCTTGCGAGCCGACGTTGGCTTGAACTCTTCCGCAGTAGGCTTAACCGGCGATGTGATCGGCGTTTCCGAGTCGTTCATCGCAGAAGACGACGTCAGCGGCTGCGAGGCTTTGTCCTCGTCCTCGTCCTCATCCGTCGTTGCCGCGGTCAAGTCTTGTTTCGACGACGGCCTGTCTCTGCCGCCGAGAACGGACGAAACAGCTCGAAGCATCGCGTGAGACGGCGCGGCGTGGTTCAACCTTCGCAAGAGGCGGCGAACAGAGGCGTGGCAGAGTCTAGGAACCACATCGGCGCCGGCGACGACGCACGTGATGTACTCGCTTGCCTTGTCGCTCAAATTCATGCTACTCACGCTTGGCGCGGCGATGCAGACGCATTTACACGCGGCGAGTCGCGTCAAAACCTCTCTCTTTGCGTCTTCCTCAAATGCACCGAGCCCTTCCAGCGCGAGTTTCTCTATATCACTGTCCGTACTGTGCATCAACATGGCGATACACGCGGCGACGCCGCCACCCATGCTGTGCCCCGTGACGAGAAACTCAAACGATGGATTCTTCGCCAATGCCGCCGCCGCCGCCGGGATCATTCGCTTCACAACCTGCCACGCCGAGGCAACCATCCCAGCGTGAGCCCACCCATCTAAAAACTCTACGCTCTCGCTATTCACATCCGTCAACGCGTCGTGAAGTTCCCACGTCCCGCGCACGGACAACGCCACCTTGCCTTCCACCCGATCGACGGCAACGAATGAACTCGGCGAAAACTCCGTCCCGTTCCAATCCGCATCAATCACATCCTCCGTATCAATCTCACAACTCTTCGCGCACGCCTCGGACGCCAACGCGTGCATCCTTTCGTAATCCTTCGTCGTCGCTCCGCTCGCCGCGGCGTGCGTCTTTAAACTCTTCAATTTTTCTCTAAAAGACGCGTCGCTCAACACCGAAGAAGCCGTCCCGTACGCCCCGATCGCGTACTTCACCGCCACTCGCACCGCTCGCAACGCGTGCACATCCGGTGCGTTCACCGGATTCGTTCGCGCGTCACCCTCTCCGTCCGGGTACAACTCGCGAAGTCCCCTAGTTTTGTTTCGCTCGGCTTCGCGTTGTTCATTCCACAAGACGAATCCAGCCATGGGATCGAACGTCGCCATCCCGACGACACCCAGCGGTTTGAGCTCCGCCATGACGGACGTGTAGACGGTTCTCAGTGCGCGTTCGAGTTCGAGCCATCCCGCGGTGACGGTTTTGATGCGTCGCGGCGTGGACGTCGACGGTAACGATGATGTCGATGCGCGTTCGTCGTTCGTTTGTCGCACAGAAGATTCTTCTTTTGAATCGCCGCCGTCGCCGCCGCCGACGGTTTTCGTTGGGGTGTCCATGATGCGAGACGACTACGACTACGACGAGCGTGACTGTGCGTCGTCAGACGTGATTGTCACCGGACTCGCGCGTCGAAGTGAGGCGACGCACGAATGAAATTGAGTTTTGTTCTTACACCACTGTGGCAACCGTCATCCCGTCGCTTTGCGCGCGTTGAGGATGAAAGCTTTGGCTAAAACCGATCGCGATGAACGTCTCAATCGCGCTAGACGATGCGACTAGGAAAGATTTACGAGCGCCGAGACGAAGTTCGACGCGACGACCGCGACGCAGTCGCGTCTCGGCGACGACTTCGTGCGACGATAATCTAAGAGAGTACGAAGACGCCGCACCGTCGCCGGTGAGTTTGAGGGCGTACTTGGTGAGCGGGATTGAAAATGAGACTGTGGTCTTCATCTTGGCGGCATTCTCGCGAGAGGACGTCTTGAAATCGCGGCCGAGCTCGAGCTCTAGTCCGCGCGTCTGTCCCGCCTTGTCCAATTTGGACTTTGCGATGATTTGCGCGCGCGTTGTCGAGTTTAATTTGGCCCGAACGGCGAGACGAACGGCGTGCGATTTCACGATATCTGACGTGGCTCGAAACTTGACGTCGATCGCATCGCGTAAAGGGTGAGATGATTCCGGGTTCGGCGAAGGAGGCTTGGAATTCGCCGTGACGACAGCGCGCGCCGACGCCTTTTCAAAATTGTACGCGTACTGCGCCTTGGCTGCATTCGTTCGAGGCGTCGCCGCCCTCTTCTCAGTCTTCCTCTCAGTCTTTGCCTCGCTCGGCTCCGTTCCCTTTGGCTTACCTTCCTCGCTCGAGTTCACGCCGTGAAGTAGCCGAAAGGCGTCGTACTGCTTGGTCGGCGTCCCGAATGAAAACGAAGCCGATGTCGCTCGCGTCGCGGTGACCAACCCGCGATCCAGCCGACCCTTCACGCTCTGCCTAAACTCCATCCCAAACTCCTGATGCACGCTTCCGAGTTCTAATTCAACTTCCTTCGTCAGCGTGTGCGCGTTCACCGTGGCGTGAAACGCCTTGTAGTCCTCATCTAAACCGTCGGCGGTTGCGAATCGCCGCTCCACGTCCGCCTCCACGTCCCATCTCGACCGCACCGGATCGCCCTCGGGCTCACAATCGCTCGTCGCTTGCACCACACACCGTCGTCCACGCCCTAAGTCGTGCGTCGTCACCACAGACATTGCCGCGTCGTTCTTTTTAACCTTTTTCGATCCGCCTCCGTCCTCGACTGACGTAGACGGCTCCTCCTCCCCATCCTTCCCGCCACCGCCACCGCCACCGCCTCCTTTGCACCACTTTGGCACGTACCGCTCCGCACACGCGATCGCACTCGCCCGATCCGCATCGCCGACGAACCCAACGCGTCGTCGCGTCGTCGTCGCCGTCGCCGCCGCCGCCGCCGTCTCAGAACGCCGAGCCTCCAGACGCGCGCGGTGTCGCCCGCCGCCGCCCGCGCGAACGCTCACCCGTTTCCCGTCTTCCCCGCGCGCGGGACGAGACGCGTCGTCGCGAAATAGCGGCGCTAATAAATCCGTCGACCGCACCGCTCCGTCGTCGTCATCGGTGTCGTCATCGCCACCACCACCCGTCATGTGCGTAACGAACGAACGCGGCGCGGTTCGTTACGCACCGCACCGCGCGACCGCACGACCGCGCGACCGCGTCCCCGACGACGACCGACGAGGCGAACGAACGAAACCCACCGAACGACCGCCGTCGGTTCGGTCGATCCCCCGCGACGTCGCGCGACGTCGCGTCGCGTTATCGGTACCCAAACACACACGCACACACGCATCACCTTCCACAGAAATACCATCAAGTCATACACACGTATATACCCTTAAAACACACACAACACGTACTATGTATATAAAATACAAAACAAGTCCATCAAACACAATCACACGCATACAGCCCGCGGTTGAAAAAGAGACCGCCTCGCGTCCTCCGAGGACGGA
>Ga0181588_10000600_pt1 | contig 32880 bp, 29 predicted proteins | sample 071ome_26_FD_148607 | JGI IMG/M metagenome (GOLD analysis project Ga0181588, IMG submission 148607) | Coastal salt marsh microbial communities from the Groves Creek Marsh, Skidaway Island, Georgia - 071409BT metaG (spades assembly) | ecosystem: Environmental > Aquatic > Marine > Intertidal zone...
CGATGCGCTCGGCCCGAATCGCCGGATTGAGGTTCAGCAATTCATCCAGCCGCTCGAAACCGATATTTGGATCTCGGTCATACAGTATCAACGTCGGAACCGAAAGTAATTGATACAGGGATTCAATGGCGTTTGGTGTGAACAACCCCATCGATAAGAAAGCAAAGGGCGCATACTTTGCGCCAGACTGCTGCGCGGTTGCGTAGGCATAATCCACCAAAGGTTTTGGCGCCGCACCACGGTGAAAGGCCTGACCAAGAAAGAAACGAATACTTGGTTTTGAAACAAGGGCGCGCCACAGTGGCGTGCCCAGTGCGGATCTGGCGAGAAAGCCGGTGACGCCCTGAGCAGCTTTACTCGTCCGAGGCTGTCGATGACCCATACCCGTGGGCGAGATTAGCGTGACGCTTGAAACAGCGGCTCCCTGTTCTACCACTGCGCGCACTAAAAACTCAGCGCTGAGTGACAGGGCCACAACATCAGCAGCCGCTACACTCGAAATGCTATCGAGAAATCTTGCGACGACCTCGGCATAAAACGCCGGGCTGTAAGCAAGATCCTCGCGAGGTGATTGCCCAAATCCCGGCAAGTCCAACGAATAGACGGGCCGGGAGCCTCGATAGTGCTCAAACAACGGCTTCATTTCCATCGAACTGGGCGCAGCATTAATACTATGGAGCAGGACCAGGGGCTTCTCCGAAGATATCTCTGAGCCCGGATCGTCCGTATAACAACGAACCCGAGGGAACTCTGCCCCCAGGGCAAATTCCTCTAATTTGGCATCAATTGCCTTGGCCAATGCCATGCTAGACCTCCCTTTTTACCCCGTAATTATGTCTCAACCGGGGTACACATGTATTGTCTTTTCTGGTTTACACTTGGGCAACGTTAGCAGGGGGACCCACGCGTTATGGCTCTAGCCTACCCGTTTACTGCAATTGTGGCGCAGGATGCCATGAAACAGGCGTTGATGATCGCTGCCGTCGATCAGGAAGTTGGCGGCGTATTAGTGATGGGCGATCGGGGCACCGGCAAGTCCACGGCGATCAGAGCCCTAGCCGCGCTTCTACCCAAAATAGACACCGTCGCCGGGTGCCCATACAACTGCGATCCCTCGGTACCGAAGGCAGGCCTGTGCGAACCTTGTAAGGGGACTAAAAACCCAGATACCGTCACGTCCATACCTATTCCCGTTGTCGACTTACCCTTAGGGGCAACCGAGGACAGGGTCGTTGGCGCCCTTGATATAGAGCGGGCGCTCCACGCCGGCGAGAAAGCGTTCGAACCTGGCTTATTGGCTCGCGCCCACAGGGGATTCCTGTACATCGATGAGGTCAATCTCCTTGAGGATCATATCGTTGATGCCCTCCTAGATGTCGCGGCATCGGGAGAAAATCTCGTCGAACGCGAGGGATTGAGCATCAAGCACCCTTCCCGCTTCGTGCTCGTGGGGAGCGGCAATCCTGAGGAAGGAGAACTTAGACCCCAGCTTCTTGATCGCTTTGGCTTATCCGTTGACGTATCGACACCGATGGACGTAAAGGCACGAGTTGAAATTATCAAACTAAGAGACGCTTTCGAGCGAGATCGAGTGGGCTTTATCAAAAAGTGGCGGCGGAAGGAGAGCGCCCAGCGCAAGGTAATTGAATCCGCGAGAGACAGTGTCAATGACATCGAGACACCAAACGAAGTGCTCGAGTTTGCTGCTGAACTTTGTATGAAGCTGGGCACCGATGGGCTCCGGGGAGAACTTACCTTGTTGCGCGCCAGTCGTGCCCTGGCCGCACTGAAAAAGCAGAAAACGACCACCACGGCACACCTCAAAGCTGTGGCAGGGCTAGTGCTGAGGCATCGCTTGCGGCGGGATCCCCTTGACGAGGCCGTGAGTGATGTTCGGATAGAACGCGCCTTGGCCAGTATGTCTCAGGAATGAGAGCATCAACGGGTGAGCAGCGATGGCAGATGGCGCTTCTCGCCCTATCGGTCTACGCAGTGGCGCCCCACGCTGTCGGGGGACTCGTTATTCGTGCCGCACCGGGACCCGTCAGGGATTGCCTACTCGAAGAAATGCGCGATCTCATGCAGACCGAGCCGATAAAGCGCGTCCCCAGCACCGTCTCGGAATCCCGACTCATAGGAGGCGTTGATCTCACCGCAACCCTTGCCACCAATACTCTGCACTGGGAGCAAGGGCTGGTTGCTCAAGCGGATGGCGGCTCACTGATATTGAGCATGGCTGAGCGAACAGAGCGACGCGCAGTGGCGCACCTAACGAGCTGCCTCGATCAGGGAGAAATCCTGGTGGCTAGGGAAGGTATCACTCAGCGAAGCGATGCATCCTTTGGCGTCATAGCGCTGGATGAAGGTCAAGCGGAGGAGCAACCAGAGGCAGCACTTCTGGAACGCCTGAGTATGCACGTTGAGCTTGAGGGCATCGGCATCCGAGATCTCGGCGCCGGTCCTTGGTCATCCGGCGATGTAGCGCGAGCCAAGAGCCTCTGGGCTCGCGTCACCTTAGATGAAAACAACATCGAAAAGATTGCCGCTGCCAGTTTGCAACTCGGGATCCAGTCCCCCAGAGCCTTGATACAAACGGCAGCGATCGCACGCATCATCGGCGCACTGCATGAAACAGAGAGCGTATCCGAGGAGCACCTTCAATCGGCCATCGCGCTGGGTATGCTCCACCGCGCCACTCAATTACCCCAGTCTCCCGAGGAGCAAGCTGAGCAGCCAGCTGAAAAAGAACCACAGGACACTGATGAGCAGAACGCCACAAAAGAGCGCGAGCAGCTTCCTGAGGACGCGCTGATTGAGGCGGCCATGGCAACCCTACCAAGGCACCTGCTGGAAATGCTCAAAGATCGAGCGACCAGTCGACAGACGTCATCGGTCAGCGGAGGAAAGGCCGGTTCGCTACACAAGAATAAACAGCGGGGAAGGCCCGTCGGCACCATGCCCGGCTCACCGCGAGAGGGCTATCGACTTAACCTGATGGCAACTCTTCGAGCGGCCGCCCCCTGGCAGCCCCTGCGCCGACCGGAGGGAGATACGGGCAACCTCCACATTAGACCATCCGATATACGAGTGACCCGATTCAAACAACCAAAGGAGACGGCAACTGTTTTCGTCGTAGACGCCTCTGGCTCCTCGGCTCTGCACCGCATGGCTGAGGCCAAAGGCGCTATCGAACTGCTCCTCTCTGACTGCTACTCACGGCGTGATAATGTTGCCCTGATCGCGTTTAAAGGTGACAAGGCCGAATTATTACTGCCCTTGACCCGATCTTTGGTCCGGGCAAAAAAAGCCCTTGCGGCCTTGCCTGGGGGTGGTGGCACACCCCTTGCCGATGGGGTGGACCTAGCGCATCAACTCGTCAGTAGCATCCAGCGTCAAGGATTAACGCCTACCACCGTCTTCTTTACCGACGGCGTCGCGAACGTGGCGAGAGATGGAAGCCCTGGTCGAACCCAAGCACAGGCCGAAGCGATGGCCGCCGCAAAAGGGTTTTGCAAACTGGGAAGCCGCACTCTACTGATTGACTCGTCACCTCGACCGAACCCAAAGGCGAGGGAGCTCGCGGGCGCCCTCGAGGGAACCTACCTGCCCATGCCCCATGCCTCAGCAACAGGACTCCGCGATGTCCTCATTCCTCAATAAACCGATCGGCGCCGAACCGGCAATCCCTCAGGACTGGCCCAACAGAGCGTTCAGCCGATTTGTCACAGTTGATGGGCTGCGCTGGCATGTGCAGATCAGAGGAACAGGGCCCGCCTTATTAATGATTCATGGCACAGGCGCATCGGCCCACAGCTGGGCAGGGATGGCAGATGCCCTCGCCAACAATTTCACGCTGATCATGCCCGACCTGCCTGGGCAGGGTTTCAGTGACAGCCTGCCGGATAAGTCGGTGAACATCGCCGGCTTTGCGGCGAGCCTGCATAAACTGCTCAATGCACTAGGAGCGCAGCCAAAGATTATCGTGGGTCATTCTGCGGGTGCAGTAATTGCCACTCACTTGGCGCTCCACTACCAGCTTGCACCTGCTGCCATCATTTCCCTCAACGGCGCATTTCTTCCATTTGGCTCCGCAGCCGCTCCCGTTTTCAATCGACTTGCACGTTGGCTATCACGTTCACGATTACTGGCTTACATAACGGCCGCACATGGGTTATTTACCCGACCCGTTCGCAACATGCTCGTCGAGACCGGCTCGAGTCCGACCGCGACCATGCTCGCCTGCTATCAAACCCTGCTCTCAAAACCCGACCACATATCGGGTACCTTGAAGATGATGGCGGGCTGGGACTTGGGTGCTCAACGAGAACAACTTCCTTCACTGCGGGTACCGATCCATCTGATCACCTGCGTCAATGATAAGACCGTGGCTCCATGGCAGTCCGAGCGCCTAGCGGAATTCATCACTCATTCCAGCCTTTACCGAATTCCCGCTCTGGGTCATTTGGGGCATGAGGAGAACCCAGAGCCTTTTGTAGACATCATCAAAGCAACCCTGGCGGCCTAGCTAGCACCCCTTTTCGCTTAAATATTTTGCCCTATCTCTCTCCGAGACGGCCTGCTAGACTGTATTTTATATTAGACACTTAGGGTGTCATGTTATATGAACACTCAGATCGACATTTCACGCTTGGGCGAATTGGGTGAAGTAGATGACACCCGGCCCCACGCGATCGTCATTGGCAGCGGGTTCGGGGGGCTGGCAGCAGCCGTCCGTCTGGGCGCAAGAGGCTATCGGGTCACTGTCCTTGAAAAGCTCGATGCCCCCGGCGGCCGCGCCTATGTCTATCGGCAGGATGGCTTTACCTTCGACGCTGGGCCAACAATCGTCACAGCTCCCTTTCTACTGGAAGAACTTTGGGCCCTGTGCGGCAAAACCTTTTCGGATGATGTGACCCTAAAAGCGATGGATCCGTTCTTCCGAATTCGTTTTGACGACGGCAAGATATTTGACTACAGCGGTGACCGACAGCAGAACCTTGACCAGATCAAGAATTTTAATTCCGGCGACGTAGAGGGCTACCTCGGCTACTTGAAAGCCAGCGAAGAGCGTTACCGGGTTGGCTTTGAGCGACTTGGGTTCAAATCTTTCGATCGACTAACCCAACTTCTGGCCTATTTACCACAACTCATTAGACTACGCAGCGACAAAAGCGTTTACAGTCTCGTCAGCGACTACATCAAAGATCCCCATCTGCGGCAAGTGATGAGCTTCCATCCGCTTCTCATTGGCGGCAATCCCTTTTCGGTTACCGGTATCTACTCACTGATTTCATTTTTGGAGCAACGCTATGGCGTCTTCTCAGCAATGGGTGGAACAGGAACGCTGATCGATGGTCTAGTGGGATTGATTCGCGGACAGGGCAACTATGTACATTGCAACACCGAAGTGGCTCGAATCAACGTAAAGCAGGGTCGCGTCACTGGTGTCAAGCTGACGTCTGGGCAGACACTTGATGCAGACATCGTTGTGTCTAATGCAGATTCAGCCTGGACCTACCGTCACTTGCTTGGTCACGAGTCACGCAAACGCTGGACTGACCGCAAGATCGATAAGGCCGCCTATTCCTGCGGATTGTTTGTTTGGTATTTTGGAACAGACCGTCAATATCACGATGTACCCCACCACTCTGTACTGCTGGGACCCCGATACAAGGGATTGCTAACCGATATTTTCAAACATAAAAAACTCAGCGAAGACTTCAGCCTGTACTTGCACCGACCAACAGCGACAGATCCGTCTCTGGCACCCTCCAGCTGCGACACCTTTTACGCACTGGTGCCAGTGCCACATCTTGATGCAGGGGTAGATTGGACCTGTTACGGAGAACAGTTTCGGCAGGCCATTGAGGACAGGCTGACAAGCACCGTTCTGCCCAACCTCGGTCAGCATATCGTTACATCTCGACTGCTGACTCCGTTAGATTTTCAAGACCGACTCAACTCCTTCAAGGGAGCGGGCTTTAGTCTAGAACCACGGATAAGCCAGAGCGCCTGGTTTAGACCACACAACAAAAGCGAGGAGTTTGAGGGGCTTTACCTGGTTGGCGCAGGTACGCATCCTGGTGCCGGCATCCCCGGCGTCATCTCCTCTGCGCGAGTCCTCGACGAGGTAGTGCCAAATGCAGCTGCTATCCGATCGAATTGAATTACCAACGCCCAATACGGATCTCGCCTATTGTCGAGAAACTCTCTCTGGGGGAAGTCGTTCTTTCTGGGTAGCGTCCCATCTACTACCACCGCGCTTGCGCAATGATGCGGCAGGCCTTTATGCCTTTTGCCGGGAAGCTGATGACCTTATTGATGAGGGGAGAAACCCTCGGGAAGGGCTTCAGCAATTGCAGTTCCGACTAGACGCCATCTACGCCCAGCAACCAATGCCATACACCGTCGACCGGGTTATGAGTCGCATCGTGCATCGCCATACCCTGCCCAGACGACTGCTCGACGCGTTGCTTGAGGGTTTCGCCTGGGACGCTTCGGGCAAACGCTATGAAACTTTGTCAGACGTCTTTGCATACAGCGCGCGAGTAGCCGGTGTCATTGGCGTCATGATGACCATTATCATGGGAGTAAGAGATCGTCAGGTTCTTGCAAGAGCCGCTGACCTCGGCGTCGCCATGCAGCTCACGAATATAGCGCGGGATGTTGGTGAGGATGCTAGGGCTGGGCGTATTTACCTTCCGCAGCAGTGGTTGCGCGATGCGGGCGTCGATACCGATCAGCTACTGACCAAGCCCGAATTTAGTTCGCGCCTAAGGCAGGTCATTGATCGATTGCTTGGTGAGGCAGCAACCCTGTATGCGCGCGCAGAGAGCGGCATTCCAGGTCTCCCGGCAAGTGCCAGACCGGGAATTTATGCTGCAAGGCTCCTGTACGCCGAGATCGGTAACGCGCTCAAACAACTCAATTGCAACTCAATCGATCACCGCGCCATGATTGGAGCCGGTGGGAAAGCGCGCTTGATCATTCAATCCATGCGCTGGGTCGGCCTCACATCGCCAGCGATCAGGGATCCCGTGCTCGATGAGTGCGCTTTCATGATCGAGTCAGTCAATGCGGCGCCAAAGCCTAAGTCCATCCAGTCGATTTTTCAGGACTCTCCGTTTCACCGCTTTTACCGGCGGCTGGTATGGATGCTCGATCTGTTTGCTGCGCTCGATGAGCATGACGCTAACAAACAGGAGCAAAGCCGTCGCGAGCTCGTCCCTACGGGCGGCCAGCCGAGGCTCGACGCGGCATCCTGAACGGCAGCAGTGCCTGCATCCAAGGGGCTCTAAATCGCCTCAAGTGCAAACTTTCGTGCATGTAAAGTCTATTCCCGCCGGGACCCTCAGCGGATAGCTTTGAACGCGCGTAAAAAGGCGAATCTTCCAGCGTCGCGATGTGAAGGGCCTGTCCTTCAGGTATCCGGCAGCGCCGGGGAGCGCGCCACACCGGAGTGGGTGCCACCTTGGCATCCTGAGGGATATCATCGCTCGGGGTCACACGTCCCATCGCGTCAAAATACAGGCTCAGCGAGTGAGACTCGTCGTTTGCACTCACCGAGTCATAAAAGATGCTCCCCCGTCCGTCACTGAGTTCGCTGCGCTGCCAATGCCACTCCGCAAAGCTTTGCTCAAGGGGTACTGTGCCGGCGTTGCTGTCCAGATAGCCAGAACCACACCAGCTCAATCCGGGATTGGCCATGGTCACCTTAACCCTTGCCTGAGGCGCAATAGGCCACCACCGATGCTCCCCTCGCCTATCCAAGGCAAAACAGTCATTGCCCGCTTCGGCGAGTTCGACCTCCACCTGCCCAGACAGGCGCGTGGGGAACGGCATACAGCGTTCATCAATTGAGAAGCGCAGATCTCTAGCGGATAACCAGTCGACCCGACTGGGTCCGATTGCGATAGAACGAGGCGTCGTGGCGAGATCATTTGCGCCCCGCTCCGTCATGGACCATCGGCGCCGATCCGGGCCATACAAAATCGTATTGATACTGCAAAAATTACGAGGATTGGCATCCCCGCGGCGCCGAGCTGAGAAGTAGTAAGGGGAGAACACACTGCCAATAAAAACAATAATGGTCAGGGCCGCGCTACCGTCGTCGCTGAAAGCATCGAGGTACCACCATCGATAGCCGTTGTCTGGGACCGGCCAATCAAATCCCAACTCCTGACCTGCAAGTAGTCGCTGCGCTGCCATTGACCAACCTCTGAATACTCGTCACAGGGCCTAAAAGGGCCCTGAATTACTGTAATTTTTCTTGAACATTTGAAATGTCTTGTTTACTTTACACTAGATACCGACTCCCTGTTGGAGGGACGCGTTATGGATCAATCGGTTCTGAACTGCGAACACGCACTCGGCGTGGCCCTTAGAGAGGCCACAGGATCTGAGTGTCCTCCCATGCTAGCAACGGCACTCGACTATGCTGTCTTTCCGGGAGGAGCCCGAGTCAGGCCACAACTTTGTCTTGCCGTGGCCTTGGCGAACGGGAACGGAGATCCACTGCTGGCATCTGCTGCGGCGGTTGCTGTGGAGTTTTTGCATTGTGCCTCTCTGGTGCATGACGACTTGCCCTGCTTTGATGACGCCACCACTCGCCGCGGAAAGGCGTCACTGCACGCAACCTTTGGAGAGCGCATCGCAGTCCTAACGGGTGATGCGCTCATTGTCGCGGCTTTTCAGCATATTGCCCGCAGCACAAGCGCCCTCAAAAATCCCGAGCGTATGGCTAGCGTGCTAGGCATTATCGGCGCTGGTGTGGGCGCCCCTATGGGCATCTGCGCAGGACAAGCCTGGGAGTGCGAAAGCCGGGTCGACCTCTCCCTCTATCATCGCGCCAAAACCGGTGCACTCTTCGTCGCCGCTACCTGTGCGGGGGCAGCTGCCGCGGGTGTCCCGACCGCGGGCTGGGTCGCTTTGGGAGAGAGCATTGGTGAAGCCTATCAAGTCGCCGATGATATCCAAGATGCCGTAGCCGATCCCGAAAGTATTGGTAAACCCACGGGGATCGATGTGGCACTCAACCGGCCCAGCGCTGTGAGAGAGCTGGGGTTAGATGGTGCCATAAAGCGACTCGAGTCGTGCATCACCAAGGGACTCGATTCGATACCGCAATGCCCCGGTAGAGGGCAACTTCATTCGGTTGTGCAAAAGCAATCAAATCGATTCTTCCCAAAGGGGATCAAGCGAAGCGCTGCCTGATAGAGCAATGGACATTTCCTACACCACGTCAGCCAAGCCCAGACAGTCCTTAACCTGGCGGATGCGCTGGCATCGATGGCGCAACCGTGTGCTCAGCAACCCATCATTTCAGCGCTGGGCAGCACGTAACCCCCTCACTCGCGCTATAGGGCACCGGAAGGCGATCGCGCTTCACCACTTAACTGCAGGCTTTGTTTACTCGCAGACTCTTGCTGCTTTGGTGGAGTTAGAGGTCCTTGATGTGCTTGCTGAAGGCCCTACTACTACGGGCGAGATCGCGGTAAGAAAACAACTCTCTGAGCCCGCGACAGAGACACTTCTCAAGGCCGGCCAGTCCCTGAAACTTGTAGAGCACTATCAACAGGGCCTTTGGGGCCTTGGGGAGCTTGGCGCAGCCATGCTCGCCAATCCCGGCATCGCCGAGATGGTTCGGCATCACAAACATCTCTATCAAGACCTTGCAGATCCCATAACACTGCTGCGCCATCGAGATGGCAGCAAATTGAGCAAATACTGGCAGTACGATGCGGTGTTGGAGGGCAGCGGTGAGCCCCAGATCTACAGTAAGTTAATGCGTGATTCTCAGGCCATGATCGCCGATCATGTACTTGCGGCAGTGGACCTCAGCGACTGTCATCACTTGTTAGATATCGCCGGAGGCACCGGTGCATTTGCCAGACGAGCCTTGGAATCTTCGAACCATCTGACCGCCACGGTTCTAGATCTCCCTGCGGTTGTCTCTCAAGGACTTGAGCACGAACCTGAGAATTCCCGACTACGATTTACAGGGGCCGACATGTTCGAAGGCCCTCTTTCCCTCGGCGCCGATTGCGTCTCCTTTATCCGTGTTCTCCATGACCATGATGACGACAGAGTGCAACGGGTGCTTGAGAATGCCTTCAAAGCACTCAAGCCCGGTGGTCGAATTATCGTCGCGGAACCCATGGCTGAGACCAGTGGGGCCGAGTCCATAGGGTATGCCTACTTTGGGCTGTATTTATGGTCTCTGGGTAGCGGTCGACCCCGAACCAGCGCCGAATTGACCAAATTCCTGGGTAAAGCCGGTTTTCAGCAGGTTAGGGAGCAGAAATCCCACATGCCCTGTCTCGTTCGAACGATCGTCGGATACAAGCCAAATCCGTAAGTTTTGCTTGACACTTTCATTTGTCTCTTTAGACTTACAGTAAGAAGCCGGAATAATACCTATTTCTCTGCCGGCACCAACAAGGGCCGCACGGTTTTAGTGCGTAGCTCTGGAGTAGTCACATGGCGCAGTCAGCGACAGCCGTCGTCTTCGAATCCCCGGGAAGCCTTTCCCTGCGAGAGGTTTCGCTGCCTGACTGTGACCCCAGCGACTGCCTCGTTGAGATCGAGTATTCCGGCGTAAGCACCGGGACAGAACGCCTGCTATGGAATGGAAGCATGCCCCCGTTCCCGGGCCTGCGCTACCCACTCGTCCCCGGTTATGAAAGCGTCGGCCGCGTGCTCTTGTCTGGGCCCGAGGCGGATATTCAACCGGGTACCCGAGTCTTCGTCCCCGGTAGCCGGGGGTTTGAAGATGTCCAAGGGCTCTTTGGCGGTGCTGCAAAACGGCTGGTGGTAAAAGCCGACAGACTCATCTCCCTTGATGACGGGATCGCCGAGGAAGGCGTACTACTCGCCCTCGTGGCCACGGCGGTCCATGCCGTAAAACGGTTCGGAGACGAGGGATTACCGCAACTTATCATTGGACACGGGGTCCTCGGACGACTTATTGCCCGAGTTGCGCTACACATGGGAGCGAATGATCTCGTCGTCTGGGAGCAAAACGAGGCCCGAAGGCAAACCACATCGGACTACCGGGTCATAGCTCCCGAAGAGGACGCAGGAAAATACCAGCGGGTCTGCGATGTTAGTGGCGATGCCACAATACTCGACCAAATATTTCCGCACCTCGCTACAGGAGGCACAGCAGTACTGGCTGGCTTCTATCACGGCAACGTGGAGTTTGCCTTCCCCCCCGCCTTCATGAGCGAGGCCAATATTTGTATCGCCGCTGAATGGCAACCTGCAGATCTCGAGGCAGCGACCAAGCTCGTAGTTGAAAGGGCAATCAATCTAGATGACTTGATTACCCATCGATTCTCAGCGAACGACGCCGCGCCCGCATATGAAACCGCCTTTACAGACCCTTCTTGTCTAAAACTGATCCTCGACTGGAGATCCTTATGAGCCCCACTGAAGCTGCACGCGTGTATGACCCTGGTCTCGAGGCGAGCGGCGCTAGGGCCGACCTGATTGCAAGCGCGACAGAGGCCGCGCCAAAGACCCAGATCATCGCAATTTATGGCAAAGGCGGCATCGGCAAGAGCTTCACTCTCTCCAACCTCTCTTACATGATGGCTCAACAGGGAAAGAAGGTGCTGCTGATCGGATGCGATCCAAAGAGTGACACCACCTCTCTCCTTTTTGGCGGCAAAGCCTGCCCCACTATTATTGAAACCGCGTCCGCCAAAAAAGCGGCAGGCGATGAGGTCCGAGTCGAGGACGTGTGCTTCAAGCGCGACGGAGTCTTTGCCATGGAGCTTGGTGGGCCGGAGGTCGGACGGGGCTGTGGTGGTCGCGGAATCATTCATGGTTTCGAGACCCTAGAAAAACTTGGGTTCCATGACTGGGACTTCGATTACGTTTTGCTCGACTTTTTAGGGGACGTCGTTTGTGGTGGCTTCGGTCTGCCGATCGCCAGGGACATGTGTCAGAAGGTCATCGTTGTTGCATCGAACGACCTGCAGTCTCTCTATGTGGCTAACAATGTTTGTTCTGCCGTCGAATATTTCCGGAAGCTAGGCGGTAACGTGGGCGTTGCCGGCATGGTAACCAATAAGGATGATGGCACCGGCGAAGCTCAGGCTTTCTGCAAAGCGGTGGGCATCCCAGAGTTAGCATCGATCCCCGCAAATGAGGACATCCGCCGCAAGAGTGCCAACTACGAAATTATCGGTCATCCCGAGGGCGAATGGGGATCGCTGTTTGCCGGTCTAGCGACCAATGTTGCAGAAGCACCCCCCCACCACCCTGCACCACTTACGCAGGACGAACTGCTAGGACTGTTCGATGGCGATTCCGTTGGGCGGGACGTTGTACTGCAGCCTGCCTCACTCGAAGATCTTTGCGATGTTGAAAAAATCAACCGTCCTTCTCTCGAGGTCGTATATGACGACGCCTGAAGTCGAGCCTGTGATTGCCAATGCCGCTGACGTTATTGCCTCCGATGTGGCGCCTGAGGCTGTTGGTTGTCATGGTGACAAGCAGGCTTTGAGCAATGGTGCCGGTGGCAAGGCCAACCAGGCGCTGTTGGCACAGTACGCTGAAGACTACCCGCTCGGGCCTCACGATCAACCCCAAAGCATGTGCCCCGCCTTCGGTTCTCTTCGAGTGGGACTTCGCATGCGACGAACAGCGACCGTGTTGAGTGGCTCAGCATGCTGCGTGTATGGACTGACCTTCACCTCACATTTCTATGGCGCTCGGCGGACGGTTGGCTACGTTCCCTTCGACTCTGAGACTCTTGTCACCGGGAAGTTGTTTGAAGATATTCGTGAGTCCGTTCACGACCTGGCAGACCCAGAAAAATATGACGCCGTTGTGGTGATCAATCTCTGCGTTCCCACTGCCTCGGGTGTGCCGCTCGATTTGCTGCCCAAAGAAATTAACGGCGTTCGTATCATCGGTATCGATGTGCCGGGATTTGGCGTGCCGACCCACGCGGAAGCAAAGGATGTTTTGGCCGCGGCCATGTTGAAATATGCGCGGAATGAAGCGTCCTCGGGCCCTGTTGCGAGGCCTCGAGGTGGCGAGGCAAATGACAATCTACCGAGCATTGCCCTGCTGGGAGAAATCTTCCCCGTCGACGCAATAATTATCGACCGACTCCTTAAACCGATAGGTGTCGCCGCAGGCCCCGTTGTACCTACACGGGAATGGCGCGAGCTCTATGCTGCGATGGCGTGTGATGCTGCCGCGATGCTCCACCCATTTTACGTGGCATCTCAACGGGAATTTCAGGCCGCGGGCCGCCCTGTTATCGGCTCGGCACCGGTCGGAGTTGAGGGCACGGTCAATTGGCTAGGAAAGATTGCTGATCAGTTTGGCCTGGCAGCCAAGACAGTAAAAAAACACCAGGACGACATGCGCAAGGCAATCGGCGCTGCACTAGCCGAAAATCCTATCAAGGCACGACTCACTCTGTCGGGCTACGAGGGTTCTGAGCTCTTGGTCGGGCGTTTACTGGTGGAAAGCGGCGCTGACCTTCGCTACGTCGGATCCGCCTGCCCTGGCACAAAGTGGAACCAGGAAGATCGCGAATGGCTGGAAGCGCGGGGTGTCTGCGTCAAGTTCAGGGCATCTCTCGAAGATGACCTCTGCGCCATGGACACGTTTAATCCTGAGCTTGCCATTGGCACAACCCCGGTGGTTCAGCACGCGAAAGAAGCCGGAATTCCTGGGCTGTACTTTACTAATTTAATTTCAGCACGCCCCTTAATGGGTCCAGCTGGCGCTGGATCCCTCGCGCAGATCATCAATACAGCGGTGGGCAACAAGCATCGCTTTGATGCCATGGATGAATTTTTTGACGGTGTGGGTGCAGGACCATCAGCTGGGATTTGGACCAAAGAGACGGCTCGCAACGCAGGGCTCAGCCTGGTTGGAGGGTCCGCCTGATGTTGGTTCTTGATCACGATCGTGCTGGCGGCTACTGGGGATCAGTCTATGTCTTCACCGCGGTGAAAGGTTTACAAGTCATTATTGACGGACCCGTTGGCTGTGAAAACTTACCGGTCACCTCCGTCCTGCACTACACCGATGGTCTCCCCCCCCATGAGCTACCAATCGTTGTCACCGGCCTTGCTGAAGAAGAACTGGGGCAGCGAGGAACGGAAGGCGCCCTGCGTAGAGCCCATCAAACCCTCGATCCAAAGAAGCCCAGTGTGGTGGTTACAGGCTCCATCGCCGAGATGATTGGTGGAGGCGTAACCCCTGAGGACACCAACATCAAACGCTTCTTGCCGAGGACCATTGATGAAGATCAGTGGCAGAGCGCAGATCGGGCTCTGGTTTGGCTGTGGGAGCAATACGGCGCCAAGAAAAATAAAAAAGCTCAGAGCCAAGACAGTGCACCGCTGGTGAATATCATCGGTCCCGCTTATGGCTACTTCAACACCGCCTCCGACCTCGCAGAAATTAGACGGCTCGTTGAGGGTATTGGTGCCAGAGTAAATATGGCATTCCCTCTGGGTTGTGATCTCGCAGAGATTCCCAAGCTCGGAGACGCCGCAGCAAACATTTGCATGTACCGTGAATTTGGTGCGCGATTGTGCGAGACATTGGAGAAACCGTGGTTCCAGGCGCCAATCGGTCTCCACAGTACGACGAAATTCCTCAGAGCCCTCGGGGAGGAATTGGGCCTCGATCCAGAGCCTTTCATCGCTGAGGAAAAGCACACAACTCTCAAACCCGTGTGGGATCTTTGGCGGTCGGTCACACAGGACTTTTTTGGAACAGCGAGCTTCGGCGTTTGTGCCACCGAGACATACACACGAGGACTTCGTCATTTTCTAGAAGATGAACTAGGTCTTCCCTGCGCCTTTCATTTTGAGCGTAAAGCCGGTGTGAAACCAGACAATGAAGCAATTCGGAAAAAACTGGCCGAGACCTCACCGCTCATCGTTTTTGGCAGTTACAACGAGCGCATGTATCTGGCTGAACTCGGCAACAAAGGGATTTACATTCCTGCGTCACTCCCCGGAACAATCATAAGACGCCATACGGGGACTCCCTTCATGGGATATGCAGGTTCTTGTTACCTGCTGCAGGAAGTCTGCAACGCCCTATTCGACGCCCTCTTTAATATTTTGCCGCTTGGAACCGAAATGGATCAGGTGGAATCCACTCCTGTTCGCGCGGATCTTCGCTGGGCAGATGACGCCGAGAAAACACTTGAAGCGCTGGTAGCGAAACAGCCAGTGCTGGTAAGGATTTCAGCCGCCAAACGAATTCGGGACGCTGCCGAGCATGCTGCACGCGATGCCGGTTCGGAGGCAGTTGTGAAAGAGCATGTCCTGCTTGCAGGCCATGAATTTAAGACCGATGACGCAGCCTGAACAAACATGAGGGGAGTGAGTTATGTCCGCAGCATCTGGTAACAAGCAACAAAGTTTTGGAGAACGCCTCCAGTTCCGTTTATTGGTGGGGTTGGCGTTCTCTTGGTTTTTTATTGGTGCAGTCTGGTGTCGACTGACCTTCCAATCGATGGAGCATGCCGCACCAGGTGAAAGCTGTTTCCAAACGGCAAAGAAAGCAGCTTATGGCGTAGTGCCTTACGCATTTATGAGAGTTTGATGTTTTAACGCGCTTACCCGGAGGGTGGCGAACAGCGAGGAGGAGACCGGCATCGCGATAGGGATGACCGCATAACCGGAGAGGTACATGACATGTCATTACTAAGTTTTGAGAAGAAGTATCGTGTCCGGGGGGGCACACTGATTGGAGGCGATTTATTCGACTTCTGGGTTGGCCCCTTCTACGTGGGGTTCTTCGGCGTCAGCACGGCGTTCTTTACAATTCTTGGCACGGCACTAATCTTAATTGGTGCGTCCATGGGTGACACTTGGAACGTCTGGCAGATTAATATTGCGCCGCCAGACCTGTCATACGGCTTGGGGGTTGCTCCACTCGATGAGGGTGGTCTGTGGCAGCTGATTACCATTTGCGCTACCGGCGCTTTTGGTTCCTGGGCACTGCGGCAAGTCGAGATCTCTAGAAAACTCGGCATGGGCTTACATATTCCCTTCGCCTTCAGCTTCGCCGTCCTCGCGTACGTCACACTGGTCATCATTCGACCTGTCCTCCTCGGTGCGTGGGGCCACGGTTTCCCGTACGGAATTCTGAGTCATCTCGATTGGGTCTCTAATGTGGGCTATCAATTCCTGCATTTTCATTACAACCCGGCCCACATGATCGCCATCACCTTCTTCTTCACCACAGCCATGGCGCTCTCCATGCATGGATCACTGATCCTCATGGCAAGCGATCCTGCCGAAGGAGAAAAAGTTAAAACCGGCGAACATGAGAACACCTTTTTCCGGGATGACATTGGTTACTCAATTGGTGCTCTCGGCATCCACCGACTCGGCCTCTTCCTCGCTCTGAGTGCCGCCTGGTGGAGCGCCTTGTGCATCGTCCTTAGTGGACCGTTCTGGACCAAAGGATGGCCCGAATGGTGGAACTGGTGGCTTGAACTGCCGATCTGGAATTAAGGAGTGCTGACCCATGATTGAATACCAGAATATCTTTACGCAGGTACAGGTCGATGCTCCGGACTATCCCGGGGTTCCTATCGGCAAAGACGAGGAGCACCGTATGGGTGGTCCTATCCATAGCTGGCTGGCCGGCAAGTTGGGCGATGCCCAGATAGGTCCCATCTATCTGGGACCCTCCGGCTTCATGGCGTTCCTCTTTGGCGGTCTCGCCTTTCTGATCATTGGCCTCAACATGTGGGCCTCGGTCAACTGGGATCCCATCGAATTCATGCGGCAGCTGCCATGGCTGGCTCTTGAGCCACCAGCACCCGAGTATGGACTCAGTATTCCTCCTCTCAATGAGGGTGGCTGGTGGTTAATGGCTGGATTCTTCCTAACCGCGGGCATCTTGCTCTGGTGGTGGCGAACATTCCAGCTCGCGCGCAATCTTGGCATGAGCAATTATCTCGCCTGGGCCTTTGCGGGCGCTATCTGGCTCTATCTGGTACTTGGATTCTTCCGCCCTATCCTGATGGGAAGCTGGAGTGAGGCAGTGCCCTTCGGGATATTTCCGCACCTTGACTGGACCGCCGCCTTTTCCATGCGCTACGGCAATTTGTTCTACAACCCATTCCATATGCTTTCAATCGCATTTCTTTATGGGTCCGCCGTTCTCTTCGCCATGCACGGGGCGACGATCTTGGCTGTAAGTCGCTATGGTGGCGATCGTGAGCTTGATCAAATAACTGACATTGGTACCGCCGGCGAGCGTTCCATGCTTTTCTGGCGCTGGTGCATGGGCTTCAACGCATCGATGGAATCCATCCACCGCTGGGCTTGGTGGTTCGCTGTACTGACAGTAATAACCGGTGGTATCGGTATTTTGCTGACCGGAACCGTGGTCGAGAACTGGTACTTATGGGGTGTGAAGCACGGTATCGCACCTGCCTATCCCGCCATCGACGCCATGCCTGTCGTCGATCCGATGATGACGGAGGCTACCCAATGAAAACCTTGAATACATTTAAGACTATCGGTCTGATTATTGTAGCCAGCTTGTTACTGGCTGCCTGCGAGAATCCGCCACCGGAAGCTGTTCAGCGCGGCTATCGCGGCGTTGGTCAGGAGCTGCTGTACAACCCTGATGCACTGGCAGAGGCGATCGCCAACAATCAGGTTCCAGCTCCCCAACCACCGATTCCAGCGGGTGGTCCAAAAGCAGGTGACATCTACGAAAACGTCGAGGTTCTTGGCGACCTAAGTGTTGGCGAGTTCACCCGACTGATGGCCGCAATTACGGAATGGGTATCTCCGGAGGAAGGCTGCAATTACTGCCACGTGAACGAGGGCTTTCAGTACGACACCAAGTACACCAAAAAAGTGGCGCGTATGATGATACAGATGACCCAGCGCGCGAATGTCGCCTGGGGCGATCACGTGGGTGGTGCAGGTGTCACCTGCTACACCTGTCACCGGGGCAAAAACATTCCCGAGTATGTATGGGCCACCGACCCAGGCAGACCACACCCGCCTGGTGTGATGACCGCGGGTCAAAATATCGCATCGGTTAATGCTGCATACAGCTCTCTCCCCAACGACTCGTTTTCCATGTATCTCGATGGTGCAGCCGATGAGGAACCGGGGATGCCTTGGGGCGTCGCCGGGCACACTGCCCTTCCCAACGGGAATAAGGCGAATGTGAAGGAGACCGAGTGGATCTACAGCCTCATGATGCATTTTTCAGATTCTCTGGGCGTTAACTGCACACATTGTCACAACACACGTGCCTTCTATGACTGGGAGCAAAGCTCACCGGAGCGAGTACGAGCGTGGTATGGCATACGCATGGTCCGTGAAATGAATAACGATTACGTCAATCCAACTGCCGACTGGCTCCCGGACCACCGAAAAGGGCCCCTGGGTGACCCACTGAAGGTTAATTGCGCGACATGCCACCAAGGTGCTTACCAGCCTCTTCTTGGCGCGAACATGATTGATGATTATCCAAACCTGGCCAAATACACCGTAGCGGCGCCGACTCCTGAGGTAGAGGAAGAAGCCGAGGCTGCGGCGGGGGCTGACGAAAATCCAGAGGGAATGACCGCAGGAAACTGAGGTCACCTCCTCAAGACCAACCAGGTAAATCCTGGCTGGAAAACGAATCTGCCAGAGAGTTCCTTTGAGCCCTCTGGGAGATCGTCGAAACATCCCAAAAAAGGATGCTTCGGCGGTGAACCGTCGCACGACGCCTTCTTGGCATCATTGCGGCATCTGGCTTGACAGAACATGGGAGGTAAAACCATGAGTGAGCAAGGCGGTAGCCCTTCAGGGCTGACCAGCAATGAAGCCAAGGAGTTCCATAGTGCTTATGTACAGGGATGGGTAGGTTTCGTTGCTATCGCGGTGACTGCACATGTACTGATGTTCATGTGGAAACCCTGGTTCTATTAATCAGGCAATCACTGTAAACCCTGTGACAAGCCCGGCACCTTTGGGTAAGTCACCTAAACACATGGAGAAAAACTATGCATAGAGTATGGATGCTTTTCGATCCACGCCGAGTGCTGGTGGCTAACGCAGCGTTCCTGTTTGTATTGGCGCTGTTCATCCACTTCGTTCTGCTTAGCTCGGCTAAGTACAACTGGCTTGACGGTGCTCACTCAGCGCCTGCAGCAGGTCATGTACAAGCCCTACCCGCTTCACGCGAGTGAAAAAGGTAGGCTTGAGCCTCTTTTGAGGCTCTAAGCTGTTTCGACCCGAAGATGAGGCGCCAACCTCATCTTAATTCGCGGAGGGACGAGTAACAATGTGCGCTTCCCCCAGTGCCAGCTCGGTAACCCTAGTGTTAGAACTCCGCGGAACCCCCTTGTGGGGCGGGTCTTTTTCTTATTTCTTTCGAGGTGTTCGAGGTCCAACTAGATGAACCCTACTGGAACGTCAGTCTCTCATGCATCCGAAAATCTGATACTTGTATCCCCTGAAGACGAGTTTCTCGGCACAATAACCAAGCAGGAAGCACACCGTCTGGGCGGACAATTACATCGTGCTTTTTCAGTGTTTTTGTTCACGCCTGAAGGGCAGGTACTACTTCACGAGCGGAGTCGCCTCAAACCTTTGTGGCCCGGATACTGGACCAACAGCTGCTGCAGTCACCCGCGCCACGGGGAATCGTACGCCGAGGCAGCGCATCGACGAACTCGTGAGGAATTGGGAGTGCAAACCTCGCTAACCGAGATCTATCAGTTCGAATATCAAGCGCATTTCAAGAGCATCGGCTCTGAGCATGAGCTGTGTAAAGTCTATGTTGGTTGCATTAATAAGTGCACAGAGATAACAGCGCACCCAGAAGAGATACAAAATTGGGACTGGTTCGACACAAGCGAAGTAAACGAGTGGACCACTACAAGCCCCCAACTCTTTACGCCCTGGTTTCTCATGGAGTGGAGAGCACTGCAGACTATCTATCAACCCAAATTGCAGGAAACCCTCACGCGACGTGAGCCCAACGCACCTCACTAGCGAGTTCATTCCAGACTTGCTGGATGTTGATTCTACCTAATGGCGTAATTGCAACGACACCATCCGTTATTTTTAGATAGCTGGCATCAACGAGTCTCGAAATCACCTGTTGGGCGTGGGGACTCGTGAAGCATGCTACGGGGGCGCTCAACTCAACAGCCAACATATTTAGCCCATCACGCTGTTTGGAATCATCCTTGTTCAGCACTACACCGACGCTGGACGGGTGTTTCCCCTGCTCCAGTGCTCCGTGCCACGTATTCAGATTAGGTTGATTTCTGGACACCAGCGTAGGCATTTCACTTACTGCACCCAAACCAATACCTATAAGCCACCGGGCGGGCTCCGTGCAGTATCCGAGCCTATTGCGTCTAAGCTCACCCCTCTCCTGAGCTCTGCTGAGCCGATCTCCTGGCTTCGCGAATGCATTAATCCCTATCCACCCATAGCCGGCTGCTTCGAGGCCATCTGACAAGGCCACAAACATTGCCATCTTCTCTGCTATCGTGGGGATGAAATCGGCATCCAGCACTTTTTGGTTCGTAAATTCCTGCACCTTCCTGACAAACGGCCTGGTTACGATGCGGTCTGGCTCAAGACCTGACACGAGCAGGATCGTTTCTTTCATTGATGCCGCCGTCTGGCCCGGCAATCCATACATTATTTCAATAGACACGGTTTCAAAAGAAGCTGCCCGGGCGTTCTCAACGGCATCCTGCAGCAGTTCGGGCGAATAAGACCTCCCTAGGCCCTGTTGGGCTTCTGGATCTACCTCGCGAAGCTCGAATGAAACGTGACGGTAGCCCAGCCCTCTTATCAACTCCAGTTGGGTTCTAGATGTTCGGTCAGGAATAATTTCGAGAGACGTCTCTGTTTTAGCATCAACCAGAAAGTGCTTTTCAACAAGTGCGGTAAGCCTGGCCAGCTGAGCTGCATTCAGCAGGTTAGGTGTGCCACCACCCACGTGAAGTTGTGCAATGCGATTGCCTCGACCAATGCGGCGAGTAATGAGGTGCAATTCTTCGTCTAAGCCCGTCAGGTATTGGTCAATTACCGCCGGGTTTTCTGCCACCTCCGCCACCCGGTCGCAGCTAACGCATCTCACGGCACAAAACGGTAGATGCACGTGAAGCGCCAAGCCTTGGGCCAACGCACCAGTCAACGACAATTTATCGAGAGCGTCCGAGAAATCCCCTGGCAACAGGGTTTGGGTGCGATCGCCAAAATAGGCGGTATCCGAGACCTCAACAGCGACGGTTGGCAAGGCCGACGGGGCGTTTTTGCCATTTCCTGAATCAGTCATACTGGAACTCCCCCGTGCCGAGGCACAATGCTGAAAGGTCCCTGAATCGCTTAATGTTCGGAATTTCGCCAAAAAAACCTATAAAACAAAGCGAACTTGCACAGTTTTCTGTAATCAGTCCCACCAGCTTTTCCTACAGTAGTCCTCCCCAAATGAGAGGTCAAGCATTTGCGTCAAAGTTTTGCCCAATTTGTGCCTCATCGCTTACGAGCTCTCAAAATCGGCCGAGACTCAATCTTTTTCGGCCATAGGAGCGGCCCAGTGCCAAAGAGCGCTGTCCCCAAGGGGCAGCATCAGAAAAAGGTGCTCCAGCGTGCCCAGCGCAGCCAACATGCCCACCAATGTTAGACCGACGACCACGCTGAGATCGGTCGCCATGTACGACGTGTGTAGCAACACATAGGTCAATGCAGATCCCAAGGCGAGTGACAGCGGGAAAAGCATATTGAAGGGTCTGCGGGGTATATAGGAATCCAAATAGGCAAGATGCACGGGCAGCCATTCCCGGTTGTAATTTCTGACGCCAAGAACAAGATTGAGCTTTGCACTCCAACGCATTAACCACAGTACTGAAAAGGCCCAAAAGGTAATTTGGTTCGGCTGATCAAGTGATATCGCGTACAGCAGACTCACCATCGCCAGGAGCACTAATTCGTGCCACAACGAGGTGCCCAATCCACGGCCCAGCCTCCCCAACACACTTACGTTCTCAGGACAGGCCTCGTTATGTGGGCCTGTGATGAACCCCATGAGGTAGCTCATCTCCAACCAGCCCCACAGCAGGAGTGCCAAACAGAACGCCAGTACTGCTGCCGCGGGAGATAACTGCTCAGCAACCCGCGCAACCAGGATAAACGAACAGAGCATCATCACCGTTGCGACAGCAAAGATAGAACGGTGGTGCCTTTCAGACCGATGCACAAGCCATAGAACGAGGCCAGTGGAGAACCACCAGCCCGTCAGAGCAACCAAGAGCGCAAGTGCATATTCCGTCATCAGATGGGCCGCTAATCAAGCATCGCCGTCGCGCCTTCTGGGGAGGGCAGGAGCGCGAGAAATTCACCGGTGTTGGTCGGCCCGAAGGCCGCCAACTCAATTGCTTGGGTGGTGAGTGGATCAAGCAGTATCAGGCGTCCGTCAGCGTAAAGAGTCAACAAAAAACCGGTTCGGGAAAACACCCCTGATTGCTGTCGAACGCGGACCAGACTGCGGACCACGCCGCGGATAAAGCTACCCTCACCCGACTTCAAGATGCGGATGCTTGCTCCACTCTCTCCATCACTGATGACAATCTGACCATCAGGAGCGTCACTGAAAGACAGAACCCGACTGGCTAAAAGCTCACCCGATGGTTCCGGCACGACAACCACCTGATCGGTGGTGCGCGCGAGAAGCACTGCCCCAACCACAAACAGCAAACCGACCATGATCAGAATCATGAGACGGTCACTGACCCGGCGAACGGGTCTGTTGATTGCTGAATTAGCTAATGGCGACGGTCCCGTCGTTTCCATAAGAAGACTCCCCTCGGTCTCTTGATGAATTGTCGGTTGGGTCATCACTTACTCTGATTCCCTGGCCGCCTCCAGCTTCCCTAACTACCTCTGCGAGCAGTTTGGCTACCTGCTGTGGATCGGATATACCTCTCAGCAATGGCTGCACGTTGCCAAAGCCAAGCAGCCGCACATGAGGCCAAAGCATCAGGTAATAAAGTCGGGCACTACTTTCCGCGGTAAACAAGATATCGCCAGTCCCATCACCGCACAGCCTCAATCCCGCGCTTTTAACTCGATCCAGCGGGATATTGACCATCATCGGTAGAGCGACCCCCGATCGTAGCACCAGACGCCGGTTAGTCAGTGTGTACAAAGAGCTCTTTGCGTAAAAGTGACCCGCACCCGTCAACAACCCCAAGGCGATTGCTGCAAGCCCCATCTGCCACCCCAACGTTGTCGCTATGGCGCCCCACTGAGCACCATTCAACAACTCGAAGATCAACCCAGCAGCGATTAGCAGCGTGAAGTAGAAGGCCAGGGTCCTGACCTGGAACACCCGATTTACAAGAGCTGTCTGACTTGGCACGCCTTGCCAAACAATGTGCTCTCCCTCAGGCAGATGTTCTGGAAGGCCAGGAACCGGCTCGAACTCGTGCTCTCTCACAGCCAGGGTCCCATACGATCAGGATGGGCATAGAGCGTACCGCCGCCGTAGAACGCGGTAACCTTATCCTCTTCTTGCAGCGTTATCTGATCGGGGTTAGCCAGACGCGGAACCTGAGCAAATTGGTCGCTTCTAATCGACTTGACGCTCACTGTGCCGTCTTTCGCCACCCGCGCCATGGTCATTGGCAGCAATACTGTATGGCTTCCCACATTGACCTCTGCGTAGCGAAAATGCGGCTCGGCACGGTCAAACCAAAGGTCAACCACGGTGCCTCCCTGCTTGCCATCACAGCCAATCACTGGCTGACCCCGAGGATCAGGATCTCGGCTGTTAACACTGTGCTCAGAATCGACCCGAAGAGGAACGATTCGTGGACGTCCATCAACTGTCAGATCGGGTGCCTCGGGTCGTATCGCCCAGGCTGCAGGTCCAAGGCCATCGACCATGGGATCCCCCGTAGGATGGATCGGCGACCCATCAGAACTGCCCGTCTCAACGGCTCGTAACTCGTAACCCGCCTTCGCTGGCCCGGGTACCGTGCGGTTACCTTGCCCATTGGCAAGCTCATAGGTCTTGGGATCTGGCATGCCGCCAAAACCCTCAGCGAAATGCTTGCCCTGACCATCCAGGTCCAGCGGCCAGCCTTCGCGCTTCCCTTCCCGGTGCAGGTGACGCACCAGGAAAAAGAATCCAATCCAAAAGGCATACAGCGCCAGCTGTGCCACATCCATGTACTCTGTTATGGCTCCAGTTTCCATTGCATTACTCCTCAGTGGTTGCTCGTTATCCGGGAAAGTCCGCGAGGCGCATTCCCGGTGGTTGCTCATTCAGCTCATCGGGTTGACGCACGAGGGGCCCCAATGCAATCAACGCGATGAACAAGATTAAAATTTCGACGTGGTAAACGACGGCATAAGCCATGCTCTGTTCTGTAAGGACGGCACCCAGTAAGCCGGCGTCAATCCAGGCCGCAACAATGTCGCGCAAAGCGCCACCTGCAAAAATTGCAATTCCTGTAGCCGTCGTTTGAACTGCGCCCCAGGCACCGAGAGCGAGGCCGGTGAGGTCATTCCGCTCCAGGGTCATAACCGCCGTCAGTGTGCCAACGGCAAAGAGGCCGTTGCCCAGGCCAATGCCAAAGGTGCCCGCCCGAAATATCAGTTCCGAGCCAAAAGGTGCCGCGAAAATCACGGAGGAGAACGCGAATACACCCACCATGACACCGAATCCAGCTAAACGAATGGGATCGCTTCCACGACCCAGTAACTGCGCCGCTGCAAAAAATGCCAGTAGCATGCCGCCACCGAGCAAGGCCGTCAGCTGTGTCGTTTCGCTAACCGTCATTGCCAGGATCTGCGCACCATACGGTTCCAGCAAGATATCCTGCATAGTGAAGCCCATGGTCCCCAGCGCTATTGCCACCAGCAGTCGTCGCGCTCTGGGTTGGCGGCTAAATTCGCGCCACACCTCCATGAATGGGGGTATGGTCCGATCGTGACGGGTTAAATGGGGCTGTCGAGGTTCCTGCTTCCAAAGGGCAACAAAGTTCAATAAAGCCGTAAGTGCCGCCGCCCCCTGAAGCACCTGGATCAACTGGTAATAAGTGAAGTCCACCAACAGCTGCGCAAATCCAAGGCTTGCGGCCACGGTGCCCACCAGCAGCATGACGTAAAGAAGGGCGACCACCTTGGGTCGCGATTCCTCATTGGCGAGATCTGTGGCGAGCGCAAGTCCTGCGGTCTGCGTGGTGTGCATACCCGCACCGACGAGCACAAAGGCCAGCATTGCAGCGACGGGTCCGGTGATTGCCGGCCCACTGTGTGGTTCCGTCATGACAATAAGCGCGAAGGGCATAATCGCCAGCCCGCCGAATTGTAGAAGAGTGCCGAACCACAAATAAGGCACCCGACGCCAGCCGAGATAGGATTTGTGGTAATCCGATCGGAAACCCACAAGAGCCCTTGCCGGCGCCAACAAAAGAGGTATCGCCACCATCAACGCGACCAACCACGCTGGCTGTCCAAGCTCAACCACCATGATTCGATTGAGCGTACCGCTTAAGAGAACAGCCGCCATCGCAACTGATATCTGAAACATCGAGAGACGTAACAATCGACCGAGCGCCAACTCGTCACTCACAGCGTCAGCAAACGGTAACCATCGGCTACCAATGCCCTGAACCGCTGAGAGGAATCGCTGACCTGAAATCATCATCGACGCACGATCTCCAAACCATGGGAGATGTAAAAACCGCTATTTATTCGACTATCTCTGGCAACTGACCAATCATCTAAATCATCTATTGCCTGTAAGGATCGACGCAGATAATCAACTCCTATTGGCTCAATTGCCGGGGATCTGTCTCCCCTTGGAAACAGCTGTCCGACCCTGTGCATCAAGGCAAGAAGGGGCGTCTTTGGCGCGAAAGTAAAAACAATGCTGTGGCGCACGTTAGTTGCCATTGTCGCCAGCGTTTGCAGCCCATCCCTTGGGGCGTAGTGGATCAAAGAGTCCATCGCCACGATGTGATCAAAGTTACCCAGGTCGAGGTGGCGCATATCGCCCACCAAAAACTCAATGGAGCCACTACCCGTATCCTCGCCGATACGCTCCCGCGCGAGCTCCACCAAGGTTGGAGAGAGATCAATCGCCACGACCTCTGCCCCACGGTGTGCAAGCTCAACCGCCAGAGCGCCGGTACCACATCCCGCATCCAATACCCGCCTCCCCGCAAGATCCTCGGGCAGCCAACTCAAAAGTGTCTCGCGCATGGCGTCTCGTCCTGCCCTGACAGTCCGTCTTATGCCACTAACAGGAACATCTGAAGTGAGCTTCGCCCAGGTATCAGCCGCTGTGCGATCGAAGTAATGCTCGATTTGAGCGCGGCGTTGTTCGTAGTTCGCTGTACTCATGGGTGAACTCTCAGTCAAAGCCTAAAAAGTCAAAGAGATCGCGATCTTTCATGGGGGTAACTGGCACCGGCTCAGTGCCATTCCACAAACTTTCGGCGAGAGCCATATACTCGGCCTGCACCTCCGCAAGCCCCTCCGCGTCATCCATCTCAAACACGGTTGACTTCTTCAAGCGACTGCGGCGGATCACATCAAGATCCGGAAAGTGCGCCAGCCGGCGCATTCCTGTGGCCTCATTGAACCGATCGATCTCATCGGTCGCTGCACTTCGATTGGCGATTACGCCGCCGATACGAACGCCGTAATTCTTGGCCTTTGCGTTGATGGCCGTTGCGATTCGATTCATCGCAAAAATCGAATCAAAGTCGTTTGCGGTCACCACCAAAGCGCGCTCCGCATGCTGCAGAGGGGATGCAAAACCGCCACATACCACATCACCGAGCACGTCAAAGATCACGACGTCGGAATCATCAAGCAAATGATGCTGCTTCAACAGCTTAACGGTCTGACCGACCACATAACCGCCGCAGCCCGTGCCTGCAGGGGGACCACCTGCCTCGACGCACATGACGCCGTTATATCCCTCATAGACATAATCTTCCGGTCGCAACTCCTCCGCATGAAACTCCACGGATTCGAGCACGTCGATAACCGTCGGCATCAGTGCCTTGGTCAGTGTAAACGTTGAATCGTGCTTCGGATCGCAACCGATCTGTATGACCCGCTTGCCGAGCTTTGAAAAGGCAACACTCAGGTTTGACGACGTCGTGCTTTTCCCAATGCCACCCTTGCCGTAGACAGCAAAGACTTTCGCCTTGTCGATTTGAATCTGGGGATCCAAATGAACCTGCACGCTACCATCCCCATCGGGGGGGCTTCCGGCAGCATCGATCGCCTTTATGGGTATGTGGTTATTTCTTATATTCATGCGACAGCCTCTGGTGAAATACCTTCGATCCAGTCATCAAGATCCTCTCCCGCCTCACGCAGCGCGTTAAGGCTGGCTTCGTCTGGATCCCAATAGTTTCTTTCTTGCGCTTCGAGCAAACGGTTCGCCACCCGCGCAGCAGCCTTAGGGTTGAGACTGGCAAGTCTCTTCCGCATGGCTTCGTCCAAAATAAAAGTCTCCGACAACTGCTGGTACACCCACGGAGCAACCTGACCTGTGGTAGCCGACCAGCCCATGGTATTCGTTACGTGGGTTTCGATCGCGCGCACGCCTTCATACCCATGATCCAGCATAGACTCATACCATTTCGGATTGAGTACCCTTGTTCTGGTCTCCAGAGCGACCTGCTCCGCAAGCGTTCGAATTTTTTCCCGCCCCGTTGTGTGGTCAGCGATGTAGACCGGCACGTCAGCACCGCCAGTTTTTGATATGGCACGACTAATACCGCCAAGGCTGTCAAAGTAGTGATCAACAGTGGTGACGCCGAGCTCTACCGAGTCAAGGTTTTGGTAGGCCAAGTCCACATCGGCCAGCATGGTTGTGAGCAAGTCTGGCTTGGCTTCAACCGCGCCGTTACGGCCGTATGCGTGCCCTTTTCTGATGGTAAAGGTATCGGCCAACTCATCCTCACTGTCCCAGGCGCCACTATCGATAAGCATGTTGACGTTGGACCCGTACGTGCCCTCTGCATTACTGAACACTCTCAGTGCGGCGTCCTCCAGATCGCAGTCGTACTTCGCCTGATAATCCAGTGCGTGAGCCCTGATGGGGTTAAGGTGAGCTGGCTCGTCAGCCATGACTGCCAGATATGCTGCCTCCGCAAGCAGCCGTGTTTGCAGGGGTAGCAAGTCTCGGAAAATTCCAGAGAGCGTCATAACAACGTCTATACGAGGACGCCCAAGATCCTCTAGCGGTATTAAGTTGGCTCCACAAATCCGACCGTAGCCATCAATGCGAGGTTTCGCGCCAATGAGATGAAGCGCCTGAGCAATAGCAACGCCGCCAGACTTGAGATTATCGGTTCCCCATAGAACAAGCGCGATGGACTGAGGCAACCCACTGCCATCTTTAGCGTGACGTGCAAGCAGTTGTTCCGCCTGGCGAGCTCCTTCATGAAGGGCAAAGTCACTAGGTACTCTGAAGGGATCGAAGCCGTGTAAATTCCTGCCCGTTGGTAGTACCTCGGGGTTGGTTAGTAAATCGCCACCAGAGACGGGAGGGATGAATCGGCCATCAAGGGCACGCAATAACGACGGAATCTCGCTGTCTTTGGTGAGAGCCTGAGCTGCACTCGACAGCCGCCCCATCAGATCTGGGTTCATCTTACTGGCTGCGACAAGGTCATCCGACTGTTCACCGGTTCGAACGGCAGTCAGTAAGTCCTGTAACAGGTCCTCACTAACGGTCACATCGCCGTGAGCTCTGGCAATAGAGTTGAGCAAGTCTATTTGATCATCATGTCCAAGCAGCTCCCCAACTACGTGAAGTCCGTAAGGAATCAATGACTCCTCGATCTCCTGTAATTGGCACCGAAGATCCTCAATCGCTGTTTCAGGGTTTGTGGACCAGTTAGTGGCCAAGCCCAATTCACATTGCTCTGCCTGCTCCGCAATAAGGGCTATCAAGCTTGCTACCGCCTCGGGATCCATAGACGAATCCCGTTTGCGCCATTGGTCAATCGACTCACCGAGCGATCGATACTCCTTGTAGAGATCGGCTTGAGCCACCGAGGGAGTCAGATAGCTAATCAATGTTGCAGCCGACCGGCGCTTCGCAATCAAACCCTCAGAAGGATTGTTTGCGGCGTAGAGGTAAAAATTTGGACAGGCACCAATCAGTCGGTCAGGCCAACATGCCTCCGAGAGACCCACCTGCTTTCCGGGCATAAATTCGAGCGCACCATGGGTGCCAAAGTGTAGCACAGCGCTGGCCTTCCAATCGTCTCGCAGATAGCGATAGAAGGCAGAGAACGCGTGGGTCGGCGCGTGCCCTCCTTCGAACAACAGGCGCATCGGATCGCCTTCGTATCCCATCGGCGGCTGCACGGTAATCAGCACGTTACCAAGCTCTATTCCTTGAATGAAAATGGAACGTCCGTCCGTAAGCTGTTTTCCCGGCGCAGGACCCCACTGAGCCTCAATTTCATTCAACCAGGGATCGGCGATCACATGATCATTCACGTTGACCGTGGCGCATACATTCGCGTCCGTACCGTACTGACGGGCATTTCCCTGAAGAAGTTTCTCTCGCAACTCCTCAGCGCTGGTGGGCAAGGAAACCGCATAGCCCTCCGCAGATAGCGCTTTCAATGTATTGAATAGGGAATCAAAAACGGCAAGGTGTGCTGCAGTGCCGGTACTGCCGGCATTCGGGGGAAAATTGAACAGCACAACCGCGATCTTTCGTGCCTCTTTAGGTGTGCGCCGCAGAGCGACCAGCTTCGATACCCGTGCGCCCAACATCTCAATGCGCTCTTCATGGGGCACCATGGCACTGGCATTGTCGGCCAACCCTTCCTGTCTACCGCCAAACACCATGGGGCCAGTCGCCCCATCCAACTCGGGAATTGACACCATCATGGTTGCTTCTATGGGCATCAATCCGAGCGCTGAGTCAGCCCACGTCTCAAGACTTTGAAACTCCAGAGCCTGCACCGCGAGATATGGCACATCGAGCTCTTTCAATAGCTGCTGCGCAGCATCGGTATCGTTATATGCCGGACCACCCACCAGAGAAAATCCCGTCAACGACACAACTGCGTCGACGATTGGCTTATCCCCGTCCATAAAAAATCGATGCACGGCAGGTCTGGCATCCAAACCACTCGCGAAGGCGGGAATCACCGACAAGCCGCGGGACTCGAAGGCGCGTATCACACCATCATAGTGGCGACTGTTACCCGCCAGAGCGTAGGAGCGCATGAGCAGCACACCCACGGTACCATTTTGCTTTGATCCCGACGACAGCTTGTCGAGTGCTCGCCGATCTTCTGAGATGCCTGCCTTGATGCCGGGGTGGTAGATCCCGACTTCAGGATACTCAACTGGTGGCGGTGGCTCAGGCAAACGCCGCAGGGGCGCTCGAGGTCCCCCAGCATACCGCTGGATCAGCAACTGAATCATGCTCGCAAGATTTTTTTCAGAGCCTGCCAGCCAATACTGCAGCGTCAAAAAATAAACCCGCAGGTCCTGTGCTGTGCCTGGAATGAACCGCAAGATTCTTGGCAGGCGACGTAAAATGGATAGCTGCTGCGCGCCAGCGCTCTGAGGCTTGGCACTTTTGCCTCGAAGACGCTTCAACAGCGCCACGGCCCCACTTTGCTCCCCGTCCATCTTGAACTTGCCCATACGAGTCAGCTTCATGATTTCTGCGGCACACATGCAACATATCAGGGCATCGCATTCACTGCGTCGAGAATCCAAATCGTCGATCACAGCCGCTATGTGGGGCTCCATAAACAGCATCGTTGCAACAATAATGTCTGCCTCAGCGATCGCCTCTTTGCAGGCGGCCAACTTATCTGGACGGGCCTCCCAGTCGGCAGCTGCATGTACCGAGAGTTGCAACCCTGGGACGAGTTTACGCACCGACGTTTGCGCCGACTCCAACGCCGCACTCACGTGGTTATCCAGCGTAATTAACACCACGCGCACAGGAAGCGAGTTGCCTGCTTTATCGGCTGTAGTGCGCTTTTGCTTCATACAGGGTCTCGATATCAATCGCGGAAAGACCGTGGTCCAGCGCGTACTGCTCGGTGTTCCGTCTCGCTTTTCCCCGCACAAAGAAGGGGATTTTTTTCAACTCCCTCTCCGCGCCCGGATCCCACCGCAGATTGGCTTCAGCTGAACCTCCCTCCTCAGGATGCTCGACCTCCTTGAGGGTTCCATCTCCGTGAGCTAGATGAGAGGGCACGGCGTTGTCGTTGAATTCGAAATCATCCCGGAACATGTGCAGCAAGTGCTCTTCCAGTCCCATGATTAACGGATGAACCCAGGTGTCGAACAAAACATTGGCGCCCTCAAACCCCATTTGCGGGCTATAACGCGCGGGATAGTCTTGCACGTGCGCGGGTGTCGAAATCACAGCGCAGCCGACTCCCAAACGTTTGGCAATATGGCGCTCCATTTGCGTGCCTAAAACCAACTCAGGGCGGAGCTCACTGATCGCATGCTCCACGGCCAAGTGGTTGTCACTGATCAGCGCTTCTACGCCCAACTCCTTGGCCACGCCGCGGACTTCTCGCGCCATTTCCCGAGAATAAGTGCCCAACCCTACGACGTCGAAACCCATCTCGCGCTGTGCCACGCGAGCCGCGGCTACTACATGACTCCCATCACCGTAAACGTAAACCCGTTTGCCAGTTAGATATGTTGAATCAACAGAGCGGCTGTACCAAGGAAGATGGCATTCACTGAGTCCATCAATATCAATCGGATATGCCAGAACTTCCGACAGCTCCGCGAGAAAGTCCCTTGTCGCGCCGTAACCCAAAGGCACAGTCTTGACCGTCTTTTGCTTGAACGTGCGTTCAAGCCAGCCACAGGTGGTCATCGCAATTTCGGGATGGAGACAGATGTTGGCATCCGCTTCGGGTATGCGCATCAGGTCGTCAATCCCTGCTCCGAGGGGCGCCACCACGTTTACGCCGATACCCGCCGACTCCAGTAACCGGACTATCTCACGCACGTCATCCCGGCAGCGAAATCCCAGCTTGGTAGGACCTAAGAGGTTGACGGTGGGCAGAGCGCCTGCCTCTCTCGGTATCGGCGTTGACGACACGCCCTGTTGTGAACCAAGAAGCGCGCGCACCAAATGATAAAACGTTTCACTCGCGCCCCAATTTTCCTTTCGAGAATAGGCCGCCATCTCAAGTGGGACTACTGGGATGGGTAAGCCCGCTGTTTGAGCGAGTGTTCCAGGCTGGTCCTGGATCAGCTCAGCCGTGCAAGAATCAGCAACGAGAATCAGTTTTGGCTTGTGATGTTCGTAAGCAGACTGCAGAGTGCCCAGAAACTTTTCCGCTGTACTAGCGCCCAAGTCTCTTGCTTGAAAGGTGGTGTAGGTGACGGGCGGGCGCTTGCCATCGCGCTCTATCATGGTGAACAGCAAGTCCGCATAGGTATCACCCTGAGGGGCATGTAACACGAGGTGCACATCCCGCATGGATGCAGCGATCCGAATCGCACCTACATGAGGTGGACCCTCATAGGTCCAAAGTGTCAGCTCCACGCGCCTACCTCCAACTTTGCTTCTCGTCTCAGAGGTCGTGCAAAGAGTTCGGCCAAATCAGCAGCCTGCTCGAAGCCCTGAATGGGAGAAAACAGCAATTCGATAGACCATTTCGTTCTCAAGCCTTCTGCCTCCAATGGGTTGGCAATACCCAGACCACAGACAGTAAGGTCAGGCTTGGCTGCCCTGATTCGCGATAGCGCCGGATCGAGATCCTGACCCTCCACCCAAGACACGTTGGCAGGAAGAAGCGGAATCTCTGCCTCCATCACGGCTGCGTCGAAGTAAGGCGTCCCAATTTCTACCGGCGTCATC
>Ga0181588_10000619_pt1 | contig 32162 bp, 22 predicted proteins | sample 071ome_26_FD_148607 | JGI IMG/M metagenome (GOLD analysis project Ga0181588, IMG submission 148607) | Coastal salt marsh microbial communities from the Groves Creek Marsh, Skidaway Island, Georgia - 071409BT metaG (spades assembly) | ecosystem: Environmental > Aquatic > Marine > Intertidal zone...
GTTTTACCTGTCGAAGATAGTAGACGAAGGCGCAGCACTCGCCCTTGGTATTGATCCAACCCGACTCTTTTTTTACCAATTTGAGGCGATCGCCCAGCTAACGGGCCTCGTGGGCGCTGCCATCTTACCGCTCAAGGACGAAGATCTCCCTCCGGTCCAACTCTTTGACACCGTATTCTCCATGGGGGTGATTTATCACCGGCGCCAACCGCTTCAGCACCTCGCCTGTCTCAAAGCGGTGATGCGCCCTCAAGCCGAGCTCGTTCTCGAAACCCTTATCGTCACAGACGAGGACCGCTACCCGAAGGGCCTTATCCCTGAGGACCGATATGCGAAGATGCGCAATGTTTGGTGCGTGCCTACCCTCTCCCAAACCCTGCGTTGGCTTAAGGAAGCGGGTTTTAGCAACCCGCGCGTCATCGACGTAACCAGCACGACCCGAGCCGAACAGCGGCGGACCGAATGGATGACGTTCGAATCGCTAGATGATTTTCTCGATCCTCACGATTTGGAGCGAACCATCGAGGGCTACCCCGCACCGGTGAGAGGCATCTTCATTGCCGATGCCTAATGCTCAATGGTGCCTGATGCCCACCAGTACAGCGTATCAGTGGAATGAGAGCGATTGCCGGATAAGCCAGTTTGAATCACTAGAGGGCTTGAGCGATTAATCCAGATCAATATACGCCGCCTATAGAAGGCCTCCAAAATCGCAGACCGGCAGTCTCTTTCTTAACGACTCCAACGCCCTACTGGCACGCCGTGTTAACGCAATCGATCATCAGGAAGCGAAATCCATCATGCCAGCAAAGCCAGATGGCGCATGGGGTCCGATGACTAGTTGCTCCAGTACGCCCTGACCCTTTTCTTGACCCCGCTTAGTTGTAAGGACAACGTCGCACATTGCTTGAATATGCAGGTTTTCGGGCCCCATATCACTTAACACTAAGCGCTCTCGCAAGACGTCAAGCGCGCCATGGTAACTCCCATGCCGGAAGGTCTCGTGCCCGTACCCTAACCCTTTCATGTAAAAGGACCACTTCGGTGTCAGCTCAATACGAAATTCATCGTCCTCTGAGACCATCTTGATAACCGCTCCGCTAGCGTGCCGCGTCCCCGGTTGGTAATCCTGATGATACTCAAGAGACTTAAGGGTTACCTCATCACCGCCGCCATACTTTGGCACGAGCACCCCATTTTCATTCCAAGCTTCGCCGGATTCATCTTGATTGACGAAATAGTGAATGCTGAAGTTCTCAAAGTTCATCGGTGCCCAGATCCAAAAAAACTGAAACCCTGTGGCCGCCGGGTTGGGTTGAGCATCGGGTAATCCCACAGTGCGCAGGCCCCACGATCGGTCTCTTGTGCCCTGAAATGCTCCGGGCTGAACCTCATGGCGAACGCCATCGACCTCTACCCACCCTGACCAGGTGCCGTTTTGCATCATCCGAGTGACATCCATCATCAACTGGGACCCTACTCGTCTGGTGAACCTGGGCTCTTCGTGAGCGGGGATAAACGCATGGAAAGTTAGGTCCGCTTTGACGCCGCTTTCTTGGTCGTCACAGGCAATACGAAGGGTTTGAAGCGGCTCCACGACTTCAAGCGAGAGTGGCCCAATAGATAAATCGAGGCGCTCTAAGCCCATCACTTTTGACGCTAAAACGTTGTGCTGGACGCCATCGAATACAAATGAGAATGCCGCGTCCATCACATCAAGATAGGGGTAGACCCCGAGTGCGAAGGCAAAAAACTTTTCACCGGCCGCATCATAGCCGTTGAAGAAATAGCGGTCATAAAAGTTCCGTTGCCCAGCAACATAAGCAATGGGCTCCGGCGTTTGATGAATTGGATAATCGTCGCCTTTCGATAACATGAAATGTCCCCTCCGTTTCGATCACAACGTATCACCGCCTTACAGAGCGGGTCAAAGCCATCGCACGTAGCTGCCCACACTGCTATCATCACTCATATTTTTAGGGCCACCCAGCATGATTAGCCTTCTGGGCATTGCACTCATCGCACTCGCGGCTTTCGCACTGTCAGCTAAGCGGGGCCTCATCGACAAGCGAACAGTATTAGGCGCATTTTTACTACAGGCCGGCTTAGGCGGGATCGTACTTTACGTCCCGCTTGGTAAGGAGTTCCTGGACTTTCTCGCTCAGAAGGTGATCGCGCTACTCAATTACAGTCGAGCAGGCATCGACTTCTTGTTCGGCGGTGTAGTGGGTGAAAACATCGGCTTTGTCTTCGCCTTCAACGTCTTGCCCGTCATCATATTTTTCTCCTCCATGATCGCGGTGCTCTACTATTTGGGCGTGATGCAGTGGGTCGTCGCAGTCATCGGAGGCGCACTCAAAAAACTCATCCGAACCAGCCACTCCGAGTCTATGGCCGCTGCGGCCAACATTTTTGTTGGTCAAACAGAAGCACCCCTCGTTGTTCGACCCTATATCGCAGGGATGACCCGATCAGAACTATTTGCAGTCATGGTTGGCGGCCTGTCTTCCATCGCCGGTTCGGTCATGGCCGGCTACGCCGCGCTCGGCATCGAGGTGAAATACTTACTGGCTGCCAGCGTCATGGCCGCGCCGGGGGGGCTCATGATGGCCAAGATTGTGATGCCTGAGACGGAAACGCCGAAGCCATTTGACCCCTCAATGAAGGACGAGGAGGGGGACTACACCAACGTTTTTGACGCGGCTGCAAGTGGCGCAATGACCGGGCTGCAAATGGCCGCTGCCGTGGGCGCTATGCTCCTAGCTTTTATCTCTCTGATTGCCGCACTAAACGGCCTTTTAGGGTGGGCTGCAGGGTTGATCGGCTACGACGGCGTAACCATTCAATCGCTTCTGGGCTGGCTATTCCAGCCACTCGCTTTTCTTCTCGGCGTGCCTTGGAGTGAGGCGGCTATCGCCGGCAGCCTCATCGGGCAGAAATTAGTACTCAACGAATTCGTTGCTTACGTTGATTTCTTGGCCAGGATGGATGACATGCAGCCCATTACCCAAGCGATCGTAACCTTTGCTTTGTGCGGCTTTGCCAACTTCTCATCAATTGCCATTTTGCTGGGAGGACTTGGCGCCCTCGCGCCAACACGGCGCCATGACATTTCAACCCTTGGGTTACGTGCACTGCTCGCTGCTACCCTCGCCAATTTGATGAGTGCAGCGATCGCTGGATTCTTTTTATCTATGGCGGCGTAGTCACATGGACCACACGATTCCTGTCATATCCATGCGCTCAAGCGACTGTGCGGCTGCCTTCACCGACTCTTTAAGACACTTCGGTTTTGCCGCGCTTTCCGATCACCCGCTCGACATGAGCAGAGTAAACAGTATTTACGAGCAATGGCTGGCCTTCTTTCAGACCGAAGAGAAGTTTGCCTATCCGTTCGATGAAGCAGAGCAAGACGGTTACTTCGGCCTACAAGACGCCGAATCCGCGAAGGGGTTCATTGAACAAGATTTCAAAGAATACTTTCATTATTACCCATGGGGCCGTTGTCCAGCTCACCTTGTGGATGATGTCCAGTCCTACTACGCAGAATCTCAAGCCTTCGCGGTACAGCTTCTTGCCTGGGTTGAGCAGCATTCGCCTGCTGCAGTACAGGCCCGATATTCGCAGCCCTTGTCGACTATGATCGATGGGAGCGTTGCCAGCCTGCTAAGGATCCTGCACTACCCGCCCCAACAGGGTGAGAGCAAAGCTCCCCGTGCCAACGCCCACGAGGATATCAATTTGCTCACGATTCTCCCGGCCGCCAATGGCCCTGGGCTACTCGTTAAACATCGAGATGGTCAATGGATCGACGTGCCCAACGAACCGGGGACTGTCATTATCAATACCGGCGACATGCTCCAAGAAGCCTCCGGTGGATACTTCCCCTCAACCACGCATCAGGTTGCAGCAGGGGATGGCGCGCTCAACGAGAGCAGAATGTCGATGCCCCTCTTTTTACATCCTAAGGCCGAGGTCAAACTATCGGACCGATACACAGCGGGAGACTATCTGCAGGAGCGACTGCAAGAACTTGGTGTCATCAAAGCCTAAGATAAAACCTACGCTGATTGATTCGTTTTATCCGCGTGCCCGGATCGCTCGGACTTCTGGCGTTCCAAACAGGGTGGTGTGCTTTCGCAATTCCCCCAGTACGTGAGTGAGAGCGTCAGCGAGAACTTCAATGAAAAGATCGGTGAGAAAATCGATGAAAGCGCTCGACGATTAGTGGCCTCTGCCCTCGAACCAACGCTCGAGATCAATCGCGCTCATCGGCTTCGCGATGTGATATCCCTGGATTAAATGAGTTCCCAACTCCACGGCCAAATCGAGATCAGCGTCATCTTCAACGCCCTCGGCAACCGACACCATATTCAGCGCATTAGCGAGGTTAACGCTGGATTGAAAGATCGCTTTTGCAGATGCACGCCGGTGGGCACCGTTCACGAAGGCTCGATCAATCTTTAGCTCCGAAAACGGGAAACGGCGCAACTGTTCCATGGACGAGAATCCCGTCCCAAAGTCATCGATAGACAAACCAAATCCTTTGAGCCTAAGGCGAGTTAAGCTCGCAAGCACCGTATTCACATCGTCAACGAGTTTGCTCTCAGTCACCTCCAGGACAATGGTATCTGCGGGCACTCGATGGTCATTCAGCAACTGGTCTAGAAACGCCACGAGATCGGGTTGCACCAAGTCATCCACAGAAAGATTGATCGACACCTTGATGTGAAAATCGCGCGCGCCACTCGCCTTGCTGGGCAATGCTTTGAAGCAAAACTGCTCGCGTGAGGGGATAGATCAGGTCATTCGCTTCGGCGGTAGGTATCACCGCACCTGGACCGATCAGCGAACCATCAGGCTTCCGCCATCTGAGCAGGCTTTCAACACCAACTAATTGTAAAGAGTTGGCATCAACCTTGGGCTGGTAGACCATTTCGACTGCGCCACGATCAATCCCAGTTCGAATTTCCTCCACTGACAGCTGTTCGAAAGCATAGGCCGATGACTTAGGCGCCTCTTGACCGCGATTCACTTGATCCAAAACAGCCGACAACTTTTCTTTTGAGACTGGCTTCGCGATGGACCCAAGTACCTCAATCGCCAGCGATTTTGCTAGTTCCTCCGCCACTTCAAGGATTCGGTCCTCCTCACCACTGAAGAACACCACAGGTGGCTTGACCGATGCTGCAGCCATCTCGGATAAAAACTCGATTCCATCCATGTCAGGCATATTCAGATCCAAGAGCAGCAGATCCCAACCCGAATCAATCAAGGGAACCGCGAGCCTCGCCTCAGTTTGCGTGCTGACGTCACAATCCGCCATGGTGCCGAGGAGCTTAGAAACGATAGAACACTGGAACGAATCATCGTCGATCACGAGAATTCTAAGACGCGCCTGTTCAGCCATACCCCCCTCCTTTTGACGACTCTTCTTTCGGGTTGAAGACTCCTCTCAGATTGAAGACTCTTCTCTCAAGTTGAAGACTCTTCTCTCAGGTTGAAGGCTCTTCTCTCAGGATTCTTCAGAAAATTCCTGGTCAGATTGTAGCTTCAGCCACCGTTGGGTCAACGTACCCGCCGTCATAGAACCACTGACGTTTAACGCTGTTCGTGCCATGTCGATCAGCGGCTCGATTGAAATCAATAGCGCCACCAGCGTGACGGGTAACCCCATAGTGGGTAACACCACTAGCGCAGCGAAGGTCGCACCCCCGCCAACGCCTGCAATGCCGAATGAACTGATGGTGACCACCAGCATCAACATTAAGAAAAATTCAGGCGCAAGGGGGTCCAAGCCCACTGAAGGAGCAATCATCACCGCAAGCATCGCCGGGTATATCCCAGCGCAGCCATTTTGGCCAATGGTTGCACCAAAACTGGCCGACAAGCTGGCAATGCTGGGGTGATTTCCTAACGCCTTCACTTGAGTTTCTATGTTGAGCGGAATGGTCGCCGCAGAGGACCGCGATGTGAACGCAAAAACGAGTGCGGGAAACGCTTTCTTAAAGAACGCAATGGGAGACAAGCCCGTAAGTGATACAAGGAGACCGTGGACTCCGAACATCAAAAAGATCGCCAGATAAGAGACCGCGATAAACTCGAGCAGATTCCAGATATCTTGGCTGTCAGACGAAGCGGCCACCTTGGTCATCAAGGCCAGCACGCCGTAGGGAGTCAGTGCGATGACGAGACGCACAAGATGCATGACCCAATCCTGGGCAATATCGATTCCGCGCTTAAGCGCTTGACCTTCTTCAGGCGCAACCGCCCTCAGCCTTAGCCCCGCAATCCCAATCAAAATAGCGAAGATAACAACCGCAATAATTGAGGTGGGTCTTGATCCTGCTAAATCAGAAAAAATATTCGTGGGTAAAAAACTGACAAGCAGCGCGGGGACAGAAAGGTCTGCCACCCGATCTTGGCGCTCGACCAAGACCGCTGCCCGCGCAAGCTCTCGCTCGCCCTCGACCAAACCATCAACCGACAAGTTGAAGCCAGCCGCCAACAGGCCGCCAATCATGGCCGCAATCAGTGTCGTGCCAAGAAGGACGGCCAGAACGCTGCCGCCAACGCGGCCCAGCGTGGATAACACTTCTAACCTTAGTACCGCCGCAATCATCGCCACCAAAATAAGCGGCATGATGATCACTTTTAATAGACTCACATAGGCTGAGCCCACAAGATTGGTCCAACTAAGAACAGTGGCAAGCGCGTCTCCACCACTACCGTAAAAAGCTTGCAACAGAGACCCAAACGCAAGCCCAAGAACCAACGCCAAAAGTACTCTCGTTGAGAGTGCGAGGCCCTTTCTTGCAAGACCAACGAGTATGACTAGCAGCGCTACAAACCCAATTAAAGAAATAAGCACCTAGACGCCTCCTAGTTCGATGGACCACTTGCACGGCTCGCACCGGCACTCGATTGCACCGGCGGGCCCTCAAAGCGCTGATCTAGCCAGCGCTGACCTTTCCCAGAATTGCATTGAAGGTGGACGAGGGTCGCATGGCTTTATCAGCTAACTCAGGATTGGGTTGGTAATAACCTCCCACGTCTTGAGGATCACCTTGGGCAGCCAGCAACTCTTCGTTAATGACCGATTCATTTTCGATGAGTTCTTCTGCAATCGCTGCGAACGTCTCTTGCAACTTCGCATCTCTGGTTTGCGCAGCTGCCGCTTTGGCCCAGTAAAGCGCCAAATAGAAGTGACTGCCTCGATTATCGATCTCATTCACTTTTCGCGAGGGAGATTTGTTCTCCTCCAAGAATTCTGCAATCGCGGTGTTTAAGGTCTCAGCCAAGATATCCGCTTTTTCGTTATCGAACGTGGTTGCCAAGTGCTCAAGAGACGCGCCGAGCGCAAGGAACTCACCGAGCGAATCCCAACGCAAGTGCCCTTCTTTCTCAAACTGCTGCACGTGTTTTGGTGCCGAACCGCCCGCGCCCGTTTCAAACAGACCGCCGCCATTGATGAGCGGTACGATGGACAGCATTTTGGCGCTAGTGCCAAGCTCCAAGATAGGGAACAAGTCGGTCAGGTAGTCTCTTAGAACATTCCCAGTCACCGAGATTGTGCTCTCACCCTGCCTTATCCGCACCAACGAGAAACGTGTGGCCTCCGCAGGCGCCATAACGTGGTGCTCAATGCCCGTTAAGTCATGATCTGGGAGGTATAGTTCTAGTTTCTTGATCAGTTCCGCATCGTGCGCTCGCGCTGCATCCAACCAGAACACTATCGGCCAACCCGTTGCTCGGGCTCTGTTGACAGCAAGGCGGACCCAATCCTTGATAGCGCCATCCTTGACTCGACACAATCTCCAAACGTCGCCTTCTTCAACGTCGTGACTGAGCAAGGTGTCACCTGCACGGTTTCGGACTGTTACTGTCCCGTCACCTACCATCTCGAAGGTGGTGTCGTGGGAACCATACTCTTCCGCTTTTTGTGCCATCAGTCCGACATTAGGCACTGATCCCATGGTGGTTGGATCGTAAGCACCATGGGCCTGACAATCCTTGATCGTTTCTGCATAGACCCGGGCATAGCACCGATCAGGTATGACCGCCATCATGTCGTGAAGTTCGCCATCTGGGCCCCACATTTGCCCCGATTCCCGAATCGCCGCGGGCATTGAAGCATCGATAATGATGTCACTCGGCACGTGTAGATTAGTAATTCCTCGGTCTGAATCAACCATGGCCTGGGCGGGACCACTCGCTAGGCACGCATCCAGTGCGGCCTTGATTGCAGTGCGCTCTGTGTCGGGCAATTGAGCGATTTTGTCATAGGCATCACCAACGCCATTATTGGGATCAACCCCTAGTTTCGACAGAGTATCCGCATGCGCCTCAAACGCGGACCGGTAATAGGCCTTTACCCCATGACCGAAAAGGATAGGGTCCGAAACCTTCATCATGGTCGCCTTTAAGTGGAGCGACCAGAGCACACCACTCGTTTTCGCTTCAGCAAGCGTCTCATCCAAGAACGTGGTTAGCGCCTGCTGACTCATAAAGGCAGCATCCACTACTTCGCCTGCCTCCACCGATAACGAGGATGCAAGCACGGTGGTTTGCCCTGCTTTGTCAGTAAAAACAATGTCGAGTGAGTCGGCCTCACTCATAGTGACCGACTGCTCAGATCCATAGAAATCGCCTGATTCCATGTGCCGGACGCTCGACTTTGAGTCAGACGACCAAACGCCCATGCGGTGGGGGTGCTTTTGTGCGTAGTCTTTCACAGCTCGTGCCGCGCGCCGATCGGAATTGCCCTCTCTTAACACTGGATTGACCGCACTCCCCTTGACTCGGTCATACCGCGCCTTATTTTCTCGTTCATCATCTGTCTGAGGGTCGTCAACATAGTCCGGTAATGCATACCCCTGCGCTCTTAATTCTTCAATCGTTGCCTGCATTTGTGGGTTTGAAGCCGAGATATTGGGCAATTTGATGATGTTGGCTTCCTTCGCTTGGGTCAGTCGCCCCAGCTCAGCAAGATGGTCAGGTACCTTCTGATCTTCTGGCAAACGATCAGAGAAAGCTGCCAAAATTCTGCCTGCCAGAGAGATGTCCCACATCTCTACATCGACACCGGCCGTATCCGTGAAGGCCTTGATAATCGGCAGGAAGGAATAGGTCGCTAGCCTTGGTGCCTCATCTGTTTCTGTGTAAATGATCTTCAGATTGTCAGTCATACAAATTCCACTATTTTCGTTTTGGATCGCGGCCCAGCGTCCGCCAAACCCGTCGGTCAATGCCTGCGAAACCGATTTCGCAGATTTCTGTGTTTGTCACAGTAATGACGGACAGCTCGACTCGAGGAAGCGATCGCTATTGTGCTGCACGTTGCAGCGTCTGGTTTGATCGATACAAGCGGCTATATTAGGGTGCCTCCTTGCGCCCGAATCAACGTTGTGTTGCACGTTCGTTTAATATGCCTCGCTTCCATCGCCATCAATTGAGATGGCTAGTCGGCTTCCATTTATCGCTTGTCCAGCTGGTGATTACCTAGCGCTCAAAGCGCTTACCTTGCATTGATCCAATGCCAGTCCAACTGTTATGGCCGATGAAGCGCGCTATTTGCATCCTTCAAAATCCACAAATAACGCGTGCATACCATCGCGTTTTCTCGCGATTACGAACACCTTAGTCCCCACTCAGGTGTGCTCGATTATAGAGAAATCAGCGCAAATTGACAGGCGAATTCGATGGGATTGGAAGCCCAAACACTTAGTCGGCTACCGTCCTCTAAAAAGGCGCTAGTGCCTCGAAAACCAGAGGGCTTTTGGAGACGGGGTGGTCAAATTCCAACCGCTGTGCATGAAGCATTAGCCGATCGACCGCTCGCTCTACAGGCTCTGGGGCGTAAAGGTCGCAACCCAAAATAGGAGCTCCGACCATCGCAAGATGTGCTCGAATCTGATGCCTCGTTCCTGTGATCAGTTCGATCGTGACCCGCCGCACGCAACGCTCGTCTAACGCTGAGTGAATAACCCCCTGGCTCACGTCGACCTGTTCTACCGCGACCAGTCGTGTTTGACTGGGCTTACCACGACCAAAAGCCAGAATTTGCCGCGGGCGTTGCAGTCTATGGGGTGCCAGGGGCAGGTCTATTTGGGATGGCAGCGGTGAAACGCCCTGCCCGACCAGCGCCTGGTAAATTTTCTTGACCCGTCGTTCTCGAAACTGTCGGTTTAAGTGACTCAATGCTAAGGGTGTTAAGCCCACGACCATCAACCCTGACGTATCCCTATCCAGACGATGAACAAGGTGCGCGGCGCTCGATCGCTCCCGAGCTTTCAGTATGACGGAGGGGCCGCCAAACCTCGGGGTGGTGCTCTGTAATCCAGCCGGTTTGTTAATCACGAGGATGTCGTTGTCCTCAAAAAGAACGTCCACAGCCCAACCCTGCAATCTCTCTTGAGCGAAAGCCTACCAACCAGCAGGCGAGGAATCATTACCTGAGGTAAGATAATGGAGTCATCAAGGCTTGCACCATGTCCACCCATCAAGATCCACTGGTTGATGCCATCACGCTTGGCGTTCCAACGCTACTCCAACTCCTGGACGGATTGACGGCAATCCTTGAGCGTTTCAACCCCGACCAGCGCGAGCAGTTGCTGGCCATCCTGCAACCCGAGCAAGCCAAGCTCAATACGATTCAGCAAACGCTTGAAACCGCTGCCTTCCCTGATCATGTCGCCCGCTTTGGCGAACTGCTAATGGAGGCAATAGAGAATGCTGACAAGGCCATCCAGCATATCGACCATTCGGCGCTAGACCCCATGCGGATTCTTGCTGCGTCGAGAGCCGTCTGCCGCGCAAAAGAGGCGCTGTTTCCTTGTGCGACGCTGCTTGCTCCCATTCATGAATTTTTCCTCGACCCCGACAAGCGACCACAACGCCCACTTACAGAGGCAAACCGAGCCAGCTTCGAGCATTGCCAGGTCATTCATCAAACGCACAATCGAGAAACTCGGGGAGGCTATAGTGCATTTGTGCCTCACGCTGCCCAACAAGATTCACGTCCGCTCGTTATCGCGCTGCACGGCGGCACAGGTCATGGACGCGACACCCTTTGGCATTGGCTGACCAGCGCACGGTCCAACGACATAACCGTCATGGCACCCACTTCAATTGACGACACCTGGTCCCTCTTTCAAATAGAAATTGATCTACACGCCATACTTGAACACCTAAAGGACCTAACGGCCACTATCCCTCAGCCATCGGCTATCCTTCTTGCGGGAATGTCTGATGGTGCGACCTACGCGCTCCAGCTGGGCTTGAAACGTCCCGATCTATTCCCAAACATCGCAGCCTTCTCGGGCATGCTGGACCCGTCCTTGTTGACGGAACCACCGAGTCCATCGACTACCCAGCACATCTATTGGCTTCATGGACACCGAGACACCATGTTTCCATTTGAACTTGCCAATGAGAGCGTTGCAGCGCTCAAAGCCAAAGGGCTCAATGTCGTGCTGGATGAGCAACCCGGACTAGGCCATAGTTTTGCCGCATCACGGGTACCCGCAACGCTCGACTGGTTTCAAACTGCGATTGAGTGAGCCTAGCGCCATCGACGCTCGAGGAACGGCAATTACCCATTGGGATGCCATGAATGATTGAAGGGATAAACTGATATGCGTTTTTTTGACACCAACCGCTCTCAGGGTTTCTACCGAACGCGCTTAGCGACAGGGTGGACCGCCGTTGTTTTGGCATGGCTAATTACAGTTCTTGCTACGTCGTCTACTAGCTTTGCTAAAACCCTGCACATTATTCACACCAATGATCTCCATGGCCGACTCATTCAGGAAAAGGATACGGCAGGTGTCGCGCGCATTGCGCGGTTCATCCAAGACACCAGGGCTGAGACCGATTGGTTGCTCACGCTCGATGCTGGTGACGCCATCTCTGGGACACCGGTCTCGAGTATTTTTTTGGGCGAACCCATCTTTGAGATCATGAATTTGATGGGCTATGACCTCGGCCTACTTGGCAATCACGAATTCGACCATGGTTATGAACAAATCGATCGATTCCTAGAGATCGCCAATTTCCCACTCATTTCTGCCAATGCCTTCAACCCGGAAGGTGAACTCATTGCGGATGAGCCGTTTTTGATCAAACAAGTTGGCGACATTAGCGTCGGGATTATTGGCTTAACAACACCCGACACACCGAAAATCACAACGCCCGAGGGCAATGAGGGCCTCAGGATTCAATCGATCGAGGCCACGCTGCCATCCCTCATTCAAACCCTTGAGCCTAAGGTCGACGTACTCATCTTTTTGACCCATCTTGGCTATGAAGAAGACCTAGCGCTCGCGGAGGCTTTCCCAAACGCAGACCTCATTGTCGGTGGCCACAGCCACACGATGGTGCCTCACCCCGTCAGAGTGGGTGATACCTGGGTGGTTCAGGCTGATCACTACGGCAAGCACGTTGGACTAATCTCCCTTGAGCTCGAGGAAAGAGACAACGGTTACTCCGTCCAGAATGTAACGGGTGGGCTAGTGCGCGCTGATGAGCTGCCGCCTGGAGACCCTCGAGTTGAAGCCACGGTGAATCACTATGAAGCGCAAGTGGCAGAGCGCGTCGACCAAACGATCATGGTGAGTGCTCGCGCCTATTCGAAAGACGAGCTGCAACCAATTTTGGAGGAAATGTTGCGTGCTGCTCTAAATGCCGACCTCGGGTTTTATAACCGTGGCGGTATTCGGGATGAAATCACCGCTGGGCCTGTGAGCGCTCGCATGATCTGGAATATCGAACCTTTCGGCAACAGCCTCGTGCGGCTAACGATTAAGGGAAGCGATCTGCTCATCCTCTTGTCACAAGAACGTGAGGTTCACCATGCAGCCGCTAACATTGACCCCGAGCGGATTTACCAGCTCGCTACGAATAGCTTCATTGGCAGTCACGCGGCAATGGCTTTTGGTGATGCTGTTACCCTGCAGGACACGGGCACCATGATTCGAGACGTTCTGATCAACCACATCCAGCGTAATGGACTGCCAGACTAAGGCCTTAGTGCGAGGAGTGCGAGGCTTCTCGCGGCGGTCACTGTATCAGTCATCTATGAGAAAGCGTTCTGCCGCTTGGACAAAGCCGTCTAGCTGGTCATGGTGCACCCAATGCCCTGCGTTTTCGAACACGAGCGACTCGGCGTTCTGAAAATACTGAGCCGGGTCTTCACGTCTCAACTTGGCAAACTCGCTTTCACTGCCGCTCACCAATAAAAGCGGCGCATCGATCCTGGACCAGAGCGATCTTGTCTGTTCCAAATTCAAGTCAAATGGCGCCATCACATGAGTGTAGTTATCGAACTTCCAAGAGTAAGTGCCATCTTCGTTCTGATTGCTCCCATGGACGGTCAAGTATCGAGCCTGATCCGCACTGAGGTGCTTGTTCTCAGCCAGCATGCGCTCGAAGGCCGCTTCAAGGCTCTCATAGCGCCTTGGGGTTCTCCCTGCCGCGGTTCGATTGCCATCGATCCACTGCTTGAGACGCTCATGAACAGGGACTGAGTGGTATAGCCATTGCGGCCCTCCAGTACCCTCGATCACTACCATCTTTTTGACATTTTCTGGGTAAACACCGGCATACCGCAACGCAACGCTGCCTCCGAGCGAATGGGCAATCACTGAGAGCGGTGCTAGGCCCTGCTGATGGATCAGCTGCGCGAGATCATACAAGTAACCTGAGTGGCTATAGCCTCCGCCCACTACGTGGGAGGAATCACCGTGACCTCGGAAGTCGGGCGCGATGATGTGAAATCGATCTCGAAGTCGCTGCGCAACCCAGTCCCAATTATGACAGTGGTCTCGGTTGCCATGCACAAGCAGCAGTGGTGGCGCGTCAGGGTTCCCCCAGTCCAAATAATGGAGACGGAGCCCCTGACTATAGTAAGAGTGCGAAGTGGGAGTGGCTCTTGTTGACATCGTAATGCTTACGGCGCTGCCTGAATGCTTACGGCAGTCGTTTACTAGTCGGGCAGTCCGAGCACACGCTTAGCGATAATATTGAGCTGAACCTCGCTGGTACCGCCCTCAATTGAGTTCGCTTTGGTTCGCAGCCACGCTCTCGTTGTATCGAGCTCCTCGGCGCTAAAGGCCTCCCCTTCCCAACCTAGCATCTGGGAGCCCATCGATTTCATCAGCAGCTCATATCGCTTTTTGTTTTGCTCGGTGCCGTAGAGTTTGAACATCGAAGAAACGAAGCTCGGCGCTTTGGTTGATTTTGATTCTTCGAGATTCCTTCTAACGGTCAGACCGAACGCGCGATCATCCATCGCGTGAGTCGTGATTTCGTCTCGCAACACGGCGTCACCGATGCGACCGTTCACGGTGCCGATGTAATTTTGAGCAATGCTAGCAACCTGGGGTCGACCGCCGCTACCGCCATCACCTCCACCAATCATCGTGCGCTCGTATTGAAGCAGCCGCTTCGCAACCGTCCAGCCCTCATTCACTTTACCCACGACGTTGCGTTTTAGAGCCCTTGCGTCTTCAAAAAATGTCTCGCAGAAGGGAGATAACCCGCTGATCAATTTGATGGGCTTAACCGACACTCCGGGCTGATTCATGTCGAAGAGGATGAAGGTAATACCGTTGTGTTTTGGCGCGTCGGTATCGGTTCGCACGAGGCAGAAAATCCAATCCGCTTTATCAGCACCGGACGTCCAAATTTTCTGACCATTGATCACATATTCGTCGCCATCAGGGATCGCTCGGGTCTGAAGGCTAGCTAGGTCAGAACCAGAGTTGGGTTCGCTGTATCCCTGGCACCACCAGATCGCCCCAGAGGCAATCTGCGGGAGATGCTCAGCTTTCTGCTCATCCGTACCAAATTCGAGTAGCGCAGGCCCGATCATGGATAAACCCATCCCGACGAGTGGTGTACGGGCCTTGATTCGTTGCATTTCCTGGCGCAACACCTGAGCCTCTGCCGCATCAAGCCCCGCACCGCCGTATTCGGTGGGCCAAGTCGGAGCCGTGTAGCCCTTTTCAGCGCAACGGTCCATCCAGAGTTTTGTTTCGGGATTCTTAAACGCAGCGCGGCGGCCGCCTCCCGGGTACTCATCTGCCGGCATAGGCGTGCGCATGCTGACTGGGCAGTTTTCCTCTAACCAGGAACGCACCTCTTCTCGAAACGCTTCAACACTCATGATCTCTCCTCAATCTTCTGAGCCAGAGGCAGTCTGTACCGGCCCCTCATAACTCCTGACTTATCACTGACTACAGCCGCTCAACCTTCTATTAAAGCGGGCAAAACAAAAGACTCGTTCTGCATGTACTTCGCTTGAACTCTGACTCGTCGCTCATCGACTACATCCACTACCTTTACTAGGGAACGTCGAATGTCCGAAGCAGTATCACTCAACCATCGTCGAGCTTGCAATTGTTATCACCCGACTATGACCCGCCATTTGCGCGTTGAATGATCAATCCTCGATCGATCAAGGACCCATTCATGGTTCAACTTCAAACAACGTCTAGTGGTTTAATCTCAAACAACGTCACTTCTGACCGAGTACCAAGCCGCAACGCTGGCCCCCAACTACCCGTTCCCTCTGACACATAGTGCTTGCAACTACCGGTACGGGACCACCCTTTGAGCTTTGGAAAGACTCGCCTGACAAGGTAGCCAAAAGGTACGATCTGACCGGCATGCGTGTGCCCACTCAACGTTAGATGGATATCGTACTCATCGGCCACCTCTAAACCTTCGGGGCGGTGGTAGAGCAAAATATTACAACGCTCCTCTTGTAGAGGGATGCCGCTTAGTTCCCGCTGCAGTTGGTCCTTTCGATCCGCATCATCAATGCCAATGATCTGCACATCGTCCCGCGCTAACACTGCTTGCCCTCGCAGCACCATCACGCCAAGTCGCTCCAACCTGCTAATGATCGCCTCCAAGTCCTCGTAGCGCTCATGATTCCCAGTCACGAAGTAACAGGGCATCGAAAGCGCTTGAAGCCCTCCCAACTGATCAAGTGTTATACCGGTTTGATCAATGAAATCTCCGGTAATCGTGAGGAGGTCAGGACGAATCTCATTGACCTGCGCAACGAGACGATCCAGAAACGCTGGATCTCGGGACCCTATATGGACATCCGTCCATTGCACGATCCGAAGTGGACGAGTGAGGTTGACCAAACTGAGACGGTGAGTCACGAGCGCCGGGCGGATCGACCACAGGCCGACCACCACCGCAAGCATGAGGAGAAGTCCGAGCCAGACTAGGACGTCTTTATCCGACAATCCCCAAACCCGCTGAGAGACGTCAAGCGCGAGCGTGCCGACCCACCAAACTGGAATGATTCCGAGAGGAATCTCCAGGACTTGTTTCACTTTTCTCGCGAACGAAGTGCGCACTTCTCGAAGTGGCCATCGACAAATGAGTGGCGTGAGGAACAAGAAAAAGCCCAGCAAGCCTGACGCCCAATACGGCATAGGCAACCAATGGACCAAGCGCCAGACAGGGTAGCCAAGCAGCACCCCCCATATGAGCATCACCACCGTAATGAACGCGAGTGGAACCCTTCTGGGAGCCGGCCCTCGTGAACCGTCAGGCTGGGTTGTTTGGCTCACGTGGGACTAACCCGAACCTGGTTGATTCATAAATCCAGTGCAGCCCTGTGGCAACTGACAACCCAATGACGCAACGCCCTCGGATAGTCTGCGCTCTGGCGCTTCAAACAGAACGCGATGGATCACGCTTGTCGCCACCAATTCACGCCGCTTTCATCTTCCTCGACCACCAGCATTCTTCTTTCGCGCGCACAATGAAGATGAGCGAGTGCCTCTCCCGTGGCAGGGAAATAGCTGAAATCAGTGATCGCACTTTTGAACAGCGCTGGAAAAACGTCCACCGCACGCTTTGGGGTGGCACACAGGTCGTAGAGCTTTTCGAGCGCTACTTCGTGCCAGTCCACCAGCGCCGTCAATCGCTCATGCACGCCATAAAAGAGTGATTCATGAGCTGGCAGGACCAGCAGGTCGGGTGGAAGGACCTCCCTGAACCGCTCACAAGTTCGAATCCACTCTCTCAGCGGGTTGGCGTCGGGCTCAGAAGGTTGAACGCTTACATTAGGCGTGATTTTTGGGAGGATCTGGTCACCCGCGATGATGATCTTCAGTTCTGGGCAGTAGAGGCAGACGTGTTCTGGAGCGTGGCCGTGGCCAATGAGGGCCCTCCACTCTCGTCCATTGATATCGAGGTACTGACCATCTTGAATTCGACGGTACCCAGCCGGCAGCGGCGCAATGCTCGCACCAAATTGACCGAACCGCTCGCGATAGCGTGTCAACCGAGCCTCATCAAAACCTGCTCGATGATAAAAGCGAATCGCGTCCTCCGGGACGTCCTTGGGTCCATCGCTCGCCATGACCTTACACATATAAAAGTCGCTGCGACTCATCCAAAGCGGACAATCAAACTTATCGACCAACCACCCTGCGTTACCCGTGTGGTCAGTGTGCAGATGCGTGGCAATGACGCGGTGGACCGGATCGCTACCAATCACATGACTGATCAATTGTTCCCAGCAAGCTTGCACACGCTCGTTGTATATCCCTGTATCAACTAAGGTCCACCCATCCCGGTCGCGAAGCAGCCACACGTTGATATGGTTGAGCCGACCCATCAACGGCAGTTGCGTCCAAAAGACGCCCTCGGCCACCTCTGTCACACGCCCCTCAGGCGGCACCTGGTCTGTGAACACATAACGTAGCGGGTCAAAGCCTCGACGGGATTTTTCTTCTTTTGACACGGTCATTCCTTCTCTTACCTATTTGGGCTTCCCTTCCCAGCTGTTTTGTTTCGACGCTATTCGAGGTTTAAGCGCTGGTCTATACTCCGCGGCTCTGCTCTCAAGCTCACCGCCATGAATAATATCACGAGGTCTCCACCCGATCAGTCGAGCCAAGTGTTCGACGAGGTTTATGCCAAGCGAGTGCTGCTGGCAAGCCTCGTCATTGTGGGCATGGGGTTCTCCGTTTTGTTTCCGCTTCTTGCTCCCATTGGTCGCGAGATTGGCCTCAGTGAGATTCAGATCACCAGCATCATCGGCGTCTCTTCGATCACGGTGTTTATCGCGTCACCCAAGTGGGGGCGATTGAGCGACCGACTGGGGCGCAAGCGAGTCATGCTCATTGGGCTATTTGGATTCAGCGCGGGCACCGCGCTTTTCAACTCCGTGCTACTGGCTGGACTAGAAGGGATCATCAAAGGCACCGGGCTGTTTTTATTACTGATTGTTGCGCGAATTACTCATGCGGCGGTTATGTCAGCGACCATGCCAGCTTCAACCGCGTATATGGCTGACATCACAACCCCCGCCAACAGAACAAAAGGCATGGGCGCAGCCGGCGCAGCGAACAATCTTGGCTCAATCATGGGCCCTGCGCTAACCATCTTTGCTTTCGTCTCGTTGTTGTTCCCGCTTTGGTTGATGGCCGTATTGGCGTTTGTCAACGGGATGTTGGTTTGGCGTTTTTTACCGGAGCCCCCCAAAATTGAAGGCGGATCGCCAACCAGTGCAGCGAGAGTGCGATACAGCGACGAGCGGATCCGCCCTTTTGTCATCGTTGGCGTGCTGATGTTTACCGGCTTTGCCTTGGTCCAGCAGACCATGGGATTTAGGTTTCAAGATGTCCTATCCCTGTCTGCCGCGGAGACAGCTAGAGTGCTTGGCGTCGCTATGATGTGTTCAGCAGCAGCCTCGCTCTTCGCTCAATCTGTGGTGGTCCAACGAACGACCCTACCCCCATTTCGTTTGCTACAACTGGCGCTCCCCCTACTGACCATCGCCTTTCTCGTCATGGCGTTCAGCGAATCAAGATGGACGCTCACTGGGGCCATGATTATCCAAGGATTCGCCATGGGGATGGCGGGACCGGCCTTTACCGCGGGGGCTTCGCTTGCAGTGGAAGCTCGAGAGCAAGGTGCTGTTGCTGGCATCATCGCGAGCTGCGGACCATTGGGGTTCTGTGTGGGCCCCATTGTCGGCGGCATGTTGTATCAATCAAAGCCTGAACTGCCCTACGCGGTGGCTGCAGTCATGTATATCGTTTTGGCCCTCTTTATGGGTCGATTGAGCCGGTCTGTGACATCGCGCTAGGAAATTTTGGCGAACAAGACTTCAGCGTTATGATGGATCTGCACATCAGATCGATCTCCAGTCCAACGCTGTAGCCTTGGAGGCGCATCGTCACTCTCAGCCAATCGCTTTTTTTCAGCGGCTGGCAGAATGGGGGGAGTGACGATGCACGACGGTACACATAAGGGGGCACGTTTGCATAAGGAATGTCATAGAGGACGTGAATCTTTCTAGCACTTTACAGCCATGACCGAACCCACCGCCACAACGCCCCAATCACTCGTGCAATCGGCCAAGTTGTCGGTTTCTGACAGCGGGCAACTCATCGCAGCTGACCCTAGGCTGTACGACCTACTAGGCTGGCCTGCCACCGAGCTGATTGGCCACAGGCTCGCTGAGTTAGTTCATCGTACTGATCTTCCGAAACTCGGCGATTATCTGGCAGACCCGCTCCCGAGAGGGCATTCAGTCGGTCTTCGATTCACGCATCGAAGCGAAGGGTGGTGTCCCTGCCGTCTGACCCAATTAGAAGAAGCATCTGCTTTCGAATTAAGCCTCGACACCGCCACTAGAACTGATGAGGACCCTCATCAAAGGAGTGAGTCGGCTCGTTTCAATCACCTACCACTAGTCAGTTGGTCTAGCTCAAGCACAGAGTCAATCTCGCAAATCCTGGAGGCTCGGGCTGGGGCAACGCCATACTTCGTTGTACTCGATGAAGACGTGAGACTTCGCTTTATCAGTCCCGCATTACTGCGACAATTAAATCAGCTCGAAGCCGATCTTTTAACACTTGAACCTCATTCGATACCAAAGGCGCTTGGCATTCAGTGCAATCTTGAAGAGGAGCGACGTCAGCTCCTACATGCCCTCTATCAAGGAGAACAATTCGGCAGCTTTGAACTACCACTTAACCTAGATAGAGATCAACCTGACGCGGAGCACCAAACGGACCAGGCATCGACTGAAAGCACCAAAGCCACGATTTACCTTGTTCATCAGCTGCCTGACCCACCCAGCACTGCCCTGGCGCCGGCAAGCAATGAACTGATCAACGAATCGGTCAGCACTCTTGCCACCGAATTGCGAGGCACCCTGAACCACATTGCCGAGCAGGTTCGCGCTCTCAGTGCGCAGGGTCTCGATCCAATTCAAAGCCAATCGGTAGAGCACATCAGCCATCAAACCGATCATGCTACCCAGCTGAACGATGCGCTGAGTCTGCTGCCGACTTTCGGTGATAAGACTGAGGTAGTCGTCAATCCTGGCGAGTGCTTGGGCAGGGCATTCCCGCTGATGCAACTACTGTGGTCGCCCAATGAGCCCGTTACGCTATCCATCGAGGATGACGATTTATTGGTCCGCATGAGTCAGGGTCTGTGGTTAGGCGCGCTGCTCAATGTCTTACGATCGCTACAGACCATGTGGTCCGCGAGCAGCACGCTAGCCATCACGGTAAAACGAACCATCGCCGATGACATGGGAAGCTTCCTATCTGAAGAAGGCCCTTCCGGGCGCCTCGCTCAGATCGGGCTATCCCTTGAGGGACCGACCACTATGGTCGTGGCCTCAGCGCTGCCCTCACTCCCCCCACAAAGATGGCGACCCAACTCCGAAGATGCTGCAGAGCGCGCCGCGTGCGATTTACGCGATGTCGTCCAGTCTTTGAATGGAAGCCTCGACTGCCAAGCAACAGCCTCCTCTTTAATGCTCACCATCACGTTGCCTGACGTAAGCGAATCTGCGATTAACTCAGCACGAGAGACCGCTTCCAACCAGGTCCTACTGATTGAAGACGATACTGGCGTGCGAGATTTGGTGGTCATCTTCCTTGAATCAATTGGGCTAGACGTGAGTTCTATCCAGTCTGAAGAGGAGCTACGAGCGCTCCCAGAGACGAACTATCGTCTCATTGTTTCGGACGTCATGCTTCCCGGCATTCACTCCGGGCCAGATTTGGTACGTATGGTCCGCCGAACTCAGCCCGAAGTGCCATGCCTTTTTATCTCAGGTTACAAACAAGGCGTGCTCACAGACGAGGACATGGCGCATCAACACACCGCTTTCCTACCCAAACCTTTTTCGAAGTCCGCTTTCCTATCGAAAGTGGACGAATGCCTCAGCTTCCCGGCTACCTAGCACACTCGTCTTTGGCGAGAACGAAAACCTATTCACCATTAAACGGCCGGCTGAGCGCGGGCCTGCCTGATCCGAAACGAGGACAGGCTCACCATTCGCTCGAGTCAATCCCTAAGACCAAGCGATGTCATGGCCTTAGGACTTGATTCCGCTCCGATAATTCTTAAGGCTAGGAAGCTTCGCTAGCCACGGAAGTTGCCACCATGACACGCCCCCAACGCGCCGTTGTCCTGCTGCTCGATAGCTTGAACCGACACATGCTCGGTTGCTATGGCGGACAGGAATTTGAAACGCCTAACATCGATCGACTCGCGGCGAGAAGCAAAAAATTCAACCGCCACTTCACAGGGTCGTTGCCCTGCATGCCGGCCCGGCATGACATTCTATGCGGCGCACTCGACTTTCTCTGGAAACCTTGGGGGTCGATTGAGCTATGGGAACGACCCATCACCTACTCACTCAGGCGCAAGGGTATCCCCACTCAATTAATCACTGACCACCCGCACCTGTTTGAAGTCGGTGGAGAAAACTACCACACAGACTTCTTTGCTTGGGACTATGTGCGCGGCCACGAGAGTGACCCCTGGAAGACGAGACCGGATCTCAGCTGGCAGGGTGCTCCATCGCTTCCTGCCAAAGCCAAGTACGCGAATCGGGCGAATCCAGACGGGTTTGGCTACGACTTCTCGCGTACTTACTTCAGAGAAGAAGCGGACTATCCCGGACCCAAAACCATGCGCGCCGCTGCGGAATGGCTCAAAACCCAAGGATCCGAACATTCTTCTTTCCTTTTGTTCGTTGACGAATTCGACCCTCACGAACCATTCGACACCCCCGAGCCTTGGGCCAGTCGATACGGCGAGTGGGAAGGCGAGCGATTGATTTGGCCGCCGTATGCAGTGGGCGGCGTGGAATCAGGACAGATCACCGAGAAAGAAGGGCGACACATCCGTAACAATTACGGTGCCAAGCTCTCGATGATAGATCATTGGCTTGGCAGAGTGCTCGACGCGCTGGACGAGGGTAATTTTTGGGAGGACACCATGGTGATCCTCTGCACAGACCACGGTCACTACCTTGGCGAGAAAGATCTATGGGGCAAACCTCGGGTGATGCAGTATGAGCCACTGGGTCATACCCCTTTACTCATCTCATTTCCTTCTGCCTCGCCTGGAGATATAGAGGCCCTCACAACGAATGTCGACTTGCACGCCACCTTGGCTGACTTTTTTGACGTATCCAGCGAGCACGCCACTCACGGCCAATCTTTGCTGCCACTCATTACGGGAGAGAAGACGTCGGTTCGAGAATATGCGCTGGGCGGGATCTACGGTAATTGGGTTCAGATCAACGATGGAAAGCACAAATATGCGAGAGGGCCAGTAGGCGACAACTTTCCGCTTTCCATGTTTTCTAATCGCTGGTCGACCATGCCGGTCCCTTCATATCCAGGTCTAAGATTACCGGTGCCCGATCAGCGGGCTCGCTTGGACACTATGCCAGGGTCGAGTATTCCCGTCATACGGCAACCCTTTGAGCCAGGGGATCTTCTCCCCTTTTGGACGACCAATATGCCTGTCGACGAGCACTATTTGTTCGATCTTGAGGAGGATCCAACCGAGGATAACAATCTCGTGGGCACGCAGCGCGAGCAAGCCATGCTCGATGCACTAAGGACAGCGCTTGGAGAGATCGATGCGCCGACTGAGCAGCTTACACGACTCGGTCTTTAGCTAACCCGCCCAGTGCCATGCCAGCGAACAAATGACTGTTGGGCAATGAGTAAGCCACGAAGGGATCCACCTAATCCATTGACCTAGCTTAGTATTCGACTAGTTAACCCTAGCCTTTTCGGTCGATCTCCGACTTTCGTTGACTAGGCGAAATTGAGCTTTAAACCTTGGGTCGCCCAATCCATCTTGACGAGCTGCCCCGTGCTTGAGAGCGTGATGAACGCGGTTTTAAGGTCGGTGCCACCAAATGCGATATTGGTCGTCAGAACATCGGGCGTCTCTATAAACTCTACTTTCTGCCCATCGGGCGAATGGATGCTGATCCCTCCCGTAATGAGCGTTGCAACGCACACGTTGCCCTCAGCATCAACGGCTAACGAATCAAACATGTGGTAATCGGGTCGCTGCGCGAGCATGACACGGGGCTGACTCGTGTCGACCTCACCTGGCGAAGATAGAGGGTAGGCCCAGACTCTGCCAGTCGGTGTCTCTGCAACGTAGAGTGTGCGCTCATCGGGAGAAAGCCCTATGCCATTCGGACCCTCCAACGGGAAAACTGCCTCTCTGATCATGCTGCCATCCGGCTTGGCGTAGAAAACCCCTGTGCGATCTCGGTCCCTGGGACGCGCCTTGCCGTGGTCTGTAAACCAAAAGCCTCCATCACGATCGAAAACCAGGTCATTGGGTCCTCTGAGCGGCTCACCATCGCACTGGTCGTAGATTGTGTCGAAAGCCCCAGTGCTCAAATTCACGCGCTGTATAGATCCGCTCACATAATCGTCCGGTTGATCACCAGGGAATACTCTGCCGTCCCGCGCGGTGAACCACTTAAAGCCGCCGTTGTTGCACACATAACAGTGGCCATCTGGGCCTAGCGCAGCCCCGTTTGGACCGCCGCCCAAATCAGCAATGACATCTACATCGCCCGAAGGCGAGACGCGCGTTAGTGTGCCACGTTGAATTTCGACAAGGATCACAGATCCATCGTCCATCACCACGGGTCCTTCCGGAAACGCTAGTCCACTCGCAATCACTTCCATCGTGCTACCCCCTAATCTCACCTAATTTTACTTAACTGAACTGCATTGTCCTGCCGCCTCCTCAAGGCAGGGGCCAGGGGCAGTCAGTCCATGAGGAGCTATGAATAGATGCCACATTGACCACCCGCCATTGGCTCTGGTCCATCTCTTACCCATCAACCATCCGTGCTCCGAGCATGGTTGGCTGAAAACTTCTCTCAGGTTTACCGATAGCTCGACCGCTCCGATCGATCCTTATGCTTCACTTACCCCATCCCCAAAATGACATGACCGCGGGAGAATGTATTGGATATCTTTGTGGGGCCGCAAAATTTACCCACTCCGAGGCATGTCTACTCTGGTTACGCTTGCACCGGACCAGCTTCACCTCGAAAAACGCCACCCGCACCAGGCTCAAACACCGCCCTCGTGAGGCTCAGCGCCATGATTCTCAATCAGCACTTTGAGCGCCTCTCCAATCGACGCAAGTTCCTCAGGATCAGTACCCCGCACCACAAGATTGGTTCCATAACCGGCTTCGCGGAAAAATGGGTACGAGCCAATATCGACCGCTGGGTGCTGGCTCTGTAATTCCTCTAAGTCTTGTGCCACCTGACTTTCGCCAAGAAACGCGCCAATCGTCAAAGAGCGGACCGGCCTTCCTCCAGGCAACCGCTCTTTCGTCAAGGTCCCAGCCATAGCCTGCATCACCATGGGCACGCCCGCCATCACGAACACGTTCTCGATTTGAAATCCAGGGGGGCCACCTGAAGGATTGTCGATTAAAGACGCTCCGACTGGGATTCTTGCCATTCTGAGCCGTGACTCCATGACTTCAGGAGGCGCTTCTCTTCGTTTGATAAGCGCTACGATGTCGGGATGAAACTCAAGCGCCACCCCAAAGGCCAGAGCGATGCTGTCGGCAGTAATGTCATCATGGGTGGGACCAATACCCCCAGTGGTGAACACGTAGTCGAACTCCGTTCGGCAGGTATTCACTGTGTCAACGATGACTGACTCCACATCGGGGATGACTCGAGCTTCGCGCATTTGCACGCCCAGCTCGTTGAGCACTTGACTTAAGTGCGCAAGGTTCGTGTCTTGCGTCCTTCCTGACAATATTTCGTTTCCGATAATGATTAGACATGCTGACACCACGTCTCCACGACCAGCTTCATTCGACATCCTTACAACTCCTTAACCTAACGACCTTCGCGCCCAACTTCCCTTTGTACGCTACCGAGTGATGGGGGGCACCCCATCGAATTACGATATCGAAATCGATGGGCGATCCACTTTTAACTCAACGCATGCAACATAAATCACATCTCTACTGAACAGCAATCTATTCGTTACTGCGTGCGTAATCATTGATACCATCCCACCAACCTTAACTATCCCTGAACTTATGAAGCCAGCCGCCGAAGAACTCGACCACATCCTCATCAAAGGGGCCAAAGAGCACAACCTTAAGAATGTTGAAGTCGCCATTCCCAAGCGAAAGCTCGTAGTCCTCACCGGCGTTTCAGGGTCGGGCAAGTCGTCGCTTGCGTTCGACACATTGTATGCAGAGGGTCAGCGACGCTACGTTGAGTCACTGTCCGCGTATGCTAGGCAGTTCCTCGGGCAGATGGAGAAACCCAAGTACGAAACTATTCGTGGGCTATCACCCACGATCTCCATTGAGCAAAAAACCACATCTAGAAACCCGCGATCGACGGTGGGGACGATTACCGAAATATCGGACTACCTCCGGGTCCTTTTTGCCCGGATCGGCCGCCAGCACTGTCATCGCTGCGGTGATGAAGTCGCTGGCCAGACCGCAGAAAAAATTGTGCACGAGCTCATGAGACAGCCCGAAGGCACACGAATCCTCTTAATGCAAAGCTTACTCGTCAATCGTAAAGGCGAGCATAAAGATTTGATCGATTCCGCTCGAAGCGCCGGCTTCGCTCGCCTGCGGATCGACGGAGAACTGGTTGCGATTGAAGACGTGACGGTGCTGGATAAAAGAAAAAAGCACACGGTTGAAGCCGTTATCGATCGATTGGTCATACGAGAGGGTCAGCGTGAACGCATTACGGAGAGCGTGGAGCAAGCCTTGAACCTTGGACAAGGCGTCATGATCGCTGAGATCAATGGCAAAGATCGAATATTTTCGGAGCACCTCGCGTGCGACGGTTGCGGCATCTCCTTTCCGCTACTAACGCCGCAGTCATTCTCGTTCAACAGTCCTCAGGGAATGTGCTTAGACTGCAACGGGCTGGGAACGCAGGTGGCCTTTGATCCGCAGCTCGTAATTCCCGATGCCAGCCTCACCCTCAAAGAAGGTTGCCTTAAACCCGTTGGCAAAATAGAGGCAAGCAGCAAATCAATGACGGCAACCTTCCATCGGCAGATGTTCGGCCACCTCAAGATTCCCCTAGACAAACCCTGGTCGAAGTTGACGGAGGCTCAGCGTAAAACCGTTCTCTACGGAACAGGCGACAAACGCTACACCATTAAGTGGTCGGGTTACGGCACCACAAACTCTCGCTACGAGGGACTGCTCAATCGGCTCATGCGCAGATTTCGCAATACGCGCTCTGAAGGCATGAAGCGCTGGTACTCTCAGTTTCTGGCCAATACCCCTTGCGATGTGTGTCACGGCGACCGTTTACGTGCCGAAAGCGCCGCGGTGCGGGTGGGCAAGCAAACCATGGTCGACGTGTCCGCGATGACCATCGATGAAGCCTTCAAATTTTTCGATTCCCTTGCGCTTAAAGGGGCGGATAAAGAAATCGCCACCGAATTGCTGAAGGAGATACAAGGTCGCCTAGGCTTTCTTGTCTCTGTTGGGTTGTCCTACCTGTCACTGAACCGCCTGGGTCCAACGCTGTCCGGCGGCGAATCTCAGCGAATAAGGCTCGCTAGCCAAGTCGGCAGCGAATTGTCTGGTGTGATCTATATTTTGGATGAACCCAGCATTGGCCTGCATCAGCGGGACAATCAGCGACTGCTCGATACGCTCCTAAAAATGCGAGATATCGGCAACACAGTCATAGTCGTCGAGCACGATGAAGACACCATCCGTGCAGCGGACCATGTGGTCGATTTCGGTCCTGGCGCTGGCACCAAAGGCGGAGAGGTGATTTTTCAGGGGACACCCAAAGCCTTACAACGGAGCAAAGCGTCGTTAACCGGCGCTTATCTTTCCGGTAGGCGCGAAATCAACATGAGAGATGAACCGAGGGAATCCACCGCCGCGCTTCTGATCAATGGCGCCCGGGAAAATAACCTTCGAGATGTTGACGTCTCGATACCGCTTGGCGTGCTCGTCGCCATAACCGGGGTGTCCGGTGCCGGCAAATCTACCCTTATTAACGACATTTTATTTCCCGTCTTGGCCCGTCACTTCCATGGGTCACAAGACAGAGTGGGCCAGCACAGTTCCATCGAAGGACTCGAACATCTCGATAAGGTGGTGGCCATTGATCAAAAGCCCATAGGACGGACTCCCCGGAGTAATCCCGCGACTTACATCAAGGTTTTTGATGAGATACGCAAATTTTTCTCAATGCTCCCAGAGTCTAGGACACGAGGCTATTCGCCAGGCCGATTTTCTTTCAACGTCAAAGGAGGGCGCTGTGAGTCCTGCCAAGGAGACGGTGTCATCAAGATTGAGATGCACTTTCTCTCTGACGTCTATGTGAAGTGCGATGCATGTCAGGGAAAACGATTTAACGATGCAACCCTAGACATTAAGTACAAGGGCAAGTCGATCTCAGACGTGCTGAACATGACCATTGCAGAGTCGGTCGAACACTTCTCTGAACATCCCAAAATCTTGAATCAACTTCAGCTGTTAGTGGACGTAGGTCTCGACTACTTAGCCTTGGGGCAGCCTTCAACCACCCTCTCCGGGGGGGAAGCGCAGCGGATTAAGCTGGCGAGAGAATTGTCCAAGCTGGCAACTGGCCGGACTTGTTACATCCTCGACGAACCCACCACAGGACTCCACTTTGATGACGTTCAGAAATTGCTGGTCGTTCTCAATCGACTCGTTGACTCCGGTAATTCGGTGATCGTGATCGAGCACAACCTGGACGTCATCCGCACATCAGATTGGATTATCGACCTTGGCCCCGGGGGCGGCCCCGAGGGTGGACACGTCATCGCTTCGGGCACGCCCAAGGCACTGTCTCGCAGTAAAGGTTCGGAAACCGGTCGGTATCTTTTGCCTTATTTCGAAACTTAACCTTATAAACCTTAATCCGAATCATTCTGTCGGACGAGCATTAGCGCGTGCCTCACCGCGACCTGGGCGGCCCAGCCCAACCCACACGCGTTGACCATGGTTGCTGGACATCTTTGTCGGGCTTATCATTAGCCATCGCGGTAGTCGCCTTTTCGGCCTAAGACTCAAAGTGTAGTTTTCTACATCAACTTGCGGTCTCACTCGGCAACAAGTATCAAAAGGAGGCACCGTTTCGCCTTAGTGGCCAAACCCCATTGAAGCGTATGTGAGCCACCCCCACTCGCGGTCCACGCGTGCTTTGGTCCGGAGGCGACTTCACTTCGTACGCTATCTGGGAATTAATTTTTCTCACGGCAAGGATCGCCTCACCCGCCTCTACGCTCATATGGACAGCGACAGGCGACTGGTATTTGGAGCTATATGCCCGCTATCGACCCCGATATCATCTTGATGCTCTGCAGCCTTCTGGGCGCGGGTGCCATTGCTGGTATTACTACCGGCCTCTTCGGCGTGGGCGGCGGCTTCATTATCGTCCCAACGCTGCTAGCGATCTTGCCCGTGTTTACGGGCGACAATGAGGGACTAGTCCACACCGCAATCGGGACCTCTCTCGCAAGCATCATCGTATCGTCCTTTCGCGCAGTGCAAACTCATCGCAAAAATGACCTCGTTGATTTCAGTGTTTTGAAGGCCTGGGCACCCTGGCTGCTGATTGGCGTTGCGGGCGGAGTGGTACTGGCGTCGTACATGGATGCTACGGCACTCATCGTGGTGTTTGCGGTGGGCGTATTGGTGTATTCAATCTACTTTATATTTCCACAATACTTCGAACCGAAAGAAGTGCCTTGGTCTCTCCCCCAAGGGTTCGGCCTTGCTGGATTGGCAAGCGCTTTAGGTGGATTTTCAGCGCTCCTGGGTATCGGGGGCGGCACCCCCTTCGTTGTCACCATGGTAATTTGCGGCCGGAGAGTCCACCAGGCGGTCGCCACTGCCGCCGGAGTGGGATTTATCATCGCGATCCCAGGAGCGATAGGCTTTCTAATCCTGGGCCTCACCCAAAGCGCAGCACTCCCATGGGGATCAATCGGCTATATCCACATCCCTGCGCTGCTCGCTATCTCTTTCATGACGGTGTTCACGAGCCCTTGGGGCGCCAAAATTGCGCAAAGACTCAACGAGGTTCACCTTAAACGCGCGTTTGGCATCTACCTCATCGCCGTAGCGATCAGTATGTTGAGCAAATTAGCGTAACGTTCGTATCAATTAGAGACACGCCCGACCCGTAGCACGCTTAGCATGTGGTGTGGCGCTCGATGACCACCTCTTTATTGCTAATGCATCGATCATACTGGTCAGCGGACGTCAAACCTTTTACATTAAACGAGCGCACATCAACCATCCGGCACTCGTCAGAGTGTTTACGGCATTCAGAGGACCACACATGTCATCAGTATTATCCAGACGAAACTTCTTAGCCCGCTCAACCATTGGCGCCGGTGCCATCGCTGGCGGCCAATTGCTCACATTACCTAGCGCGTTAGCGAGCACCTCGATACTGAATTATGGTCCAGCCTCGGGTATCGCAAAACTCAATGCGAACGAGAACCCCTACGGCCCGAGTCCCGCGGCCATCACTGCCATGATGGACGCCACCAGAAAAGGGGCCTATTACGTCAATGACTCCGTTACCCGACTGCTTGAGATGATCGCCGAGCGCAATGGCATCACACCTGAGCATATTGCACTCAGCTCAGGCTCCTCCGGTGTACTCACTTATCTAGCCCTTGAAAAACTCCAACAAGGAAAGATCTTGGGTCCTGACCTGTTCTGGGACACGACGACCCGCTCTGCGCTCCGACATGGCAGCGGAGAGTTAAAACGTACTGCCAAAACCGCCGACCTAAGCATGGATCTCGATGCGCTGTATAACGCCATTACGCCTGACGTCGCGATGGTGCAGATTTGTAATCCAAACAATCCGACAGCGATTCTCACAGACGCCAAGGCACTGCGAGAATTCTGCATTAAGGCTTCGAAGAAATGTACCGTCTTAGTCGATGAAGCCTATAACGAGATCACGGATGATCCAGAAGCCAACTCAATGATCGACTTAGTGCGAGATGGTCACGACGTCTACGTCGCCAAAACATTCAGCAAGATTTATGGCATGGCAGGCCTGCGCGTCGGTTACATGATGGCAGCACCCGAAAAAATTGAGTCGATGAGCAAATTCGGTCTTGGCAACTACGCCATGAACCAAGCCGGTGTAGCAGCCGCTGTAGCCTCCTATAACGACTTTGAGTTTCTTAATTATTCAAAAACAAGAATCTTCGAAGCGCGGCAAATGATTAACGAGGTGGCTCGCGCCAACGGTCTGAAACCCGCGCCTTCGCAAACCAGTTTTGTCTTTATCGACCTGGGTGATTTGAATGCTGAAACCTTCAGACAAGAAATGGCCAAACGGCAAATCATGATTCGAGGTATCTATCAGGATTACACCAACTGGTCGCGAGTGAGCACTGGCCTGCTCCCAGACGTTGAACGCTTCGTGAAGGCTGTCCCTGAAGTTCTGGACGCGATGAAAGCCTAACCCCTCGACACCCCTCTTAACCACTAATGCAAGCAGGCCTTGGCATCCAGCCAAGGCCGCTTCACAACAATCTGAGCGCTCATGGCCGACGAATTCGATCCAGCATCTGTTCCTATCAGGCCTGCAGCGACGGTCATGCTCATCCGAGAGACCCCGGCGCTTGAAGTCCTCATGATGCGGAGACACGCAAAAACCGTATTCGCCGGAGGAATGTGGGTATTCCCTGGTGGCGCGGTGGACCCAGCCGACTTTGAACTAGAGATACACGGTCAAGATCAAATCGATATCCCTGGCAGAACTGAAAAGCCAATCAACCCGTTTGAAGATCGCGCATATTATGCCGCCGCGATCCGTGAGTGTTTCGAGGAATCAGGCGTACTCATGACAACGAGTTCGGCATTGGCGACACGGCCGACGAGCAATGCATTAGTTGAGGCTCGGTCTGCACTCAATGCAGGTTCCTTGCCCTTCAATGAAATACTAGCAACTTGGTCCATGACCCCTGATGCCACGGCGATGCAACTCGTCGCCAGATGGGTCACCCCACTGGGCTCACCGAGACGATTCGACGCTCGTTTTTTTATTACGGCCTGCCCAGATAGCAGCCAAGCCGCCCATGATGATCAAGAGCTCGTGGACTCTGCTTGGATGACGCCCCAATCGGTACTCGATGCGTTCGCCTCAGGTGACATGGATCTCATGACGCCCACCTTACGCATGCTGAAAAATCTGTCTCAGCACGAATCAGTCGCTGATGTTTTGTCCTATCTCGAAGCACACCGAACCTTTGAGCGGGTCAGAGTCGCTAACGAATCAAGAGAGTTGTTACTGCCGGGTGAGGCAGACTATGACGACGCATTGGAAAACGTCGAGACCGGCTGGGTGCGGTTGTAGCTTCAGGCAAAGTGCTTAGAGCAAAGCGCTTCGAGCAAAGCGCTCAAAACAAAGCCTCAGAACAAAGCGCTTATAACAAAAAGCTTAGGACTCCGCAGACCGCACCCATCGTAAATTAGGTTGCGCTAGTGTCGGCAATCACGTCGCCCAGTATGCGGCGCAGCTAGGGGAAATCCTTATAGATCTGCCGTGCGCATGCTCCTCGTTAGCGCCGAACAGCCCAAGCCGTGACGTTGTTTTAGACAGGCCTAGCCCCTAGCGATCAACAGTATTTTTTTCAGCTAGCTCTTACAGTTAACTCTTTGCAACTAACTTTTCACGACCAGCTTTTCACGACCACCTTTTCACGACCACCTTTTTGCAAATAAAAAGGCTGCCTCAACCTGTCGGGCCAGAGTTACCGCTCGCGTTTACCGTTGGCCTAGACTCGCTCGATAATGATCGCAGG
>Ga0181588_10000622_pt1 | contig 32107 bp, 24 predicted proteins | sample 071ome_26_FD_148607 | JGI IMG/M metagenome (GOLD analysis project Ga0181588, IMG submission 148607) | Coastal salt marsh microbial communities from the Groves Creek Marsh, Skidaway Island, Georgia - 071409BT metaG (spades assembly) | ecosystem: Environmental > Aquatic > Marine > Intertidal zone...
ATAGCTACCGGCGCTATTACCCCGCGGGCGAGGTATCGGCCCACGTGGTGGGGCTCACGAATATCGATGATCAGGGCATCGAAGGTCTCGAGCTGGCCTTCGAAGATTGGCTGGCGGGGCACCCGGGGAAAAAGCAGGTGCTAAGGGATCGGCGAGGCCATGTCATTCGCGACTTGGAATACGTCGCCATGGCCGAGCCGGGGCAAGACCTCGAGCTGGCCCTTGACCTTCGCGTGCAGTACCTGGCCCACCGGGAGCTGAAATCGGCCATCGCCCAGTACGGGGCGCGCTCCGGGTCCGTGGTGGTGCTCGATAACTTCACCGGTGAAGTGCTGGCCATGGCCAATCAGCCGGCCTATAACCCGAACGATTTAAGCGGTACGGGCTATGCACGGTTGCGCAATCGCGCCGTGACCGACCTCTTTGAGCCCGGCAGCACGGTGAAGCCCATCACCATTGCCGCGGCGCTGGAAACGGGGCGCTTTCAGCCCGAGCAAACCATTGATACGAGCCCGGGCTGGGTCCACGTTGCTGGGAAAACCATAAAGGACCCTCGAGATTATGGGGTCCTGAGCCTGGGCGGCATCATTGCGAAGTCGAGCCAGGTGGGGATCACGCGGCTGGCTCAGGACATGAGCGAGGATGAGCTCCGCGGGGTCTTCGCGCGCTTTGGTCTGGGTGTCCCCACGGGGGTGAGCTTCCCTGGGGAAGCCGCGGGGCGTCTCCCGGGCCCGCCCCCCTGGCCCACGATAAACCGCCTCACCTTCGCCTTTGGCTATGGCCTGTCGGTGACGACCCTCCAGCTCGCTCAGGCCTATACGGTTTTTGCTAACGGTGGGGCCATGGCGACGCCCACCCTGCTAAAGGTCGCAGAAGAAAGTTCCCCGCCCCTTACCCCCGTGCTCGATCCGGCCATCGCGAAGGCCGTGGCGACCATGCTTGAGGGGGTGGTGCGCTCGGAAGGCACGGCCCTGCGGGCCGCCATTCCCGGCTATCGCGTCGCGGGAAAAACGGGAACGGCGCGCAAGCTTGTCGATGGGGTCTACGACGATGCGCGGCATCTGGCTTACTTTGTTGGCTTCGCCCCGGCCAGTAACCCCCGGGTAACGGCGGTGGTGCTGATCAACGAACCAAAGGAAGCGGACGCCGGCGGAGGCCTCGTGGCAGCTCCGGTGTTTTCTCGGGTGGTCGGGGGCGCGCTGCGCCTGCTCGGCGTGGCGCCGGATTTAGGGACGGCGCCGAAGCTGGCGAAAGGTGTGGGCGAGATCGCCCCGGGGGCGGCGGGATGAACCTTGCGCCGCGCCTTCAGGCTGCCCTTCAGGTTATGGGGTATCCCGCGCCAGCCCTGCCGCCCGTGCTCACGGCCTTGACCCTGGATTCCCGGCGAGTGGCACCGGGCGCGATCTTCTGCGCGGTAACGGGGCGCAGCCAGGATGGCCGAGCTTTTCTCGCGGACGCCTGCGCCCGGGGCGCTGCCCTGGTGCTGCTTCCTGAGGGGCCCCGACCGGAAGACCGGGCCGCCCTGGGGACCGTGCCGGCCCTAGAGCTCCCGGGGATTGAAGGGCGTCTCAGCGAGCTTGCCCATCACGTTCACGGTGCGCCTTCAGAATCGATGACCGTCATTGGGGTGACTGGCACCAACGGAAAAACCTCCGTGGTGTCCCATTGTGCGGCGCTGCTGTCAGCCCTCGGAGTGCCCACGGCCACCTTCGGAACCCTGGGCGTGGGCTTCGGGGATGCGCTCACGTCCACGGGGCTCACCACCGCCGATCCCTTTACGGTGCAGGCGGAGCTTCGTCGTCTACGAGAGGCGGGCGCGGAAGCCGTAGCCCTCGAGGTGTCTTCCCACGCTTTGGATCAAGGGCGCGTGCAAGCCGTCGCCTTTGATGCGGCGGTCATGACGAACCTTTCCCGGGATCACCTCGATTATCACGGCACCCTTGAGGCCTACGGAGAAGCTAAGCGTCAGCTCTTCCTTCAGCCGGGGCTGGCCCACGGCATCTTGAATCTCGAGGACCCCTTCTGCCGGAAGCTTTTGGGGCGTATCCCCTGTGCAGTGAAGACCCACAGCTATGCCCTAGATGCGCCCGACGCAGCGGTGCATCTGACGGCGCGCCGACCCTGCGGCCAAGGTTGGGCCTTTCAGGGAAAGAGCTCCTGGGGCCCCTTTGCCGGTGCGACGGGCCTCGTGGGAGAGCACGGGCTAGGGAATTTGCTGGCGGCGCTGACCACCCTGGCTGCCCTTGGCTATCCCCTTTCCGAGCTGACGCCGCTCCTGGCGAAGGTGCCGGCGGCGCCGGGTCGCCTAGAGCGCTTTGCCCATCCTTCGGGAGTGGAAATCTTTGTGGATTACGCCCACACCCCGGAGGCCCTCTCCGCGGCGCTGGCGGCCCTTCGGGCGCAAGGGGTTGGGCGGCTGCACTGCATCTTCGGCTGCGGTGGCGAACGAGATCGGGGGAAGCGGCCCCTCATGGGCGCTGCCGCGGCGGTGGCCGATGCGCTTTACCTGACCAACGACAACCCCCGGGGGGAGGATCCGGACGCCATTCTCTGCGCCATCGCCCAAGGCATTCCCGCCGGGGTTCCGGTGCAGCGCATTCCGGATCGCGCGGAAGCGCTGGCCGCGGCCCTGGCCGAGGCCCGCCCCGGAGATCGCATTCTTCTGGCTGGGAAGGGCCATGAAACGGTGCAGATCGGTGCCGAAGGGCCGAGGCCCTTCAGCGATCGCGCCCTGGCGGCGGCGCTCTGCGCTGGGGAGGGAGCCTAGCCATGCTGCTTTGGCTGTTCTCCTGGCTCGAGGCCTTTGATCCTGGCTTCGCGGTGTTTCAGTACCTCACCCTGCGAACCATTTTGTCCGTGCTGACGGCCCTCGGCCTTTCCCTGCTCGTGGGGCCGGTGATGATTCGGCGCCTTGCGGCCCTTCAAATTGGCCAGGCGGTGCGCCAGGACGGGCCCCAGAGCCATCTCAGCAAAGCCGGTACCCCCACCATGGGCGGCGCCCTCATCATCGTGGCCATGCTCCTGGCCACCGTGCTCTGGGGCGATTTGTCTAACCGTTATGTGGTGCTGGCCGCCCTCGTGGTGCTGGCCTTTGGCGCCGTGGGTTGGGTGGACGACTATCGGAAAGTGGTGGAGCGGAATTCCCGGGGGCTCCCGGCCCGTTGGAAGTACTTCTGGCAAACGGTGGCGGGCGGCGCCGCGGCCCTAGCTCTCTACCTAGGGGCCAGCACCCCCGTGGAAACCACGCTGATCGTGCCCTTCTTCAAGGATGTGGCCTTCCAGCTCGGCCCCTTCTATCTGGTGCTCGCCTACTTTGTGCTGGTAGGCACGTCCAACGCGGTGAACCTCACCGACGGCCTCGATGGGCTGGCCATCATGCCCACCGTGATGGTGGCCGGGGCCCTCGGGCTCATGGGCTATCTCACGGGGAACGCGGTCTTTTCCGCCTACCTTCAGATTCCCTTCGTCGCTGGCGCCGGGGAAATGGCGGTATTTTGCGGCGCCATCGTGGGGGCGGGGCTGGGCTTTCTTTGGTTCAACACCTATCCGGCGCAGGTCTTCATGGGGGACGTGGGTGCCCTCGCCCTAGGGGCAGCCCTGGGTCTCGTTGCCCTGGTGATTCGTCAGGAGCTCGTGCTGTTCATCATGGGCGGCGTTTTCGTGCTCGAGACCGTCTCCGTCGTGCTCCAAGTGCTGTCCTTCCGCTACCTGGGGCGACGCATCTTCCGCATGGCGCCCCTGCACCACCACTTTGAGCTGAAGGGCTGGCCCGAGCCCCGGGTCATCGTCCGGTTTTGGATCATCACCCTCATGCTGGTCTTGGTGGGGCTTTCGACGTTGAAGCTGCGATGAGGGGGCAACGGTTCCAAGGGGCATCCTTCCTCGTGCTCGGGCTCGGCACCACGGGCCTGGCCCTGGTGCGCTATCTCCAGGGCCGCGGGGCCACCGTGGCCGTGGCCGATAGTCGTGCCGAACCCCCGGGGCTGGCGACGCTTCGCACCGCTTTCCCCGAGGTCGCCGTGCACTTGGGGCCCTTTGAAACGCTTGCTTTCTCTCCGGAGCAGACCGTGGTCGTGAGCCCCGGCCTTGCGCCGGAAAGCCTGCCTTTGGCGGCTATGAAGGCGGTGGGGTGTTCTGTGCGCGGGGAGCTCGATCTGTTCTTCGAGGAAGCCCAGGCGCCGGTGTTGGGCATTACGGGAACGAACGGCAAAAGCACGGTAACGGCGCTTCTTGGGCATCTGCTTGCGGCGGCGGGCTATCGGGTGGCCGTGGGGGGCAACCTGGGCCCGGCGGCGGTCAGTCTGCTCGATGGGCCTGCGCCGGAGGTGTTTGTGCTGGAGCTGTCGAGCTTCCAGCTGGACTGGGCTGAGCTGCTGCCTCTGCGTCAGGCCCTCTACCTGAACCTGTCCTCGGATCACCTCGATCGTTATGACGATCTTGCTGCCTACGGTGCGTCGAAGGGGCGAATTTACCCCCGCGCCGAGCGGTGCCTTTATAACGCCAGCGATGCGGCGACCACGCCCCCGCAGGGCGCGCTTGGCCGGGCCCTTGCCGTCGGGCTCAGGGCCCCCGGAGCGCCCTTTGGGGTCGCAGAGGGCGCCCTTTGGGGGCCCGAGGGCTGGTCCTGGCCCCTGGATCGCCTGCCCCTCGTGGGCGCGCACAACCTTGAAAATGTGCTTTTTGCGCTCACGGCGGCCTGGGATTTTGGCGCTGAGCTCCCAGCCCTCGGGCCGGCTTTGGATAGCTTTACCCCCTTGCCCCATCGCTGCGCCGTGGCTGGGTGGGTGCGGGGCGTGCGCTACGTAAATGATTCCAAGGCCACCAATGTGGGCGCGACCGTCGCGGCCCTGAAGGGCCTCGGTGGCCTCGATAAGGTGCTCCTCCTAGCAGGGGGCTTGGCCAAGGGGGCGGACCTCACGCCCCTGCGGGCTGCGGCCAGCGGGCTGCGCCAGGCGTTTTTGTTCGGCACGGATGCGCCGGCCCTCGCGGCGGCGCTTGGGGACGCCTGCCCCGTAACCTGCGTGGAGACCCTTGACGCGGCTTTCTCAGCGGCCGTCAACCTGGCGAGCGCCGGAGATACGGTCATGCTGGCCCCGGCCTGCGCCAGCTTCGACCAATTCCGCTCCTTCGAGCACCGCGGTGAGGTCTTCGAGGCCGCGGTGGCGGACCTCGCCGAGCGTCTGGGAGCCTGCGCATGACGACCCCGCGCTTCGAATGGACCGCCACGGCGCTGTGGCTGATTTTGCTGGCCCTGGGGGCATTGCTGGTGACCTCCGCGTCGCTGGAGATCGCCTCCGTGCGCTATGGCGGCGCCAACGCCTTTTCCCTTCGCCACGGCCTCTACGTGGGGGTGTCCCTCCTGGCCTTCCTCGCTGTTTTGAGTCTTCCCGTGGCCCATTGGCAGCGCCTTGGGCCCCTGGCCTACCTCGCTTCCGTGGTCCTGTTGCTGGCGGTGCTCCTGGTGGGGCGGGAAGTGAATGGGTCCCTACGCTGGATTGGCGTTGGGCCCCTCACGATCCAGCCCTCGGAGCTCGCAAAGTTTCTGCTTTTGATTTACCTCGCTCACAGCCTGACCCGGCATCAAACGGCGGTGCGTAGCAGTTTCTGGGGCATGGTGCGTCCCATCGCCTGGCTCCTGGGGCCCATGGCGCTCATTCTCGCCGAGCCCGATCTGGGGTCCGTGGTCGTCATACTGGCCGCCGCCGGGGGGCTCGTGACCCTCGCGGGCGCTCGCCTTCGGGATCTTTCCCTCATTGTCATCCTGGCCGGCCTCGGCGGCGCCGCTGCGGTCCTGCTCCAGCCCTACCGCCTGGCCCGCTTCCAGACCTTCCTCGACCCCTGGCAGGATGAATTTGGCACGGGGTACCAGCTGACCCAGGCCCTCATTGCCTTTGGTCGGGGCGAGTGGTGGGGCGTGGGGCTTGGGGAAGGGATGCAGAAGCTTTTCTATCTCCCGGAAGCCCACACGGACTTCATCTACGCCGTGCTGGCGGAGGAGCTGGGGGCCCTCGGGGCCCTCGCCGTGCTGGTCATGCTCGTGGTGCTCGTCCAGCGCGGTCTGGTCCAGGGTCGTCGGGCTGAGCTCCGGGGGGACTTTTTTGCCGCCTTCCTCGCCTATGGCGCGGGGCTACTGCTGGCGTTTCAGGTGCTGGTCAGCCTTGGGGTTAATACGGGGGTGTTGCCCACGAAGGGTTTGACGCTGCCCTTCCTTTCCTACGGGGGTAATAGCCTGGTGGTCTCCAGTGCGCTGGTGGGCCTCATTGTCCGCGTTGCCTGGGAAAATCAGGGGTCGCCCTTGTCTTCTGAGGCCTCCCCGCGCGGGCGCAGACCTGCTCGAGAAGGGACTACCCCGGCGGAGGTGCTGGTATGACCATCGCCCACCGCTCCAATCCCTACGCCGTGCCCGAGATGGGCCGGATACGCCATATCCATTTCATTGGCATCGGCGGCTCCGGGATGTGCGGTATCGCGGAGGTCCTGCTGAATCAGGGGTACATCATTTCCGGGTCGGATCAGCAGGCATCGGAAGCGACGGAGCGCTTAACAGGCCTTGGGGCAACGGTTTACCTGGGGCAGGCGGCGGAGCAGGTGGCAGGCGCCGACGTCGTCGTGGTCTCCACAGCGATCTCGCCCCAGAACCCTGAGCTTCAGGCGGCGCGGGACGCGCGCATTCCCGTGGTGCCTCGGGCCGAGATGCTCGGGGAGCTCATGCGCTATCGCCACAGCATCGCCGTGGCAGGCACCCACGGAAAGACCACGACCACAAGCCTCGTCACCGCGCTCCTTGATGCCGCCGGCTTTGATCCGACCTTTATTATCGGTGGCCTCGTGAAGGGCTTTGGCAGTAACGCGCGCCTGGGGGCCAGCCGCATGCTGGTGGCGGAAGCAGACGAAAGCGATGCGTCCTTCCTCCATCTCCAGCCCATGGTGGCGGTGCTTACGAATATCGACGCGGATCACATGGCCACCTACGACGGTGATTTCGAGAAGCTCAAGCAAGCCTTCCTCGACTTCATTCACCGCATGCCCTTTTACGGCACTGCGGTGGTGTGCCTAGACGATCCCGCGGTGCGCAGCCTTCTTCCCGCCCTGGGGCGACCCACGGTGACCTACGGGTTTTCTGACGATGCGGACGTCCGCGCTGAGGCGCTCGTGCAGCGGGAGGGGAAGGTCCACTTTCAGGTGCATCGACCCGGCCGAGCGCCCTTGCCCGTGGCCCTGGCCATCCCTGGACGGCATAACGTGCTCAATGCCCTGGCGGCGATCGCCGTGGCCACGGAGGAGGGCGTTTCGGATATTGCGATCCGTAAGGCCCTGGACGGCTTTGCGGGGGTGGGGCGGCGCTTCGAACAGCACGCCCGGCGTATCGGTGGTCATGCGGTGCTGCAGATCGACGATTACGGACACCATCCCACGGAGGTGGAGAAGGTCCTGGAAACGGCTCGGGAGACCTTCCCCGGGCGGCGCCGGGTCATGATTTATCAGCCCCACCGCTATACCCGCACCCGGGACCTCTTTGACGCCTTTGTGCGCGTCCTGAGCGAGCCCGACCTGCTCATATTGCTCGAGGTGTACAGCGCCGGAGAGGCGCCCATCCCCGGGGCTGACGCCGCAGCGCTGGCGGCAGCGCTCCGGCAGCGTGGAGGGGTTTTACCCGTGGTGGTCACCGGCGTCGATGAGGTGCCGGCCCTCCTGCCCACGCTGCTAAGGGACGGAGATGTGGTGCTGACCCAGGGCGCTGGGGATATCGGACGCTTAACTCGCCTGCTGGCGGAGGAGGGGGGGCATGGCTAGGGCGTTGGCGTCTCGTCGCCCAGCAGCGAGGGCCGGACATCCCGGGCGCCTGCGGCGCTGGCTGGCCCGCACTATGGCGGTGCTTGTTCTTGCAGGGCTTGTCCTCGGGGGGCATGCGGTCTTTTCCCTGCTCAATGCGCCGGTGGAGGTGGTGCGCGTGGAGGGAGACCTTCCCGAGGCCGGGCAAGCCCGCCTTCGCGAACTGCTGGGGGCAGCGCTGCCCTCGGGGATCTTCACTTTGGACGTGGCTGCGCTTCAGGCGCGCCTCGCGGAGGAAAGCTGGGTGGCCTCGGCCTCCCTGCGCCGGGAATGGCCGGACACCCTTCGGGTCATGGTGGAACCGGAGGTGCCCGTGGCGCGCTGGAGGGACGAGGCGCTGCTGTCGAACCGCGGTCGCATTATCGCGCCCCTTTGGGATAACGCCCCGGGCACCCTCCCCAGCCTTTCCGGCCCGGAAGGCTCGGCGCCCCAGCTGATGGCGACCTACCTCCGGGTGGCGGAAATGCTTCAGGGTCATCAGTTGACCGTCGCCCGGGTGGAAGAAAGCGCCGCCGGAGACATCGAAGTCACGCTCCAGGGCGGTGTTCGCCTGCGCCTGGGTACGGATGCGCAGGTGGCGCGGCTGCGCCGGGTCGATGCGGTGCTGAGCGCGGCGCTGGCGGCCCAGCTCGATCGCGTCGACAGCATCGACGCCCGCTATGACAACGGCGTAGCGGTGGCCTGGCGCGAGGGCGCGGCGGGAGAACGAATTTTGGCATTGCGGGATCAACGCTTAGGGAAGGGGCGCTAAAACTATGGCAACGGCACCAGGGCAAATGATCGTTGGCCTCGACATTGGCACTTCCAAAGTGGTGGCCATCGTCGGGGAAGTGCGGGAGGACGGAACCCTCGAGGTCATTGGCCTTGGGTCCCACCCCTCCCGGGGCCTGAAGAAGGGTGTGGTGGTGAATATCGAATCCACCGTTCACTCCATTCAGCGTGCCGTGGAAGAGGCCGAGCTCATGGCGGGCTGTCAGATTGACGCAGTCTATGCGGGGATCGCCGGTAGCCATATTCGTTCCTTGAATTCCCACGGCATCGTTGCGATTCGGGATAAGGAAGTGACGCCGGCGGACATCGAGCGCGTGCTCGACGCGGCTCAGGCCATGGCCATTCCCGCGGATCAAAAGATTCTTCACATCCTGCCCCAGGAGTATGTGATCGATCACCAGGAGGGGGTGAAGGAGCCCCTGGGCATGTCCGGCGTTCGCCTCGAGGCCAAGGTGCACCTGGTGACCTGTGCGGTGAATTCGGCTCAGAACATCGAGAAGTGCGTGCGCCGCTGCACGCTCGAGGTTCGGGACGTGATCCTTGAGCAGCTGGCCTCGAGCTACGCCGTGCTCACGGAGGACGAAAAGGACCTGGGCGTATGCCTGGTGGATATCGGGGGGGGCACCACGGATGTGGCGATCTTTACCGAGGGGGCCATTCGTCACACGGCCAATATCCCCATCGCCGGCGATCAGGTGACCAACGACATCGCTATGGCGCTGCGAACTCCGACGCCCCACGCGGAGGAGCTGAAGATTAAGTACGCCTGCGCCCTCACCCAGCTGGCGGGGGCGGAGGAAACCATTCAGGTGCCCGGGGTGGGGGATAAGCCTCCCCGGGCCCTTTCCCGTCAGGCCCTCGCGGAGGTGGTCGAGCCCCGCTATGACGAGCTGTTCCAGCTGGTGCAGGCGGAGCTACGTCGTAGCGGCTTCGAGGATCTTCTGGCCGCGGGCATCGTGCTGACCGGGGGGTCTTCAAAAATTGAGGGGGTGGTAGAGCTTGCGGAGGAAATCTTCCACAAGCCCGTCAGCCTTGGCATGCCTCGGAATGTCGCGGGGCTCGCGGACATCGTTCGCAATCCCATTTATGCGACGGGCGTAGGGCTTCTGCTTTACGGCCAGGAATTGGAGCGTCGCCGCCTCGAGCGGGGGGAGGCGCCGCCGGTGATGAAGGGCAGCTTTGTGGACCGAATGCGGGAATGGCTTCGGCAAAACTTTTGAGCGCATCTGCGCATTTTTTGAAAGAGCGTCTGTGGAGGACGAGCAATGTTTGAACTGGTAGATAGCCAACCGCAAAACGCGGTCATTAAGGTCATCGGGGTGGGCGGCGGCGGCGGTAACGCCATTGCCCACATGATTGCCAAGGGCGTGGAGGGCGTGGAATTCATCGCGGCCAACACCGATGCCCAGGCCCTGAAGAACGTGGGGGCCCGGACCCTTCTCCAGCTCGGGGGAGAGATCACCAAGGGTCTCGGTGCCGGCGCTAATCCCGCCGTAGGCCGGGAAGCGGCCCTCGAGGACCGGGACCGCATCGCCGAAGTGCTTTCCGGGGCGGACATGGTGTTCGTTACCGCCGGCATGGGCGGGGGTACGGGCACCGGCGGCGCGCCGGTGGTGGCGGAAATCGCTCGGGAGCTCGGTATCTTGACCGTGGCCGTGGTAACCCGCCCCTTCCGCTTCGAGAAGCGCAATCCTGCGGCGGATCAGGGCATCCTCGAGCTTCAGCAGCACGTGGACTCCCTTATTACCATTCCCAACGAAAAGCTGCTGTCCGTCCTGGGGCAAAACACCACCATGCTCGACGCCTTCAGCGCCGCGAATGATGTGCTCCTCGGGGCCGTGCAGGGCATTGCCGATCTGATCATCCGGCCCGGCATGATCAACGTGGACTTCGCGGACGTGCGTACGGTGATGTCCGAGATGGGCATGGCCATGATGGGTACGGGCAGCGCCACCGGCGAGGATCGGGCCCGGGTAGCCACGGAAGCGGCCATTCGCAGTCCGCTGCTGGAGGATATCGATCTCCACGGCGCTCGGGGCATTCTCGTGAACGTCACCGCCGGGGCGAATCTGTCCATCGGCGAGTTCACCGAGGTCGGAGACATTGTCGAGGAATTCTCCAGCGACAACGCCACGGTCGTGGTGGGAACGGTCATTGATCCGTCCCTCGACGAGGAAATGCGGGTCACCGTGGTGGCCACGGGCATTGGGGCACCGGCGGCGCCGAAGGTGGTGGTGGATAACGCCCCTCGCCAGGCGCCGCGGGCGACCACCGCAGCGGGCGCCGTGGACTACGACCGACCGACCGTTCTCCGTCGTCAGGCGGCCGGGGCGGGCATGGCCGAAGGTCAGCGCAGCGCTGCGCCCCTCGGGGATCTCGACTACCTCGATATTCCCGCCTTCCTCCGCCGCCAGGCGGACTAGGTCGGGCTTAGCCGGAGATCTCCACCCGGGCCTGGCCCGGCTCCGGCATGGTCGTGGAATCCTGGCCTGGGCCTTGCGCCCGGGCCAGGCTCTAACCCTTGGGCGCGTCCTGCGCCCGGCGGGCGAGGCGCGAGAGGGCCTCCCCTAGGGGACCGCGAGTTTCTTCCGCTAAATCGAGAAGCAAGGTGGCCGCCATCGCCGAGGGCTTTGGGGCCGGCGGCAGGCTGGGCGAAACCTTGGGTCGCGCTGCTGCTGCCCTGGGGCGGCCAACCCGAACTCGTAGATGGGTAATGCCTTTTTCCTTGAGCGCCGCAAGCACCGCCCCTTGATGAAAGCGTAGCTGGGTCGCCACGGCCGGGGACGCTGCGATGAGCGTTAGGGTAGCGCCCTCCCGGCCGCCAAGGTTCAGAGCCAGGCGAAGGGGCGGTGGCAAGGTGGCCCGCACCTGTTGTTCGAGGGCTTCCAGCTCTCCGACTTGGCGGAACAGTCCTCCGAGCGCCGAGCGAGGCTTCGGCGCCAGCAGGGCGGCTAGCGATTGAGGCGAGCGATCGGTCATGGCGCGTCCTTAAGAGGGGGCTCCATCATAGCGCGACCCCCTGCCGTAAGCAGGCGCTAGGGCCGGGGAGCAGGTACACTAGAGGGGCTTTCGGCGTCTCATTGGTGACAGGTAAAACAGCGCTATGGTTAAGAAGCTCTTCCGGGCCCTCTTCCCGACGAAAAACATGCGGGAACTGCGGCGCTTTGCGCGGCGGGTGGCGGAAATCAACGCGCTGGAAGAGCAGCTCCAGGCCCTAGACGACGCGGCGCTGCGGGCCGAAACGCCCCGGCTGAAGGACCGGCTCGCAGCGGGGGAAAGTCTAGACGCGATTCTCCCCGAGGCCTTTGCCGCCACCCGAGAGGCGGCCCGCCGAGCCCTCGGCCTTCGCCATTTTGACGTGCAGCTCATGGGGGGCATGGCCCTCCACGAGGGGCGCATTTCCGAGATGCGCACCGGGGAGGGGAAGACCCTCGTTGCTACCTTGCCGGTCTATCTGAACGCGCTTGCGGGGCGCGGCGTGCACGTGGTCACCGTTAACGACTACCTGGCCCAGCGGGACGCCGCCTGGATGGCGCCGGTGTACCAGGCGCTCGGGCTCTCCGTGGGGGTGGTGCGATCCGGGCAGGATGGCGCGGAGAAGCGCGCGGCCTATCTCGCCGATATCACCTACGGCACGAACAACGAGTTTGGCTTTGACTACCTCCGGGACAACATGGCCTTCACCGCGGAGGACAAGGTCCAGCGGGATCGCTACTTCGCCATTATCGACGAAGTGGACTCTATCCTCATCGACGAGGCCCGCACCCCCCTGATTATTTCCGGGCCCGCAGAAGATTCCTCGGCGCTTTATCGCCAAATTGATCAGCTCGTGCGGCCTCTCACGCCTCGGGCGACCGGGGCTGGGCAGGAGCCGGAAACGGAGGAGCCCGGGGACTTCGCCATCGACGAGAAGAATCGTCAAATCGAGCTCCTCGAAGAAGGGCACGAAAAGCTCGAGGAGGCCATGAAGACCGCCGGCCTCCTGCCGCCGGAGGACAGCCTCTACGCCTCCCAGCACCTGGGCCTCTTGCATCACGTGCACGCAGCGCTCCGGGCGCGCTTTGTTTATCGCCGGGACGTGGACTACATCGTCCAGCAGGGGCAGGTCATCATCGTTGACGAGCACACCGGGCGGACCATGCCTGGGCGGCGCTGGTCCGAGGGGCTCCACCAGGCCGTGGAAGCGAAGGAAGGGGTGCAGATCCAGCAGGAGTCCCAAACCCTGGCCTCCACCACCTTCCAGAATTTCTTCCGCCTCTACGAAAAGCTCGGGGGTATGACTGGCACGGCGGATACGGAGGCCTACGAATTTCACGAGATCTATGGGCTGGATGTGGTGGTCATCCCCACAAATCAGCCCATGGTCCGGGACGATCAAAACGATCTAATTTTCCTCACCATGGATGAGAAGTACGACGCCATTATCGAGGACATCCAGGATTGCCGGGATCGGGGCCAGCCCGTGCTGGTGGGCACCGCGTCCATCGAATCCTCCGAGCGCCTGTCCAAGGCCATGGATGCCCGGGGCATTGCCCACGAGGTGTTGAACGCCAAGTTCCACGAGCGGGAAGCGGAAATCATCGCCCAGGCGGGCCGTCCCAGCGCCGTAACGGTGGCTACCAACATGGCGGGGCGGGGCACGGATATCGTCCTCGGCGGCAACCTTGAGGCGGAGCTGGCTCAGCTGCCCGCGGACGACGAAGCCGGTCGGAAAGCTGTGCGGGACGCTTGGCAGGCCCGCCATGAGGCGGTGCTGGCGGCCGGTGGCCTTCGGGTGATTGGCACGGAGCGGCACGAATCGCGGCGCATTGATAACCAGCTCCGGGGTCGTTCCGGGCGCCAGGGGGATCCGGGGTCTACCCGTTTCTACCTGTCCATGGAAGACAACCTCATGCGGATCTTCGCCTCCGATCGCATCCGCGCCATGATGGGATCGCTAGGGATGCAGAACGGCGAAGCCATTGAGCATCGCTGGGTTACGAAATCCATCGAGCGGGCTCAGCGCAAGGTGGAAGGGCATAACTTTGATATTCGGAAGAACCTCCTCGAATACGATGACGTGGCTAACGATCAGCGCCAGGTCATCTATCGTCAGCGCGATGAGCTCATGGCCGCGGAGGATATCTCCGAGACCATTCTCGCCATGCGCGAGGAGGTCGTGGACGACCTAGTGGAGCAGTTCATCCCCACGGAAGCGGTGGAAGAGCAGTGGGATCCGGAAGGCCTAGAAGCGGCGCTGCGCGGGGAGTTTGCCAGCGAACAGCCCGTGGCCCAGTGGCTGACCGAGGACCAAAACCTTGATGGCGAGGGGCTGAAGGCGAAGATCCTCGATAAGCTTGCTGAGGACTACGCCGAGAAGACGGCCCAGGTGGGCGAGGCCATGATGCGGCGCTTCGAGAAGCAAATGATGCTCCTCACCCTCGACCATCTCTGGAAGGAACACCTCCAGGCCATGGACCAGCTGCGCCAGGGCATTCATCTGCGCGCCTATGCGCAAAAGCAGCCGAAGCAAGAATACAAGCGCGAGTCCTTCGAACTCTTTCAGGGGCTGCTCGACAGCATTCGTCGCGACGTCACGCGCCTTCTGGCCCAGGCCAAGTTCCAGCCCGCGGAGGAAGTGGAGCGCGCCGAGCGAGAGCGCCGGGAAGCGGAGCAGGCCCGTGCCCGCTTTGATCAGCCCGCGCCGGACGCAGCAGAATCCCCTCGCGAGGGCAGGGCAGCTCCGCCGGCCCCCGAGGCCGGGGCCCAAGCGCCGGTGCGCGCCGAGCCCAAGGTTGGGCGCAATCAGCCCTGTCCTTGCGGTTCCGGCAAAAAGTATAAGCATTGCCACGGCACCGTCGCCTAGGCGGCTTTAGATACCAACCACGGCGCCTCGGCGCCTTCCAGTGAGATTGCCTTCATGGCTGTGAATCTAGCGCCCTTGCCCCCGCTCCTGCCGGTGCCGGGCATTCGTGTCGGGACCGTGGCAGCGGGTATTCGCAAAGTGGGGCGGCCGGACCTCACGGTTTTTGAGCTCCCCGAGGGCGCGGTGACGGCGGCGGTGTTCACGCAGAACCGCTTCTGCGCAGCGCCGGTGATCTTGGCTCGGCGCCATCGCGAGGCCGCCCAAGCGCGCTACCTTTTAATCAATACGGGAAACGCGAATGCGGGTACGGGGGCGCCGGGGCTCGCGGCGGCGGAGCACTGCTGCCAGGCCCTTGCGGCGCTGGCCGGGGTGGCCCCGGAAACCGTCCTGCCCTTCTCCACCGGGGTTATCGGAGAAACGTTGCCTGTGGATCGGCTTGAGGCGGCCTTGCCCGCCGTGCTGGAGGCCCTGACGGCCGATGGCTGGGCCGCGGCGGCGACGGGCATCATGACCACGGATACGGCGCCGAAGGGTCTGTCCCTGGCGCCCGATGCCGATCACCCCTACACCCTCACGGGGATTGCGAAGGGCGCAGGCATGATCCGGCCGGACATGGCCACCATGCTGTCCTTTATCGCTACCGATGCCCCCGTCGCTCCGGCGCTGTTGCAAAGGCTGCTTCGGGAGGCTGTGAATAGTAGCTTTAATCGCATAACCATCGACGGCGATACCTCCACCAATGACGCCGTGACCCTGGTGGCCACGGGGCAAGCGCCCATGGCGCTGCTAGAGGATCCACAGGATCCCCGGGTGGCGGCCTTTGCCGCTCGCCTAGCGTCCCTCTGCCGCCATCTGGCGCAGAGCATTGTTCGCGACGGCGAAGGGGCCACGAAGTTCGTCACCGTGGCCGTGGCTGAAGCGGGCTCGGAAGAGGAAGCGCTGCAGGCGGCGTACACCATCGCCCATTCGCCCCTGGTTAAAACCGCGCTCTTTGCAGGGGATCCGAATTGGGGGCGCATCCTGGCGGCCCTCGGCCGAGCCGGCATCGATGATCTCGCCGTGGAAGGGGTACGGCTGGAGATCAATGGGCTCTTGATCGCCGAGGGCGGCGCCCTCGCGCCGAGCTATCGAGAAGCCGATGGGGCGGCGGTCATGAAGGCGCCGGAGCTCACCCTTTCCCTAGCGCTGGGTCGGGGGTCCGCCGTTGGTGAGGTCTGGACCACGGACTTCTCCTACGACTACGTGAAGATCAACGCCGAATACCGAAGCTAGGGTCGCCGTTCGGGAGCCGCGCCTAGTCCTCGGAGGAGAGGTCGTCGTAGGCGCTGTCACCGGCAATGCGGTGGCTTTCGTCAGCCCAGGCCCCTAGATCGATGAGCTTGCAGCGCTCGGAGCAGAAGGGGCGATAGCGGCTCTCCTCCCGCCAGGGCACGGAGCGCCGGCAGGTAGGGCAGGCCGTGATCATCACCGTCCCCTCGTCGCCGCTCATGCCGGCGCGGCCTCTCCGGCAGCGAGGGCAAGGTAGCGTTCGTGGAGTGCCTCGACCTTCGCGAGGAGGTCCGCAAGCGACCCGTCATTCACCACAATATCGTCGGCCCGGGCTTGTCGCTCTGCCCGAGACGCCTGCGCCTTGATGATGGCTTGCACCTGGGCCTCGCTATTTTGATCCCGGGCCATGGTGCGCTCGAGCTGGAGCGCCTCCGGCGCGTCGACCAAGAGCACCCGATCCACCAGCGTTGCCTGCCCGGCTTCGAAAAGCAGGGGGGAGACAAGAATCGCGTAGGGGGAGGTTGCGGCGGCTAGGCCGGCGCGGAGCGCTTCCCCAATGCGTGGATGAAGCAGGGCCTCAAGCCAATGCCGCTCCGTCTCGTCGGCAAAGATGCGGGCGCGCAGCGCGGCGCGATCGAGGGTGCCGTCGGCCTGAAGAATGTCCTGTCCGAAGTGCTCAGCAATGGCGGCCAGTGCGGGCTGCCCTGGCTCGACCACCTGACGGGAGGCCAGGTCCGCGTCCACCACCGTAATGCCAAGTCGTTCGAAATGATCGGAGACGGCGGTTTTCCCGCTGCCAATACCCCCCGTTAACCCCACCACGCGCATGGTTTTGCTCCTTACAGTGCCGGCGCTCAGCGTACGCCGAAGACGGCGGTGAGCCAAATCGCCGCAGCGAGGAAGGGCCCGAAGGGCAGGGCCTGGCCTGGGCTGAGGCGCCCTCGGAGGCGCGCCGTGAGGGCGTAGGCGAGACCGGAGGCCGCCGCCAGAAGCGCCACCTGGGGCAGGGCCTGCCAGCCCAGCCAGGCGCCACCGGCGGCCAGCAGTTTGAAATCCCCGTAGCCCATGCCCTCTCGCTTGGTGAGCAGGCGGTGACCCCAGTACAGGGTCCAGAGGCTTAGGTACCCAGCGGCGGCGCCGATGATGGCGTCGGAAGCGCGAAGGGCTGGGGTCCAGCCCAGGACCGCCCCCAGGAGCCCGAGCCATAGCAGGGGGAGGGTGAGGCTGTCCGGCAGTAGTTGCCATTCGCCGTCGATGGCGGCCAGGGCCAGAAGCGTACCGGTGAGGAGCACCAGCGCCAGGGCCTCGGCGGTGAGGCCGAAGCGTAGAAAGAGAAAGGCCGTCATCAGTCCCATGGCCCCTTCGAGCAGGGGGTAGCGCCGAGCAATGGGCTGCCCGCAGCAGGCGCTCCGACCTCGGAGGGCGAGCCAGCTGACGAGGGGGAGATTGTGAAACCAGCGCAGGGGCCGTTCGCAGCGCGGGCAGTGGGAGGGGGGCCAGGCCAAGTTGTAGGGAGACTGGCCGTCCCTAGCCTCCGGGTCCAGGCCGAGAAGGTCCCTTGCCCAGGCTTGGCTTTCCCGATCGAGCTGCCGGGGCAGGCGATGGGCTACCACGTTTAGGAAGCTCCCCAGGATGGCGCCAAGGAGGACGCCGAAGAGCGCGAGGGCGGTGGGGCCACCGAGTAGCTCAGCCAACGCCGCCACCGACCACCGAGCCCAGCTGAAAGATGGGCAGGTACATGGCCACAATGAGGCCCCCTACCAGCACGCCCAGGACCGACATGATCACGGGTTCTAGCAATTCCGTGAGGCTTTCCACGGCGTTATCCACTTCCTGTTCGTAGTGGGCCGCAGCCTTATCGAGCATGTCGTCCACGGCCCCGGCTTGTTCCCCGATGAGCACCATCTGCCGAATCATGCTGGGCCAGCGGGGATTGGCGTTCATGGCTTCGGCGAGGGCCGTGCCTGCGGTGACCTCGTTCCCCAGGGTCAAGGTGGCTTCTCGGAAGGCGGCATTGCCCGTGGCGCCGGCGGCCGAGCGCAGCCCCTCCACGAGCGGTACGCCGGCCCCGAAGGTGGTGGCCAGGGTGCGGGCAAAGCGCGCTACCGCGGCCCGTTCAAGGATCGACCCCAGGACCGGTAGGCGTAGGAGAAAGCGGTCGAGTCCATCGCGAAAGGCCGGGGACTGGCCATGGGCATAGCGCAGACCGAAGCCGCCGACCATCAGCCCGACCAGTACGGCAAGGTAGTGGGCTTGAGCCCACTCGGAAAGGGTGATGACCAGCTGGGTGAAGGGGGGCAGGGCTGCCCCAAAGCCGGCAAAAACATCTTCAAACTGGGGCACCACTTTAATCAGGAGAAGGCCCGTGACCACCAGCGCAATGACGAGGACCGCGATGGGGTAGGTCAGCGCCTTGCGGATCTTCCCCCGCAGGGCCTCGCTTTTTTCCCGATAGGTAGCGAGGCGATCGAGCATGGTTTCCAGGGCGCCGGCTTGCTCCCCGGCGTCCACCAGGTTGCAGTACAGTGCGTCGAAGATTTTCGGATGGCTACGCAGCGCCGAGGCGAAGGCCGTACCGCTGGCGACCTGATCTTGAAGGGCCAGCACAAGGCTTTTCATGGCGGGGTTGCTAAGCCCCTCAGCGACGATGCCAAAGGACTGCACGAGGGGCACCCCAGCGCGCATCATGGTCGCGAGCTGACGCGTGAAGAGGGCGAGATCTCCGCTACGGATGCGGCCGCCGCGGCTTTTCGACGCACGCTGGGCTGTGACTTTTTCCGCAAGAATGCCCCTGCGCCGGAGGCTGGCCTGCACGGCTTCCGGGCTTGCTCCCTCCACCACGCCTCGGACCCGTTTCCCAAACCGGTCACGGCCCTGATAGCGAAAGGCGGAGCTGCTCATCAGCTGGCCGCCGTTACCCGGCTGATCTCAAGAAGGCTGGTGATGCCTGCCTTGGCTTTCAGTACGCCGGCGCGCCGCAGGTTTAAGAAACCTTCGGCCCGAGCCGCTTCGGCCAGGGCCAGGGCGTTGCCATCCTCAAGGATCAAGGCTTGGAGCCTCGGGGTAATGCGAACCACCTCATAAAGCCCGATCCGGCCGCGATAGCCCTGGTGACAGTGCTCGCAGCCTTGGTCCTTCGCTTCATAGAGGGTGAAGGGTTCCTGGAAGTCTTCCGCTTCGAAGCCGAGTTCGAGGAGGGCAGGCTGGGGCACGGTGTGGGGCACCTTGCAGTGTTTGCAGAGGCGCCGGGCGAGGCGCTGGGCGATGATCAGGCTGACTGAGGTGGCGACGTTAAAGCTGGGGACGCCCATGTTTCGCAGCCGGGTGAGTGTTTCCGGGGCGGAGTTCGTATGTAGGGTGGAGAGCACGAGGTGCCCCGTTTGAGCGGCCTTGATGGCCACTTCCGCCGTTTCCAGATCCCGCACCTCCCCCACCATCACCACGTCCGGGTCCTGGCGTAGGAAGGCCCGGAGGGCTGCGGCGAAGTCAAGGCCGACCCGGGGGTTCACGTTGACCTGGTTGATCCCCTCGAGGTTGATTTCCACCGGATCTTCCGCGGTGGCGATGTTGCGCTCCGCGGTATTAAGGATATTCAGACCGGTGTAAAGGGAGACGGTTTTTCCCGACCCGGTGGGGCCCGTGACTAAAATCATGCCTTGAGGTTGGGCCAGGGCATCGAGGAAGAGGGCCTTTTGCTCCGGTTCGTAGCCGAGGGCATCGATACCGAGCTTGGCCGAACTGGGATCCAAGATCCGTAGCACCACCTTTTCTCCGTAGAGGGTCGGTAGGGTGTTCACCCGGAAGTCGATGGCCTGGTCCTGGCTGACCCTCAGCTTGATTCGCCCATCTTGCGGCACGCGGCGCTCGGAGATGTCCATGCGCGACATCACCTTGAGGCGCGCGGCAAGACGCTGGCCGAGGTTTGCCGGCGGGGTAGCGACTTCTCGCAGCATGCCGTCGGTGCGAAAGCGCACCCGGTAGCGCTGTTCGTAGGGCTCGAAGTGAATGTCCGAGGCGCCGCTGCGAATAGCGTCCACGAGGACCTTATTGATGAAGCGCACCACCGGCGCTTCCTCGGGGTTTTGGGCGCTGTCGAGCGCCGACACCTCTCCTGGCGCCTCTTCCTCGCCGAGCACCTCCAGGGGGTCTTCTTCGAGCCCGGCCAGCAGGGCCTCGCTGTTCTCGGAGAGGAAGGTCTCGAGGCCCCGGCGTAGTTGGCGCAGCTCCACCACGACCGGTGCGAGGGTGAGTCCTGAATGAAACTTCCCTTCGCTGAGGCCCAGGTGCTCGCTGGGGTCGGCGATGGCGACGAAAAGCGTGGTGCCTCGGCGGAGGAGGGGCAGGAGCTCATGCTTGCGAAGGAAGGCTTCCTTCAGCAGGCCCCGGGGCGCATGACGAAGATCAAAGGCGCTGAGGTCAAAAAGCGGAAGGCCGAAGGCATCGGAGGCCGCTTCCGCGAAAGCTTGCGTGTCCAGGCCCTCCTGGGCCAGCAGCGCGGCGCCCAAGGAGAGGCCTTGCTGCTGGGCATGGTGCTTCGCCGCGACCAGCACGGCCTCGTCGAGCCGCCCCTGCGCTTGAAGGCGTGCGGCAACGCCGCCCTGGCTTTGGCTATTCATCATTCCCCGGACCTTTTAGCGGTTCTCAAAGGGTAGCGGATGGGAAAGAGTCTAGCCGCCTCTCTTCGGATCCGCGACGTGCGCGCCCACCGGCGGCGTACGCCAGCTAAGGCTGCGCCCTTCCGAAAGCTTGCGCAAACGCGGTATTGTTTTGGCGCCGGTGCTGAGGCCGGGATGTCCTGAGGAGGGAGTATGAAAGCGCAAATGCAACGGGGGTTTACCCTTATTGAGCTGATGATCGTAGTGGCCATCATCGGCATCCTGGCAGCGGTGGCGCTGCCGGCCTACAACGACTACATCGACAGTGCGAATGCCACGAAGGCACGGGAAAACTTCTCCGCAGCGCGGCGGTTCGTGGCTAACGAGGTGGCGAAGGCCCAGTCCCAGGCAGCACTGTCCGGCTCCGCCCTGTCCCTTCCCGCAGCAGCCTCCATCATTTCGACCTTGAATGCCTCCGGTGCCAAGGCTCCGGGCGGTGGCAATGCCTACGCTGGGTCGGCGAGTGATGCGAGTGGCGCCGTGGGCATTGCCCTGTCCTCCGGCACCTACACCATTAGCCTACCGGCCTATAAGGGCCTCACTTCTGAGTCGGCCACGGTCAATTAACCGCGGCTTGTAGGGTGGGAGGCGTGGCGCGAGGATTTACGCTCCTAGAGTTGATGGTGGTGGTTGCCATCGTCGGCATCCTCGCAGCCATCGCCCTGCCCAGCTATCAGGGCTATATCGACCAGGCGCGGCAAGCGACGCTGCGCAGCGCAGCCCAATCCATGGCCGTGCGCCAGGCGCTCTATCGCGCTGAGGAGGGCACCTACTCCGGCGAAGGCTGGTCCCCGGGCGATGGCCCCACGGAAACGGGTTGGGCGCCCTCCGATGGGGCCGATGCCTTCACCTACGCGATCAATGCGGGTAGCGACGGCTATGCCGTCACCGTGACCGATCCCGCCTCCGGCGAAGAACTGGTCGTCACCTATGGCAATCCGCCGACGGTCCAACCGCAGCAGCGAGACGCAGGGGCAGGAGAGCGGCGCAAACCCCCGGCGCCCCAGGATGAAGGGGAGGAAGAGGAAGAACAGCAAATCTTCCTCCTGCCCCCGGAGCCGAATTAGGGGCTATCTTGCGCTTGCTCCGAGGCATCGTTAGGATTCGCGCCCTCAAAGCCGAAATAGCTCAGTCGGTAGAGCAACTGATTCGTAATCAGTAGGTCCGCGGTTCGATTCCGCGTTTCGGCACCATCTCCTTGAAGACCCCGCGCCCGCGGGGTTTTTTATGCCCGCAGGGTTCGCGGCCTTAGAGATCGCGGATGCAGAGCACCGCCGCCTTTTGCCGGGGCGCCGGGGGCAGGCATTCGCTCGCGTAGAGGTTCATCACCTGAAGCCCGTTTTCATCCTCGATGGCGTAGTAGCGAGACGGATCAAAGCCGACGCCCGTGAAGTAGGGGCCGAAGGCAGCGCCGAGGGTCATTTCCAAACGCGTGGGTAGCCGCGCGCCCTGGGCGGCGCAGACGGCCTGGGCTTGGGTCGTCAGAACGTCCTGCACCGCAAGGGTAGCGGGGAGGGGTACCCATTCCGTTGTGGGCATGGGGTTGATGAACTCCCCGAGCTCCGGCCGCTGGAAGGCATCGAAAAAGTGCTGCGCCACGGCGGCCGACACCTGGGTGAGGGGCGCTATGGCACTGAAGCTCCGTTGTTCCGCCGTATCGGTACGCAATACCGTGATGGTGAGGCGTAGCTGCTGGGCGCTGACCACGCTGTACTGCCCGTAGAGCACGTAGGTGGGGGCATGGTCTTCGAGTTCCGCCAGCGCGGGGTGGCTATAGCTAAAGCGAATGCGGCGAAGGGGCACGGGATTTCGGGCGTAGAGATCTTCCACGGCGCTGAGGAAGCCATCGGCGAGGGCTTGGCCGATGCCCTGATCGGCGCTGTTCACCATGGTGTCGTGCATGCTGGCCAGAAACCGAAAGAGGGGCTGGATGTCCTCCGGGCCCACGGGGCCGTCGGGGATGGCCAGCAGCCGCTCCGCAATGGCGGCATAGGTGGTGATAGCGTTCTGCCGAGCGATTTGATTCGTGGCCAGAAAATCAGGAATGTTCCCTGCCTTCAGAATGGGAAGGCGCGCCGAGACCTGCACCGGGCTTCCGGGCGGACCGCAGAAGCGGCCCCCCTCGGCGCCCTGGGCCGGCGAAAGGAGAGCTAGGGCCAGCAGCGCGAGCAGCGGGGTGGCGCGGCGAAGGCGCAGGAGAACATGAGCCATGGGGAGGGCTTCCTCTCATGCTGAGTGAGCAGATAGTGAACAAAAAAAGGCTAGCACGATCCCTTTCCCTCGGGACAGGCGTGCCGGGCGCCCTGGCCCTAGGACTCTTGGCCTACGGCTTTTGCGCCGCAGGGCTTCATCAGCTTGAGACCCAGCGCCTATGGGTACTCCCTTCCGTGCTCATTGCGCTTACGGCGACCGGGTTGCTTCGCCGACAGGCTCAGGCGCCCGATTCGGGGCTGCCTTTCCTGCTCCTTACCCTTCTGTTGGTTCAGGGCCTCGCCAGCCCGGCTCTCGAGGTGTCCTTGCCCATGGCCTGGCTGCTCGCCATGCCGCTCCTGTTTCTGACCGTTTTACCCCGGCCCCTGCCCGACGAGGGGTTGCGGAGCCTGCCCTGGCTGTTGCTGGTGCCGGCGCTCCTTTGGACCGGGCCGACCTTGGTTCACTACGGTTGGTACTCCGCGCCTGCTCCGGAAACTCGCGATCCGAACGTGGTGGGCGATGTTTGGGCTCTGGCTCTAATCTTCCTTGCCCACCAGGGGGTGGGCCCTGGGGTACGGCGGGGTCGCATGGCCCTTCTGGTCCTTGTCGCGGCTACGGTCAGCCTGGTGCTCTTCGCCGTTCTCGGGGCGCGCATCGCCGGGGTGTTGGCGGGCGTCGGCTTGCTCCTCTTGGCTTCGCTGCGCCGGGACCGGTCCCTGGCCTGGGTGCTTCTGGCCTATGGGCTCGGATGGCTTCTGGCCGGACCCTTCTCAGAGATAGTGCTGGCGCGTCCCGTGGAGGGCCTGGGGGCGGGCTTTGCCCAGGGCGGGCACCGCGCCATGCTGCTCGCAAGTGCCTTCGCCCTGTTTCAAGAGGCGCCCTTCTTCGGCGGGGGGCTGATGACCTTTGGGCTTCGCCAGGGGGCTGCGGCGGAAGCTCTGGGCTTGTCCGGTCGCGCGCCCATGGTCCACAACGATTTCGCCCAGTGGCTTGCCGAGCTCGGCCTCATTGGCGCGGGGGCGCTGGCGCTCCTCCTGCTGCCGGGGCTCTGGGCGGCCCTGCGCTGCTTAGCTCGCGGGGTGCGCGCGCCCTTGCCGGCGGCGGATCAAACCCTGCCCTGGGCGCTTGGTCTAGGGCTCGTGCTCGGGCATAGCCTCGTGAACTTCCCTCTCTATGACCCGGGGCTTTGGCTATTTGTGGTGCTCGCTCGGGGGGTGCTTGCGCCCCTGCCGGCGGCCCCTGGGGGAAGCGCGGCCTTCCAAGGGCTGCGGCGAGCCCTCCCCCTGCTTTGGCTGCCCGCCCTCGGGGCTTTGGTGTTGCTCTGCGCGGTGGCGCTGCTCCAGGGGCCCGCTGCCCAGCGCCTCGGGCCCAGCGCCGTATTTCAAGGTGCAGTGCGAATCAGCACGCTTGCGCCCTTCCTGCCTGAGCCCTGGGCGCTGCAAGCGCGGGTGGCGGCGCAGCAGTGGGCCGCCGGGGGCCAAGCACCGGGCTTGGAGGCTTACATCGCGAGTAGCTTCGCAGCCGCGCGGGAACGGGGGCCGCTCTACCCGCTTTACTACGCGGAAGAGGCGGAGTTTCTTGCGGCTCTGGGGCAGCGTGGGGAGGCGCAGGCCCTTTTAGCAGCGGGCCTTGCCGTGGATCCGGCCTCTCCGCGCTTGTGGGCAGCGCGCCTGGCGGTGGCGCCGGAAGCGGAGAAGGAAGGGGTTGCTCGGGCTTGGATGCCCTACTGCGTTTACGGTTGGCAGCGCTGGCCGGCCATGGCCCGAAGGCTAGGGGAGGCCCTTCCGCCTCTCGCGCCTGCGAAGGACGGGGCGGCCCTTGCCGCTTGCCGAGGGCCGGGCTAGACGGCGTTACAACCCGAGCACTTGGACGTTGATGGCGGCGGAAATACCCGCCAGTAGCACCAGCACCACCACTACTACCCCAAGGAGGCGCCAGCCGTGGAACTGCTTTTGGTCCTTATCGCTGGGTTTGGGGGATTCTTCCGTCACGGGGCTCTCCTGGTGGTTCCGGGTCTAGGCGCGTTCAGCGCGCAGCGATAGGTCGAGGGCGCGGACGTGCTTGGTCAGGGCGCCGAGGCTGACGTAGTCCACCCCGAGGGCGGCGAGGCCTTGAAGGCGGGCCGGGTCCACATTTCCCGAAACCTCGATCTTGGTAGTGCCCCGGGGGCGGGCGAGGGCGGCCTTAAGGGACGGTTCATCAAACTCGTCGAGCATCACAATGTCGGCGCCGGCGGCGAGGGCTTCATCTAATTCCGCGAGCGTCTCCACCTCAATTTCCACGGGTTTTCCCGGGCCCGTGCGCCGGGCCGCGGCGATGGCTTCGGTAATGGAGCCGGCAGCGGCAATGTGATTTTCCTTGATGAGGAAGGCATCAAAGAGTCCCATGCGATGGTTCGCGCCGCCGCCGCAAAGCACCGCATATTTTTGCGCGGTGCGGAGTCCGGGAAGGGTTTTTCGCGTGTCTAGAAGCGTCAGTCCCGTGTCTTTCAGGGGCGCGCTCCACTGTCGGGTGACCGTCGCCGTGGCCGACAGGGTCTGCATGAAGTTCAGGGCGCAGCGCTCTCCCGTGAGGATGGCCCGGGCGGGCCCTTCCAGGGTCAGCAGCGTCTGTTCCGCGGCAACCGCATCCCCGTCGGCGACCGCCCAGGTGAGGGTGACCGTTGGGTCAAGGCGGGCAAAGATTTCCTCTACCCAGGGGCGGCCACAAAAGACCCCCGCTTCTCGAGTGATCACCCGCGCCCGAAGCCGCTGGGCTGGATCAATCAGCGCCGCATTGAGATCGCCGGCGCCAACGTCCTCCGCCAGCGCAGCCTCTACCTGGCGCCTAACGCTCGCGGGGTCCAGCGGGTGCTGAAACATGGGCAATTCCTTTCATTCATGACGGCGCGATCTTTGCGGCGCATAATAGGCGCGCCCGCGGGGGAAGCCCAGGGCCCAGGGAGGGAGGATCGCGGTGAGCCTAGGGCGCACCGAAGCACTGATTCGTGATAGCGCCCGCTGGGGCGGCATTTACGGCGGCTGGCTCCGTCGGGTGCGTTGTTGTCCCTCCCCTTTCTTCGATGCTCGCCCTGGGCCGATGCCGCTTTCGCTTCTGGTGGTGCACGCCATCTCCCTACCCGAAGGCGTCTTCGGCACGGGCTATCCCGAAGCCCTCTTTCAAGGTCGTCTCGACTGCCGAGCCCATGCCAGCTTCGCGGATCTCGAGGGGGTGGAGGTCTCCGCCCATGTTCTGATCGATCGCGCCGGCGCCCTGACCCAGTTCGTGCCCTTTCATGGCCGGGCTTGGCACGCCGGCGTTTCCCAGTGGCAGGGGCGCGAACGCTGCAACGATTTCTCCATTGGTATCGAGCTCGAGGGGGATGGGCAGACCCCCTTTACCTGGGCTCAGTACCTGAGCCTGGCGGCGCTCGCGCGGCAGCTGAGGGCCGTTTATGGGCTAGCCCCGGAGGCCTTAGCCTGCCATAGCGAGATCGCCCCGGGGCGTAAGACCGATCCCGGGCCCTATTTCTCCCGCGCCGTGCTCGCCGAAGCGGAGGCAAGTCTGTGAGGGCCTTGGGGCGGGCCTTCGGCCTCGGGCTCTTCGCCCTGGGGTTCGCCCTTGCGGGGGCGGCTCGGGCGGAGCCATCGCTAAGGGCCGTGGACAGCACGGGCGCGACCGTGACCCTCGAAGCGCCGCCGCAACGCATCGCGGCCCTGGCGCCCCACGCCGTGGAGATGCTCTACGCCCTAGGACTCGGGGATCGCATCGTCGCTACCGTGGCCTTTGCGGACTACCCTCCAGCGGCTTTGGCCATTCCGTCCATTGGGGATGCGTTCAATCTGTCCCAGGAAGCCCTCTGGGCCGCGAACCCCGATCTGATTGTGGTCTGGGGCGATGCCGCCACCCCGAGTCTTCGGCAGAGCCTCGCGCGCCGGGCGCCGGTGTTTGTGTCCGCCCCCCGGGGCCTGGCTGGGGTCGCGGAGGAGCTTCGGCAGCTGGCGAAGCTGGCGCCGGCGCGCACCGCGGAACCCTTGGCAGCCTTAGAGGCGGCCTGGGCGGCGCCCCTGGCTCCGCCGGCCACCTCGGGGCAGCGGGTGCTCCCCCTGGTGTCCCTAAGCCCGCCGACGGCCCTGGGGCCGGAGCACTTTTTCACGGAGTTGCTTTCCAACTGCGGCGCTCGCCACGCCATGCCGGCGCTGCCTGGCATCGCCCCGGCGGTGAGCCGGGAAGTCCTTCTTGCCGAGGCCCGGGGGGGCTCGCCGCCCCTGGTCGTGCTCATGAGCGTCGAGCCCGACGCTGCTCAGGAAGCTTTGCCGCGAGCGTTGCCGGTGCTTCGCTTAAATCCCGATCTGGGTACGCGACCGGGCCCGCGGCTGTTTGAGGGTCAGCGCCGCCTATGCGAGCTGCTGCAGAAGGCGGGGCGCTCATGAAGCACCTTGGGCTGGATCTTGGGGGCACGAAGCTCGCGGCGATGGTGCTGGATGAGGCGGGGGTGCCGCTTTGGGAGGACCGCTGGCCGGCGCCCCAGGGCAGTTATGAGGGGACCCTCGAGGTCCTCGCGAAGGCGGTCGCTTTCGCGGAGCAGGCGCTCGGATCAATCGACTCGGTTGGTCTGGGAACGCCCGGGTCCATCGTGGCGCGGACGGGCCTGCTGCATAATTGCAACGCCGTCTGGCTAAACGACCGGCCCCTCGGCGCAGACTTTTCCCGGCGCCTGGGGCGCCCCGTGCGTCTGGCGAATGACGCCAACTGCTTTGCCCTGTCCGAGGCGACCGATGGGGCTGGCGCTGGGGCCGCGAGCGTCTTCGGGATCATTCTGGGTACGGGGGTCGGCGGTGGCCTCGTGCTTCGCGGTAAGATCCACAGCGGGGTGCATGGCATTGCCGGGGAATGGGGTCATTTACCCCTTCCCCGGGAGGCGGCGGGCCCTGAGGCTCTGGGGAGTCGCCGCTGCTGGTGCGGGCGCCAAAATTGCCTCGAGCAGTGGCTGAGCGGCCCCGGACTGGTGCAGAGCTGGCTCGATCTGTCCCCGGTAGTCCCCCCGCCCGCCGCGCAAACGGGCCCGGGCGTGGTGCAGGCCGCAGCAAACGGCGATTCGGCGGCCCAAGAGGCCCTAAGTTTGCATGCAAAACAGCTAGCCCAAGCGCTTGCGTACCTCGTAAACATTTTAGATCCCGAGGTACTGGTGCTTGGGGGCGGGCTCTCCCAGCTCGCATCGCTGTACACGGAAGTGCCCAAGTATTGGGGCGACGGCTTTCTCACGGCTTCCGTGCGGACGGCGCTCCGTCCTCCCCGCCATGGCGATGCCTCGGGGGTTCGGGGAGCGGCCTGGCTTGGGGCTGGGGAACACCCAGGGTGATTAGCAGTCTAAGCGGCCTAGGGTAGTGACAGGAAACGGAAAAGGGCAACGGTGCGCAGAGGGGGCGCAAAGCAGCATGGCGAAGCCAATCAGCAGTTTAGATCAGGATCCGCAGGAAACGCGGGAGTGGCTGGAAGCGCTGGAGGGGGTGCTTGACCATCAGGGCACGGATCGGGCGCGTTACCTTCTGGCGCGCCTCTCGGCCCGCATGACGGAGACCGGCGAGTCCCTGCCCTACACCGTCACCACCCCCTACCGAAACACCATCCCCGTGAGCCGGGAAGCCCGCATGCCCGGGGATCTGTTCATGGATCGCCAGCTCCGCTCCCTCATCCGCTGGAACGCGCTCGCCATGGTAATGCGCGCCAACGCTGACGATTCCGGGGTGGGGGGACACATCGCGAGCTTTGCCTCTTCGGCCACCCTCTATGATGTGGGCTTCAACTATTTCTGGCGGGCGCCCACGGACGACAACCCCGGGGACCTCATCTACATCCAGGGCCATATCTCTCCGGGGATTTACGCCCGCTCCTTCCTCGAAGGGCGGCTCCAGGAAGAGGACCTCGACCGTTTCCGCCGGGAAGCGGACGGCAAGGGCCTGTCCTCCTATCCCCACCCCTGGCTCATGCGCGACTACTGGCAGTTCCCCACCGTATCCATGGGCCTGGGGCCGCTCCAGGCGATCTATCAGGCCCACGTGATGAAGTACCTCGATAGCCGAGGCCAGCTGCCCATGGGGGACCGGAAAATCTGGGCCTTCCTCGGCGACGGAGAGTGCGACGAGCCCGAGACCCTGGGCAGCATCGCGCTGGCGGGGCGGGAGTCCCTCGACAATCTCATCTTCGTGGTGAACTGCAATCTGCAGCGCCTCGATGGCCCGGTGCGGGGCAACGGCAAGATCATCCAAGAGCTCGAAGGGGTGTTCCGGGGCGCGGGCTGGAACGTCATCAAGGTCATCTGGGGCCGGCACTGGGATCCGATCCTCGAAGCCGACGATCAGGGCCTGCTTCAGCAGCGCATGGACGAGGTGGTCGACGGCGAGTATCAGAACTACAAGGCTAAGGGTGGCGCCTACACCCGGGAGCATTTCTTCGGTAAGCACCCGGAACTGAAGGCCATGGTCGATCACCTTTCCGATGACGACATCATGCGCCTGAACCGGGGCGGCCACGATCCCTACAAGATCTATGCGGCCTACCATGCGGCGGTGAACCATACGGGGCAGCCCACGGTCATTCTTGCGAAGACCGTGAAGGGCTACGGCATGGGCGACTCCATTGAGAGCGAGAACACGGCGCACCAAACCAAGAAGCTGACCGTGGAGTCCCTGCGTCGCTTCCGCGACCGCTTCGATGTGCCGCTCAGCGACGCAGATTTAGAACAGATGCCCTACTACCGGCCGAAGGCGGACAGCCCGGAACTGCGTTACATGAAGCGGCAGCGGGACGCCCTCGGGGGGCCCATGCCTCAGCGCCGGGTGGCCCCGGAGGGCTTGCCGACTCCGCCCCTGGAGACCTTCAAGGCCGTGCTCGAGGGCTCGGGAGAACGCTCGATTTCCACCACCATGGCCTTTGTCCGCATCCTCTCCACCCTGCTGCGGGATAAGGCGCTGAAGGAACGCATCGTGCCCATCGTCCCGGACGAGGCGCGCACCTTTGGCATGGAGGGGATGTTCCGGCAGCTCGGGATCTACTCCTCCGAAGGTCAGCTGTATGAGCCGGAAGATTCCGGCGAACTGGCTCCCTATAAGGAGTCGAAGGACGGGCAGGTGCTCGAGGAAGGCATCACGGAAGCCGGGGCCTTCTCCGCCTGGCTCGCCGCCGCTACCTCCTACAGCGTCAACCAACACCCCCTGGTGCCCTTCTACATCTTCTACTCCATGTTCGGCTTTCAGCGCATCGGCGATTTGGCCTGGGCCGCTGGGGATGCGCAGGCGCGGGGCTTCCTCCTGGGGGCCACGGCGGGGCGCACCACCCTCAATGGGGAGGGGCTGCAGCACCAGGACGGCCACAGTCATTTGCTGGCAAGTACCGTTCCCAACTGCGTGGCCTACGATCCGGCCTATGGCTATGAGCTGGCCGTCATTATTCAGGATGGGCTGCGGCGCATGATTCAGGAGCGGGAGTCGGTCTTCTATTACGTCACCGTGATGAATGAAAACTACGTGCAGCCGGCGATGCCCGAGGGCGTGGAGGAGGGCATCCTCCGGGGGCTCTATCCGCTGCAGCGCGCCGAGGCACGAAAGGATACCCACGTGCGCTTGCTGGGCAGCGGTACCATCCTTCGGGAGGTCCTAGCGGCGGTCCCGCTGCTCGAAAGCTATGGCGTAAGCGCCGACGTCTATAGCGTCACCAGCTTCAATGAACTGCGTCGCGATGGCCTCGCCGCCGAGCGGCACAATCTGCTCTATCCCGACGAGTCGCCGCGGCAATCCTGGGTGGCCCAGCAGCTCGGGGGCGATGACACCCCGGTGATCGCGTCCTCTGATTACATGAAGGTCGTGGCGGAGCAGATTCGCCCCTTCCTGCCCGCCCCCTACCGGGTACTGGGCACCGATGGCTACGGCCGAAGCGATACCCGGGAGAAGCTCCGGGATTTTTTTGAAGTGGATCGGCGTTGGGTCACCCTGGCTGCCTTGAAGAGCCTCGTGGATGCGCAGCAGCTACCGGTGAAGACCCTCCTCGAAGCCCGGGATGCCCTGGGCATCGATCCCCAGAAACCCGATCCGGTTACGGTTTAAGGAGCCGCTCATGATTTCCGTTACCGTGCCAGAATTGGGGGACGCCTCGGACGTCGAGGTGATTGAGCTCTGCGTGAAGCCCGGCGATCGGGTCGCCGTGGATGACCCGCTCATCGTCATTGAGTCCGATAAGGCTTCCCTCGAAATCCCCGCGCCCCAGGCCGGCATTGTGCGCGCCCTGACCGTGGCCATCGGCGATCGGTGCCAGGAAGGGGATGTGATTGCCGAGCTCGAGACCGAGGACGCGGCCGTCGATAAGGAGCCTGCGGCGGCTGTTGATAAAGCGCCCGCGGCGGCAGTTGAGGAAGCGCCCGCGGCGGCAGTTGAGGAAGCGCCCGCGGCGCCGGCAAGCACCACGGTCCTCGAGGTCACCGTCCCGGAACTCGGCGACGCCGCCGAGGTGGTGGTGGTGGATCTGATGGTCGCCGTGGGCGACACGGTGGAACTGGACCAGGGGCTCGTGGCCCTGGAGTCCGATAAGGCCACCATGGAGGTGCCTGCGCCCCAGGCGGGGCGGGTGCTTGAGCTGTGCCTGGCGGTAGGCGAGGCGGTCACCGATGGTGCCCTCGTCGCGCGGCTGGAAGTGGTCGGGACAGGGTCCCCAGCGCCCGGGGCGCCAGAAGCTCCAGCTGCGGCGGAAGTCCCGGCGGCGCCGGCAGACGCTCCCGCTCCCGTGGCGGCAGCTCCCGTGTCCGCAGCGGCAGCGCCCTCCTCCGAGGCGCTGGCCGGCTCCGGGGACGATGGCGGTGCGGTTTATGCCGGGCCCGCGGTGCGGCGCCTCGCTCGGGAGCTGGGGGTCACCCTCGCCGGGGTCACGGGCTCCGGCAGTCGCGGGCGGATTACCAAGGAAGACCTGAAGGCTCACGTCAAAGCGCAGATGACTGCGCCTGCGAGCCCGGCCACCGGGGGTGGCGCTATTCCCCCCATTCCTCCAGTGGATTTCGAGCGCTTTGGTCCCATTCGCCTCGAGCCCATCAGCCGCATGATGCGCGCCGGGGCGGCGAATCTGCACCGCTCCTGGCTAAACATTCCCCACGTGACGCAGCACGACGAGGCGGATATCACGGCCTTGGAGGCCTTTCGGAAAAGTCTCAAGGACGATCCGGCGGCGGGCGGGGCCAAGGTCACGCCCCTGGCCTTCATCCTCAAAGCCGTGGCCGGGGCGCTCAAGGCCTATCCCCGGGTGGGGGGCAGCTTCCATGCCGATGGCGAGCATTACGTGCTGAAGGACTTCATCCATATCGGCATTGCGGTGGATACGCCTGAGGGGCTCATCGTGCCCGTGCTGCGGGATGTGGATCAGAAGGGCGTGCTGGCCCTGTCGGAGGAGATCGTCGGCCTTTCTGAACGGGCCCGGGCCCGTAACCTCAAGCCTGACGAGCTTCGCGGGGGGTGCTTCTCCGTTTCGAGCCTCGGGGCCATCGGAGGGACGGGTTTCACGCCCATCATCAACCCACCGG
>Ga0181588_10000623_pt1 | contig 32099 bp, 27 predicted proteins | sample 071ome_26_FD_148607 | JGI IMG/M metagenome (GOLD analysis project Ga0181588, IMG submission 148607) | Coastal salt marsh microbial communities from the Groves Creek Marsh, Skidaway Island, Georgia - 071409BT metaG (spades assembly) | ecosystem: Environmental > Aquatic > Marine > Intertidal zone...
ATTCGCCGGTGCTGGAAAGATACGTCACATAAAACCAGTTGCCGGTGGTGAACTGGAAGTTAAGCTTGAAGGTCTGCCCAGAGCGCATCTCGGCGTCGTTATCAACCACATAGAGCGCGTTGTCGGGCTGCTCGCCGATAAACCCATAGTGAAATTCGATGGGATCTGCTGAAGCAAAGCTTGAAAGCAATGCCCATAGGCTGGCCAAAGTGCTTAGGAGAAGGCTTTTCATATGTGTTTACCTCTCGTCTATCCGATCCAGGCTGTTCCAAAGACAGCGCGAAACGGGTTTGAATTTAACATTAACCGAAATGCCCCGGTGGGTGGCCTTTGAGTGGTATGGATGCCCTTGTGAGACCGTGCTACCTGACTTTTTATGACTAGGGGAAGGGCCGTGCGTACAGGGCACGAAGACCTTCTAAGCTGGCTGTTGACGGCTGCTTGTTACCGGCGTGGATATCCATCAGGCCTCCGTCCTCGGTGTGGCCGATGATCCCAAGACAGTGGCCGATCTCATGGGCGAGCACTATCTCGCTGCCACCGCAAATCGCAGTATTGTCCGCAAGTGCCTTATTCAGGAAGATGTCACACCGGCGTATCTCACCTTTTTTAATGTATGGCACCGCGTAGCCGCACACCGGGCGATGGGTAAATCCGCCAAAGCGAATTCGACCGTTTTTGTTGTGAACGATCCTCACCGCCGGTTGCCACCTCTTGGCCGCAGCCTCCCAGAGCGGGCCGGAGGCGCTGATATACACCGGTTGCCCAGACCACCTTGCGGAGTAGAGTCCTTTAGGGGTCTTGCTCAGGTCACCCACGATATGAATATCGTCCGCATAGATGTGTTGGACAGATGCGCTGCGGGTTACGGCTGTTGTGCCTTCGCCGCAGGCACTCAAAGCTAAAGCGCTCACACTAACGACGGCAATCCAGGCTAAGACCCGCCTTACGGTCGCGTGGCCGCGATTAGCCGTGATCGCTGGTCGTGATCGGGAGAAACCTTTTCGTCTTGTCTTGATCATTTGCTGCACCTCAATTCAGTGAGGTGCAGCATGACATCTGACGGCGCTAAGAGTGGGTGACGGCTATCACACTTTACAAGTTTTATTGGGTTGCATCGTTTTGGCGGAGAGATTCCCCTAGCGGCCTACAAGCCATGCCCCAAGTGCGGCACGCTCCTTAGCGGTCATGTGTGTCGCGTTGCCCAGAGGCATCGCTTGGCTCAATACGGCTTGGGCCATGACTTTATCGCTGTGTTGCTCGAGAGCTATTAGGCTGTCGAGGATGATTCCAGCCGGGGGTGCCTTAAACGCCGGATGGGTTGGGCTGGCGGCATGGCACCCCGCACAGTGGGTTTGTGTGATCGCCAGCGCTTGAGCATCCGTGACCTGAGTTGCTGAGAAGTCCTCGCCGCGCGTATTGATAAAAATTGCAAGACCAACGCCGAGAAGTGCTGCGATCGGCCACTGCCACATGAGTGCCACACCTCGCCGACCGGCGTGATGACTGTTGAAGAAGTGCCGAACGATCCCGCCAATCACCACAATAAAAGCGATGACCAGCCAGCCCATGGCCGCCCCACCCGAGTAAAGCATGGGGTAGTGTGCGCTAACCATGAGCAGCAACACCGGAAGAGTCAGGTAGTTATTGTGCAGGGAGCGCTGCTTGGCCTGCGCCCCGAGGGCCGGATTGGGTGCGTTTCCTGCCATCAAGTCAGCAACGACTTTCTTTTGGTTCGGAATAATCACGACAAACACGTTCGCTGACATGATCGTGCCGATCAGGGCGCCCACGTGCAGAAACGCGGCGCGGTCGCTAAAGATCTGAGTCAGTAAAAACGCGCTCAAGAGAATAAGCGCTAGCAAAGAAACGGCCAGAGCGGCAACTGATCGCCCGATAGGACTTCGGCATAGGGCCTCGTAGATCACCCAGCTACCCACAAGAAACCCAAGGCTCGCGCCAATGGCCTGAATGGGTGCGAGATCAGCGCGCGTCGGATCAATGAGATAACTTGACGCCCCAAAGTAATAAAGAACAACGAGTAGTGCAAAGCCCGAAAGCCAGGTGAAGTAGGCCTCGTATTTGAACCAATGAAGTTCAGGCGGCATGTCTTGCGGAGCAACGGAATACTTCTGCACGTGATAGAAGCCGCCACCGTGCACGCTCCACGACTCACCCAGCACGCCCTTTGCGAGCCCATCGCGGGCGCGCAGACTCTGATCCAGCCAAATGAAATAAAAGGATGTGCCGATCCACGCGATCCCGGCCGCGAGGTGCAGCCAGCGAATGGCAAGACTCAGCCAGTCCATCCAGGGAATGCTCATGTTTCAGTATCCATGCGAATCCAAGTTGCTTGGAAATCCTATAGCGGCTTGCTTTTCATGAAAATCGCTACAATGACTAAGAACTATATCGATTTTTTTGAAAATAAGTGGAGACCGACGACCTACTTTTATTCGTTCGCGTAGCGGAGTTGAGGAGTTTGACCGCGGCCGGTCGCGACCTGCGTCTTACACCGGCAGTCGTCAGCGCGCGGCTGATTCGCCTCGAGAAAAAACTCGGCATGCGGCTTTTAAACCGCACCACGCGTCAGGTCGATCTCACGCCGGATGGCCATAGCTTTCTCGAACACAGCCTCAAAATTCTCGAGGCTGTGGATCGAGCCCAGGGCGCGATAGCGCTTAATCGCGATAGCCCATCGGGTTCACTCAAGGTCTCGGCGCCTGTGAGTCTCGCTCGGCTGTGCCTCGCGCCTTTCGTCGCGCGATTCACTGAGACCCATCCCAATCTTCAGATACAGCTCGTGGCCAGCGACCGCTTTGATGATTTCTTTCATGAGCAGATCGATCTGCTGATTCGGATCGCGGAACTTAAGGATTCCAATATGGTGGCACGGCGTCTCTCAACGAGTCGTCGTGTGTTCTGTGCATCGCCTCAGTATCTCGCTAGAGCAGGCGAGCCCAAAACACCAAAAGATCTCGCCAAGCATAATTGCCTGTTGCTGCGCTTTCCGGGTTCGCAGCAGTGGCGCTGGACGCTTTCGCACCCCAATGGTCGTGAGGAAACCTTAAGCCTCTCGGGCTCTATGGACTCAGATAACTCGGAGATCATTACCCGCTGGTGTCTTGCCGGACACGGTATTGCAATGAAGGATGTATTTGAAGTCGCACCCTTTTTAGAGGACGGAAGCCTAAAGGAAGTTTTGGCTGACCATCCGCCGGTTTCGTATCCCATCACCGCGCTTTATCCTCACAGTCAATATCTGCCGCCGCGAGTTAGGCTTTTTATCGATTTTCTCGCTGAGGAATTCGAGAGCTCTGGGCCCTGGCATGAGTAGTCTCATGCGGGGATATTTCTTGTAGATTCCCGAGGCTTTTCGCGCAGCGACACTCGCTTTGAACAGAACCGGTAACATCAAGACTATCCGTAAAAAAAGGAAGCGCTTGAGCCGCTTTTGCGGCCAGGATAGCGGCCGGATAGGACGTCCGTAGAGGAGATTAATGAAGCGAAGTAGCGTAAAAGAACTGCTCGGCTGCCTGCTGGCGCTTAGTCTGTCGGCCGGCGTTCTGCAAGCATCTGCGGGTGCGGAAGGGCTCACCCCGGCTGCCGAAAAGGTTCCCATCGTTGTCTACACGCGTCAGGCGCCGGGCCCGGATGAAGATGGCCCCGGGCGACTGCTCCTTGAGCAGATTGAAGAGGGCAAGACGATCCGGGTCATCGCCGGTGTCGACTTTGACATGGTCGCCCCCCACGAGCTGGTGGCGAGCGATGTCGGAGCGCAGGCGAGAGACCTCGAGGCGGTACAAACCGCGGTTATTCGCAGAGTGTTTGAGACTAGCGAGACGCAGGGGGTTCTTTGGAAGTTTAAGGACATTCCTTTTTTGACGCTGGAGGTGACTCGGGCAGAACTTCGCCGACTGTTACTGGATCCCCAAGTGGTGAGCGTGCAGGAAGATAGCGTAGCTCAGTCGATGCTTAATGAAAGCACCGATGTCATTCAGGTCGATAAAGTGTGGAATGGCAGGCCAACCTTACGGGGTCAGGGTCAGGTGGTGGCGGTGCTCGATACAGGAACCCATCACGATGTATTGCTCAAAGGCCGCGTGGTTGCCGGCGCATGTTTCTCGACCAACTACTGGTACTACCCTTCGGAATCACTGTGCTCCGGGCGAGTACGTGCAGAGACCGGTCTTTCTGCCGGACGAAACTGCGCAACGACGATTAGTGGGTGTGATCACGGTACGCACGTAGCCACTATTGCAGCAGGTGCTGGGGATTCCCTGCAGGGTGTCGCGCCCGAGGCTGGAGTCATTCGGGTGCAGGTCTTCTCTAAATTTACCAGCGCTTACTGGTGCGGAGGTCGAGCGCCCTGCGTGATGTCGTTTGGCTCCGATCAGGTCCGTGGGCTCGAGTACGTGTACAGCCTGAGGAACGCTTTCGACATTGCCGCCGTAAATATGAGTCTCGGAGGCGGCTACTACGCATCCGCCTGTGATCGTGTTGCGCCGGCTATCGCTTCAATTATCAATCGACTCACGGGAGCGGGTATTGCTGTGGTGATCGCATCGGGCAATAGTGGCGCGGATGGCTACATCAGTTATCCGGCGTGTATTCAGAGCGCCATCGCGGTGGGAAGTTCGAACAAGTCGGACGGGTTGTCTCGATTTTCAAATCACTCACCGTTGATTGATCTACTAGCGCCTGGTGAGGGAATTACGGCCGGTGTTCCATCGCGCGCCTACCGAAGCATGAGCGGTACCTCAATGGCTGCGCCCCACGTCGCGGGTGCATTTGCCGTGCTCAGAAGTTATGACCCGAACGCCAGCGTGGCAGAGATATGGACGGCTCTCGCCTGTACCGGTGAGCCCATTGTACGGGGTGGTGTTAGTCGTAATCGTATCGACCTACGCAGCGCCTTTGAGTTCCTCAAAAACAAGATGGGTAGCTGTGCCAAGAAAGAAGATTCCGCCGCGCCCGACTGGATGCCACGACACGGCTGGTTCTAATGCGCGTTCCCACGGTGCGACTCCCATCCCGCCTACCCACTCGGCTGCAACGTGCGGCAAGGCTGGCCGTCTCGCTCGTATTGAGCATGAGTTTTTTCGCTTTTGAGGCGTTTGGACAACAGACTGACGAAGAGACTGCGTTATTACGTTCGATTCAGACTCTTGAAAGCCTGCGATACGAGATCATTCAGGAGCAGGCGCGATATGAAAATTCTCCGACACCAGCCGATGAAGCGACCTTAAAGACGTGGCGCGGCATCGGGGAGGATATGGCAGCCACGCTTGCGGAGATTGACCTCGCTTTGAGGGATTATCGCCAACAGTATTTAGAGTTGAGTGGGCAGCCCCAAATTCCAAGACCTGAGGACATGCCGGCCCTGTTGCCGCAGTAAAAAAATGTGGCGAGCGCGGCTTAAACAAACGGGAGCGTTGTTCTTGGTTTGCGGATGGCTCGCGAGCGCTCAAGCGGATCCGGGCCCGCTTGCTCAAAGCCCAATTTTGACCGCAGCGGCAAGCCCCCCGAATATTCTTCTCGTGATCGACGACTCGGGATCCATGGGTTGGCGTCGAAGTGGTCAGCCGGTCACGCCGATGTATCAGGCGCAGGAGGCAGCTATTTCGTTGTTGGATTCGTTGTCGAATGTACGGGTAGGGGTCGCATCCTTCAGCCTCTACAACTTTGGCGGCGAGCTCGATCAGCCGGTCGTTGATCTGGACTCGAATCGTGAGCAAATTTATCGGGCTATTCGCAATCTGAGTCCGGGCGGTGGCACCCCATTAGTGAGCACCCTCCAGCACATGGGACGCTACTTGGTCGGTCTGGGTGGACCGATCAATCCGGGAAACAGCTCTGCAACGAGCTGTGCGGTAAACGGACAGTATCGGGGCGCTCTTACGCTTCGGCCTGACACGACGCGCGATACTTACTCGGTAGACCAAGTGTTCCCCTCTCCACCCATGAAGGGCTGGCGCTCTGCGCGCGACGAATCGCCCATTTGTTTTTGGTGCCAGAAGAATTTCTTGATTCTGCTCACCGATGGCTGGGGCTGGGGTAGCACCTCGCGCCCCCTGCGAAATTATTGCCCCACGTGTTACCACCCGCTGATTAGCGTAGCGGCGGGCCTTTATGACATTGACCTTCGGCCCGACATAAAAGAATTTGACGGCAGTGAGGCCAAAAATAATCTGGTTACCTATACGATTGGTTTCCATACGAGCCAGGCTTTATTGAAAGAGGCGGCCAAAAAAGGCGGGGGTCTCTATTTCGAGGCGGATAACGAAGAAGCGCTGAGATCCGCATTTTCAAAAATTGGCGACGATATCCTGGCGCATACCAGCGGCTCAGGGTCGGCGGCAACGTTTAGTACCAGTCTGCTGCAAAAAGGCACGGATTTATATCTAACCACCTTCAATACAGAATCCTGGACGGGCGATTTAATTGCCGGACGCCTGAATGCTAATGGAGGTGAACCCACAAAGCGCTGGTCTGCGGCCGAGTGGCTGGATAGGTCGTCTCGCCCAGATTCACGGGTGATGATGACGTGGAACAGCAAGGGAGAAAGGTCCGATGCGGTTTGCAGCGGATCTTCAACGGGTAGCGCAAAACGGGGCGGGGTTCCGTTTCGGTGGGACGAACTATCGGCGCTTAAGAGAGCCGATCTTTTAAATCTCAGCACCGCCTCGGGCAGTCTGGTGTACGAGCGAAAGTGGGGGCGGCAGGGTTCTGGTGGTGGTCGGTTTGCGCTGCCGTTTGATGTGGCGACTGATCGTGACGGCAATGTGTTTGTTGTCGACTACAACAATCATCTGATTCAAAAGTTCGATATCGATGGAAACTTTCTGCTGCAATGGGGAGGGCGTGGCTCTCACGCGGAGAGTCTCGATTATCCGGTAGGCATAGCGACAGATTCCGCAGGAGACGTTTTTGTCGTTGAGCATGGCTCGCACCGGATCAAGAAGTTCTCAGGCAGCGGAGATCTCCTCGCGACCTTCGGCGGCTATGGGTTGGGTGCAGATCAGCTGTATTACCCGTTCGACGTGGCAATCGATTCGGCCGGCAACGTTTATGCCGTGGAATTACAGAGCCATCGAATCAAGGTCTTTGATGCATCGGGCCGATACCTTCGTGAATGGGGCGGCCAGGGAACCGCGCCAGGACGCTTCTGGACGCCTAACCGAATCGCGATTGATGGGGGGGATAACGTGTATGTCTCCGACTACGTGAACCATCGGATCCAGAAGTTTGACACTGTTGGAAATTTCCTTGCGCAGTGGGGTGGGTATGGCAGTGGGGACGGCCAGTTGCGATACCCGTATGGCGTGGCAACAGACGGTAGCGGCAATGTTTACGTTGCGGAGTATTTCAACCGCATCCAGCAGTTTGATTCGGCCGGTAATTTCCTCCAAAAGTGGGGCAGCGCAGGATCAGGCGATGGTCAGTTCCGCTATCCGAGAGGAATCGCCGTGTTTGATGGCGGATTGTGCGAGGGCACCAGCTTTTTCGTGGCGGATGCCTATAACCACCGCATTCAAAAGTTCTCCAGTCCGGGGAGCGTGAGCATCAGCGTCGACGTCGGTAAGGCGCGTCTGGGTTATTTGCGGGGCGATCGAACTCATGAAGGTCGGGGGTGGGGTTTCAGAGAACGCGAGAGTCTGCTCGGCGACATCATTCATTCTTCCGCGATCCATATTGGGGCGCCCGCCATGAAGTGGCCAAGCGGCGGGGTTTTCCCTGCAGGTGATGCGAGCTATTCGCGATTCGCTCGAGATCACGAGGATCGACGCGAGATCGTTGCGGTGGGTGCGAACGATGGCATGTTGCATATCTTTGCAGCAGAGGACGGGCAAGAGCTTCTGGCCTATCTGCCGGGTAATCTGTTTTCAACGGCGAAACGTGAGGGCTATCACTATCTGACTGACCCAGAGTATGCGCATCGCTACTATGTTGACGGGACACCAACGGTATCCGATGTTTATGTGTCCTCCCGAAGTTCTTCGAACCCAGAATGGAAGACGGTGCTTGTAGGAATACAAGGCTCCGGCGGAAAAGGCATTTTTGCGCTGGACGTAACGGACCCTGAGCGTCTTTTGGAGTCGAACGCCGCGCATACGGTGCTGTGGGAATTCACCAGTGGCGACGATCCGCACCTTGGGCACACGCTGGCGAGGCCCACAATTGCCATGCTGCCCAACGGTCGATGGGCCGCCATTATGGGAAATGGCTATGAGCATTCGGCTACCGGAACGCCGACCTCGGGGCAGTCGGAGCTGTTTGTGATTTTCCTTGATGGAGGGCTCGATGGAGAATGGACTCTCGGTCGAGACTACCTGCGAATACCGACGGGCGCGGGATCGGTCGCGCGGCGCAATGGATTGTCGACGCCGGCGGTTGTCGATACGGATGGCGACCAGGTGGCCGATCGCGTCTACGCCGGTGATTTATTCGGTAATGTCTGGGCGTTCGACCTCAGCAGTTCACGATCAAGCGACTGGAAGGTTGCCTCGGGATCGGCCTTGTTTACCACTGCAAATCGTCAGCCCATCATGACCAAACCCGAGATCATCCGTCATCCTCAAATGCCTACGAGCGGGAACCAGCCGAATCTGATGCTGTTCTTTGGTACCGGTCAGTACATTGTGGCTGGCGATAACACCACGACCGATGTGCAGAGTTTTTACGGCGTTTGGGATCGGGGCGATAGCGGATTGAAGCGCGATGATCTCGTGGAGCAGGTCTTCCTGCGGGAGGAATCCGGTGCAGGACGCGTAACGGATCCCGATCGGTGGCAAGAGCTCAAAGTGGATTACAAGAAAGCCAGTACGGGCGACCGCTATGGCTGGTACTTTGATCTGCCCGACAAAGGCGAGCGGGTCGTCACGGATGCACGTTATCGCGGTGGACTGGTATTCTTCAACACGCTTGTACCGACGGATCCGCGGCCGTGCGCGGCCGGCGGAACGGGCTGGATGATGTCCGTGGATGCCTTGACCGGCGGTGCACCGATCGCACCCGGTTTTGATTTTGATGAAGACGGTGTGGTTCAGGTTGAAGGTGATACGACGACGATTGGTGGCGACGGCCGCATTGAGAAAAAATCGGTCGGCTACTCGGGAAAACGATATAAGCCAAAAAATGGCGTCCCGGGAGGCGTTTCGATTATTGGCGACAAACGTTACACGACAGGAAGTGAAACGGACAACGCCTCAAAAATTGTTATCGAGGCCTTAGACCCGGGTCAGGGTCAATTAGAAGGAAGGATGTCTTGGGAGCAGTTGTGGCGAAGCGAATGAAGGGCAAATTAAGATGACAAGCGCGGAAAAAAATAAAGAGACAAAGGAGGACTGATGACAGGTAAGGTTATTGCGTTTTTTCCCGAAGCCGCATTCGGGCCGGCGTTAAATTCGGTGGGTATTGGGCAGGCCTGTGAAAAACTGGGCCACAAGGCCGTATTTCTTACCGATCCCGGGATGCAGGGTGTGTATTCAGGCTATGGCTTTGATGAATACACCGTCAACATGTCTGAGCCCATGCCGCCTGAGGAAATGGCCAAGTACTGGAGCGACTTTATTAACGGCCATATCCCGAACTTTGATCTTTCTGCCTATGAACAGATCGATAACTACGTCAAAGAGTGCTGGGAGGCGATCGTCGACACCGCCATTTGGGCCGAGAAGGAACTGCCGGGCGTTTTAGATACTGTGAAGCCCGACCTTATCTGCGTGGATAACGTGATTTTGTTCCCCGCCATAAAACGCTATGCGAGAGAGCACGCTAAGCCCTGGGTGCGGATGATCTCCTGCTCGGAAAATGAAATTGCCGACCCGCTTGTGCCCCCGCATCTGTCAGGATGTGGAGAAAAAGATACGGCATGTTTTGCGGCTTATCAGGACCGCTTCAACGAGGTGATCAGACCGACGCATGAGAAGTTCAACGCGTTCCTGAAAGAGTGCGGTGAGTCGCCCTATGAATTGGGCGAGTTCTTTGAGGCCTCTCCCCATATGAATCTGCTGCTCTACCCCGAGCCGGTGAAGTTCACGCGGTCTAAGCCGCTTGATCCAAAACAGTTTCAGTATCTGGAAGGCTGCGTGCGTGATGAGAGCGAGTTCGAGCTGCCGACCTTCAAGGCCAATAACGACTCGCCACTGCTATATGTGAGTTTCGGTAGCCTGGGTTCGGGCGATACCACGTTGCTGAAGCGACTGATGGCCACAATTGGCGCTATGGATGTGCGAGCGCTCTTTAATGTGGGCGACTACATGGAGGAATACGATTCGGTTCCGGATAACATTCATATAGCGTCGTGGTATCCGCAACCCTCGGTGATTTCGCTCGCGGATGCCGTTATCCATCACGGTGGCAACAACTCATTTAACGAGTGTCTTTATTTTGGCAAGCCTGCCCTCATCATGCCGTATGTATGGGATGGACACGACAACGCAACCCGAGTCGCAGAGACGGGTCACGGCTATCACCTGCACCGCAATAACTGGACCGATAGCGAGCTTCAGGAGACGATCAATAAGATGCTCACAGGTGAAGCGATGCACGCTCGGCTGGCAAAAACCTCGACGCACATGCGGTCCCAGCATGGCCCGACGAAAGCCGCGAAGATTCTGGATGCGTTGGTGAGCTAGTTCAGCTTTGTAAGCCTGCCCGTTGGCGTAAGCCGCGGGCAGCATCGGCATGGCGCCGCATCAGGTCAGTTTCGTCCACACCAACCGCTCTGCCGTCCTCCACTCGCCACTCACCCTTAATCATCACGCGATCAGCCCGACCGGCACCCGACAGAACGAGCGCCGCAAGCGGGTCATCATGGCCGCTGTGCTTAAGCTCATTGAGCTTGAACATGGCAAGATCAGCCTGCTTACCCGGAGTAATGATCCCGATGTCTGCTCGCCCCAGACAGGCGGCGCTGCCTTCGGTTGCCAATTGAATCGCGTCGAGATGACCGAACCCGCCAGCCCCCTGATCGAGACGCTGGATGAGTGTGGCGGCCCGCACTTCGTCAATCATGCTTGATGCATCGTTGGAGGCTGAGCCGTCTACGCCAAGTCCAACCGGACTGCCGGCATCTCGCAGGCTGCATGCCGGACAGATTCCCGATCCCAGAATCATATTAGAGTGCGGGCAATGCGTGACCGCTGTTTTGGCGGCGCCGAGTCGGCTGATCTCCTCAAGACTGAAATGAATACCGTGGGCGATCCAGGTTTGCGCGCCGAGCCATCCGCAGTGTTCAAGATAGTCAATCGGTCGTTGGCCGAGCTTTTCTTCACAGAACTCATTCTCATCGATAGTTTCACCCAAATGCGTATGAAGACGGACATGTAAAGATGACGCAAGCGCAGCGGTGTCCTTCATCAATGTTTCAGTCACAGAAAAAGGCGAGCAGGGCGCCAGTGCAACCTGCATCATCGATCCATCGCGTGGGTCGTGGTATTGCTTAACCACGCGCTCGCTGTCTTTAAGAATGGCGTCTGCCTCTTGTACCACGCTGTCCGGAGGCAGGCCGCCGTCTTTTTGAGACAGATTCATTGAGCCACGGGCGAGCATTACCCTGACACCAGAATGTTTGGCGGCCTGAGCCTGGACATCAATCGCGTCCCTAAGGGCGGCGGGAAAAAGATAATGGTGATCCGATGAGGTGGTGCAGCCTGAGAGTAAAAGCTCGGTCAAGGCAAGTTCCGTCGCCACCGCGAGATCGTCCGGCGTGAGATGCGCCCAAATGGGGTAAAGCGCACGCAGCCAGCCGAACAGTCCTTTGCCGAGAGCCGGTCGCACCGCGCGCGTGAGCGTCTGATAAAAATGATGATGGGTGTTGATCAGCCCTGGAAGAATCACGTGGGCGGATGCATCAAAAGTATCAAACGGGGGCGTTGGACTGTGTCCGGCCGGGATCAGCTCCAAGATGACGCCATTGTGCACGAGGATGCCGCCGCCCGCGTTTGCGGCATGAATGGCAAGCGGATTTTTTATCCAGAGTTTTTGCATGTGAGCTCGAGCGCAAAAAAAACCGCCCCGGAAGCGGGGCGGTTTTACCTTACAGCAAACGGTCGCTAGTTGGGTACTTTGTCATCAATACCTTTGATGTAGTACATCATGCCGGCCAGCATGCCGTCGTCAGCCGTTTTCCCTGCCTCGAGTACTAACTCACCGTCTTGGTTATAGATCGGGCCGGTGAACGGATGCAGCTTTCCGGTGCGGATGTCTTCCGCTGTTTTGGCGGCCAGCGCGGCGACGTCTGCCGGCATATTGGTGTACGGCGCCATCACCACAAGCCCGTCGGACATGCCGTGCCAGGTATCGGTAGATTTCCAGGTGCCATCAAGAACCTCTTTGGTGCGCTCAACATAGTAAGGGCCCCACTCGTCGATGATGGAGGTCAGCTGCGTCTTGGGTGCAAATTTGATCATGTCGGACGCCTGACCGAATGCCATCACACCACGCTCAGCAGCTGCCTGAAGTGCGGCGGTGCTGTCCGTGTGCTGGGTAATGATGTCGGCGCCCTGATCCATCAGCACTTTTGCCGCATCTGCCTCTTTCGGCGGATCAAACCAGGTGTAGGCCCAGACGATCTTCACCTTGATGTTGGGGTTCACCGAATGTGCACCCAGCAGGAATGAGTTGATGCCCATGATGACTTCCGGGATGGGGAAAGAGGCGATGTAGCCCACCGTGTTGGTCTTTGACATCTTGCCCGCAATCACGCCCTGTACGTAGCGTCCCTCGTAGAACTTGGCGTTGTAGGTTGCTACGTTATCGGCCCGTTGGTAGCCCGTCGCATGCTCGAACTTTACGTTCGGGAAGCGCTTGGCTACTTTGAGCGTCGGTTCCATGTAACCGAAAGAAGTGGTAAAGATCAGCTCGTGGCCTGTCTCCGCTAGCTTCGCAATCGCGCGCTCGGCGTCAGGGCCTTCGGGCACGTTCTCGACATAGGTCGTTTCAACACGATCGCCGAGTTCTTTTTCAATCTGTAGCCGGCCTTGGTCATGGGCATAGGTCCAGCCGAAGTCACCCGGCGGGCCAATGTAGATAAACCCGACTTTCAGCTTGTCGGCAGATGCGGCGCCGGAGGCGAGCATCAAAGCGCTGGCCAGCGCCAACGCAGTTCGTCTAAGTAGATTTCTCACAGTAAGAATCCTCTGCTTGGTGTGCTTATTTGAATATTTTTATCAGCGCTCGGCCCGGAAGGAGCGCCCAAGACAAGCCGGGGCATTCAGTCGGATTCGGGTCGAGTCACGCGATATCAAGACTAATACAACTATGGTCGCAATGTAAGGGAGCATCGACATATAAGAGGCGGGAATCCCGAGCCCGGCGGCCTGGGCATTCAGCTGGAGAATGGTGATTCCACCGAAAAGTACGGCTCCGAAGAGCACCCGACCGGGTCGCCAACTTGCAAAAACAACGAGGGCCAGCGCGATCCAGCCCCGACCCGCCGTCATGTTTTCCGCCCAAAGTGGCGTGTAAGCCAGTGATAAATAAGCGCCCCCAAGGCCGGCCATCGCCCCGCCAAACGCGACTGCAGCGTAGCGAATAAGAATCACGCGGTAACCGATGGCATGAGCCGACTGGTCAGAATCGCCGACCGCTCGAAGGACCATGCCCCAGCGCGATCTTCCTAGAAACCATGCGGTGATTAAGAGAATGACAATCGCGAAATACACCAGCGGATCATGGCCGAAAAGGATTCGCCCGATGATCGGCAGGTCGGTCAACAAGGGAATATGAATGGGCTCGATCTGCTCTATGGTTTTGCCAACGTATTCAAGACCAAAAAGAGCAGAAAGACCGGTGCCAAAAATAGTGAGCGCGAGTCCGGTGGCGACCTGATTGGAAAGCAGCGAAAGCGTCAGAACGCCGAAGATCAAAGAAGCCAAAGCACCTGCAGTTATTCCCGCCACGACCCCAATAAGCGGTTGCCCTGTGATTGAAACTGCAGCAAAACCGAAGACAGCGCCAATCAGCATCATGCCTTCTACGCCAAGGTTCAAAACGCCGGATTTTTCGCAGACGAGTTCCCCTGTCGCTGCAAAAATAAGCGGCGTGGCGGCTGTCATCATGGTCATGACCGATGCGATGATGAGCTCGGTCATGAGGCGCCTGCCGGTGTTGCCACCCGTGTAATGCGATAGCGCGTCAGCAAATCAAATGCCAGTAGATAAAACAAGATAATGCCCTGAAATAACCCGGTCACCGCTTTGGGCAGGCCGGCGGAAATCTGGGCCCCTTCGCCGCCTATATAGGTCACGGCTATGGTGATGCCGGCCAATAGAACCCCCACGGGATGCAGTCGCCCCAAGAACGCAACAATGATGGCGGTAAAGCCATAGCCCGGAGAAATTTTGGGCACGAGTTGGCCGATGGTCGATGTGGCTTCCATGACACCGGCAAGACCGGCAAGACCGCCACCGATCAAAAGCGTGGTCCAGATCATGCGCTGCTGCCCGATGCCGGCATGTCTTGCCGCGAGCGGGGCGGAACCAAAAACGCGGATATGAAATCCGAAACTGGTTCTCTTGAGTACGAACCAGACAATAAACGGTATCGCAAGAGCGATCAGCGTACCGAGGTGCACGCGATAACCGGAAAACAACATCGGAAGCAAAGCGGCGTCGGGAAACATCCGTGTCCCGGGAAATCCCCAGCCTTGCGGATTGCGCCAGGCACCCTGCACGAGATGAATGAGTAACAGCTCAGCCACGTATACCAGCATCAGCGAGACGAGAATTTCATTCGCGTTAAATCGCGTTTTTAGTAGCGCCGGAATCGCGGCCCACACCATTCCACCAAGAATGCCAAGCATCACCATGAGCGGAAGAATCAGCGGATTAGCGCTTTGATAAAAATAAATGGCGGGCGCACTGCCCAGTAACGCGCCCGCGATGAATTGGCCTTCTGCACCAATGTTCCATACGCCGGCGCGAAACCCCAGCGATAACCCGGTGCCAATGAGGATTAATGGTCCTGCTTTTACCATCACCTCTGAAAGACCCGACCAGGAGGTTAGCGGTTCGACAAAATAAAGATAAAGCGCAAGACCGGGTGCTTTGCCCATCGCCAAAAAGATAATGGCGCCGGTTATTGCTGTGAGCGTGAGCGCCAGTAAGGGGGAAAGCCATGCGGCGCTGGCTGACGAGGCGGCCCGGGCTTCTAGCCTAAACATGCTGAGCCGACTGGGCGGGTGAGTGGGCCGCGCCCATAAGCAGGCCAACGGCCTGAGGGGTGACACTGCTCGCCGGTTCAGGCTCCGAAAGCGTGCCCTGCGAAATCACGGCAATGCGATCAGACAATGCAAAAATTTCGTCGAGGTCCTGCGAGATAATCAATGCGCCGGCTCCGTTGCTGACGAGCGTCTGGATCTGCTCATGAATGGCGGCTGCGGCCCCCGCATCGACCCCCCACGTAGGTTGCGAGACCACAATCAAGGTAGGGTTCTGCAGAATTTCACGACCGACGATAAATTTTTGAAGGTTCCCGCCCGATAGACTGCTCGCCAACGCATCTTTGCCGGTGGCACGCACGTTGAAGTTCTTCAGGATGGTGTCTGTGAACTTAGCCACCGCGCTCCAGTTGATCAGGCCTCGTGTGCTGAACCCCATACGCTCCGCAGAGGTCAAAAAGCTATTCTGTGTCAGGCTGAGGTCCGAGACCGCGGCTTGGCCTATACGCTCTTCGGGTATGAACACTGCCCCTAGTTGGCGACGGTCCATCGCGCGCATTCGGGTGGCGTCTTTTGATCCGATCTCGATGGTTCCGGCCTCCGGTGCGCCGGTTTCGCCGGATAGGGCCGACATGAGTTCCGTTTGCCCGTTACCCGCAATCCCGGCGATGCCCACAATCTCTCCTGCATTGACGGTGAGATTGATTCCCTGCAGATGTGTGCCATGCAGTTCGTCTGATCGAACCGACAGGTCCGAGACGCGAAGGCGTATCTCAGAGCTAATCTTTGCATTGCGCGCCCTGACGGAATCCACGCGCCGGCCGATCATTTTTTCAGCAAGCGATTGGGCCGTTTCTTTCGCTGGCTCACAGTCGTCCACCCTTTTACCGCCACGAAGGATCGTCGCGCGATCGCAAAGCGCGCGAACCTCGTCGAGCTTATGGCTGATGTAGAGAATCGATCGCCCCTCGCCCGCGAGTTTGCGCAGCGTCGCGAACAGAACGTCTGTCTCTTGGGGGGTAAGAACGGAGGTGGGTTCATCAAGAATTAACAGCCTGGGATCTTGAAGAAGGCAGCGGATAATTTCGATACGTTGACGCTCCCCCATGGAAAGGTCATAGACATATCGATCTGGATGGAGTTTAAGTCCGTACTGCTCAGCGGTATCAAGCAAATTGGTTCGAAGTGACTCCAGATCCTGAGGCGGTAGGGCTAGCGCAACGTTCTCAAGAGTGGTCATCGACTCAAACAGCGAGAAATGCTGGAACACCATCCCGATGCCAAGCGCTCGTGCGCGGGCCGGATTATCGATACTGACGATGCGATCATTCCACCGGATCTCACCTGCATCGGGTCGCAGCACTCCGTAAATCATTTTTACGAGAGTGCTTTTGCCGGCGCCATTTTCCCCCAGCAGCGCGTGGATCTCCCCGGGAACGATGCTGAGGTCTACATTGTCATTCGCGATGCAGCCTGGAAAGGTTTTTCGAATGCCGGTTAGGTGTAATAACGTTTCGCTCATCTCAACTCGAAGAATTTCTTGGCCGTCCAGCAACACGGCCTGTTGCGCCCAGATCTTCTCAATAAGGAATCTTATCGTCCTTTTGCGTCCAGGCGTTCATCAGGTCTTCGGCCTCGGGTAGGGCATACCGCAGCAGCGGCAGCTGTCGATCCGGTAGAGCCAAGGAAACTTCCCGGTAGAGCGCTGCGTCATCAAAGCCTACCCGGGCGGCGTCGTCACGGGTGCTGGCAAAATAAACACCATCAATGCGCGACCACCAAATTGCGCCTAAGCACATCGGGCAGGGTTCGCAGCTTGTGTAAATCACGGAGCCGGCAAGGGAGAAGTCGCCCACTTTTTCACAGGCGGCCCGAATGGCGCTGACTTCAGCGTGAGCCGTGGGATCGTTATGTGAAGTCACGCGATTCCAACCTTTGCCGATGATCTCACCGTCGCGCACCACCAGGGCGCCAAAGGGTCCGCCTGCCCCGGCGCGCATGTGTTCATGAGCTAACTGCACCGCCTCGCGTAAATAGTGTTGATGCATCTCATCGTCGGTGTTCATGGGGATGTCCTTTAGGCAGCCGGTTGCTTCATGAGGTGAACAGTCTGGATATCTTGCGATGGTCTTAGCGTTGTCATCAGCTCGTTAAGGACGGCGAGCGCGATAAGGCCGGGCTCTTTACCGGCAGGGCCATCCCGCCCGATGGGGCTCACCAGTCGATCGACTTGTGCCTTATGAACACTGGACTGCAAAAGACGTTTTCTGAATCGATGGGATTTGCTCTCGCTGCCGATTAGACCGATGTATTTAAGCGCCGTGTTCTGCAGTAGCGTCTCGCACAGAGAGAAATCCAGCTCATGACTGTGAGTCATCACAATGGCGCCGTCAAAGTTTTTAAGGGAGCGAGCCCGAGACAACGGGTCAAGAGAGGAATCAAGAACGATATTTTGGGCGGCTGGCAAAAGGGCGCATTGCTCTGATCGAGAGTCGAACACCGAAACCCGGATGGGAAGTTGCGAGGCTATCGTGCACAGGGCACGCCCGACATGACCTGCCCCGAACAAAGCGATCTTCGGATAATCATCATGAATGGAGAGCACAAAACACTCTGTCTCGAGACCGGGTGTTGTGACGTCAGACGTCAGCACCAAGGGCACTTCCCCAGGTTCAGCTCGACTAAAAGAGACTCGCACGGCCTGGTCTTGCTCCATCTGCTGAGCCGCTGTCGTGAGCCATTCACAAGAGCCCTGATCAATCGGCTGGAGCATCAGCTGCATGACCCCGCCACAGCACTGCCGCATATCGGGGCCGAGCACCGTATCGAGAAAAGAACGACGCCAGTTGCCGTCACCGGACAGCATTGCTTGGGCAGCCTCGATCATGGTCCGCTCGAACTCGCCCCCGCCCACAGTGCCCAGTATTTTTTCTTCAGAAACCAAAATCCAACTGCCCACATCTCTCGGCGTGGACCCTTTCTCTTTGCTGACGAGTGCCAGCACAGCGCGCTGTTTGGCGGTGCTGGCTTCAAGCGCCGCTTTAATCCACGCGTGTGGTGAGGGCAAAGCGTCGATCATGATGCGTGACTTGGGTGATCGGATCTTGCTCGTTCTCGCTTGATCGCCCGCAATAAGGCCTCTGGCGTTGCGGGTGCGTCAAGATCTGGAACATGACGGTATCCGCTGATGCTGGATACGGCGTCGGAAAGCGCCTGGTGAACAGAGATCGCCAGCATGAGGGGTGGCTCGCCTACGGCTTTGGATCGGTGAATGGTGTGTTCTTTATTTTTGCCCTCCGACCAAAGACGAACGTTGAAATCCGCTGGCCGATCGGAGCATGTGGGTATTTTGTAGGTCGAGGGCGCGTGGGTGCGGATGCGCCCCGAGTCATCCCACCAGAGTTCTTCCGTGGTCAGCCAACCCATGCCCTGAATAAAGCCGCCTTCAATCTGGCCCAGATCAACGGCCGGATTTAGGGAGCGACCGACGTCGTGAAGGATGTCGACAGCCACGACTCGGTTTTCCCCCGTCAGGGTATCGAGGGCGACTTCGCTGACGGCAGCGCCATACGCGAAATAATAAAACGGCCGACCTTTTGCCGCTTTGCGGTCATAGTGAATTTTTGGCGTGCGATAAAAGCCCGTGGCAGAAAGCTGCACGCGGGCCATGTAGGCCTGCTCCACGAGATCGGCAAAAGACATCGACTGCCCGCCAATCTGCACCCGACCGGCGCTGAAAGAAATCTCGCTCGCCTCGGTGGAGAATCGATCACTCGCGAATGCGGTGAGTCGCTGCTTGAGTATGTTCACAGCGTTTAAAGCAGCCATCGCGTTGAGATCTGCGCCGGACGACGCGGCGGTTGCAGACGTATTGGGAACCTTATCGGTACGGGTGGCGGAAATTTTTATCTGATCGAGAGAAAGACCCAGCGCATCGGCTACGACCTGAGCCACCTTAATAAAAAGCCCCTGACCCATCTCCGTGCCGCCATGATTGAGGTGCACACTGCCGTCGCGGTAGATATGAATCAGCGCACCGGCTTGGTTAAACCACGTCGCGGTAAATGAAATTCCAAATTTGACGGGTGTGAGAGCAAGGCCTCGGCGAATAACCGGATCCAACGCGTTCGCCTCAGCGATTGTCTTTCGCCGTTCCCAGTAAGCGCTGCTCTTTTCGAGTTCTTCGACCATCGGATCAAGAACGAAATCCTCGACCTTCATGTGATACGGCGTCAGGTCTCGACCCTCGGGTCCGTAGAAATTTCGCTTTCTTACGGTGAGCGGGTCAAGCCCTGTCGATCGGGCGATAGCCTCGATCATGCGTTCACCGGCAAACATCCCTTGCGGACCGCCAAAGCCGCGAAACGCGGTATTCGAGACCGTGTTCGAGAAGCATCGTTTTGAGCGAATCCGCGCAGCCGGAAAGTAATAGGCGTTATCGAGATGAAACATCGCGCGATCATTAATCGGATCGGACAGATCCAACGAGCATCCGCAGCGGGACGCCATCTCACAATCGACGGCCAGAATATGACCGTTGTCGTCATGGCCTACCGTCCAGTCGAAGCGAAAGTCGTGCCGCTTTCCGGTCAGACGCATATCGTCGTCTCGATCCAGTCGGCATTTGACCGGCACGCCATTACGCTGTGCGGCGATCGCCGCGAGTGCCGCCCACTGACAGGCCTGACTTTCTTTGCCCCCAAACCCGCCGCCCATCCGACGAACTTCGACTGTTACCGCGTGGGCGGGTTTGCCCAGGACTTTGGCCACATGATGCTGTATCTCGCTCGGGTGCTGGGTTGAGCAATAAATCAACATGTCACCGTCCTCTTGAGGGACGGCGCAGGAGATCTGTCCTTCAAGGTAAAAATGATCCTGTCCGCCACAGCTTACGGCGCCTTTGAGGACATGAGGTGCAGCGTCTAATTGGGCGTCGACATCGCCGCGAGTCATGAGTTGCTCGTCGCTCACAAACATGGATTGCCCAAGCGCCTGATCAATTGAAAGGACGGGCTCTTTGGGGTCGATGCGGACTTCACCGAGGGCCGCAGCCGCGCGTGCGAGCCGGTGACTTGACGATACAACTGCAAATACCGCCTCGCCATCGAAGCGAACCTCACCGTCCGCAAGAACAGGATCATCGCCCCGCCCGGACGGGCTAACATCGTTATGACCATCAAGATCTGCAGCGCAGAAAACGTCTAAGATCCCCGGCGCTTCACGCACCCGAGTTAGATCAAGATTAAGGATACGCCCGCATATTCCGTCGGCCCGGCCCACCGCAAGATGCAGTGACTCGGCCGGCAGGGGCATATCGTCGATATAGATCGCTTTGCCGGTAGCATGCTTTAAGGCGCTATCTTGAGAGAGCGCTTCGCCGACGGTTTTGGGGGCCGCGTCGCTCATGATCTCAGTGACTCGCCTCTGCGGTCGGGTGGAGGTAAAGATCCGTGACATCTCGCGAGCGAATTGCGCGAAGACACTTTTCAAGCAGACCTGCCGCCACGTCGTGACGGTAGGCCGCACTCGCGCGCATGTCGGAAATGGCAGAAAAATCTGCCTCAAGCGCCGATTGCGCCGGTGCCAGCACGTCGGACTGAATATTTGCCCCGACTAAGGCCTGTTCGCAACGAACCGCCCGACGTGGGGTCGCCGCCATGCCGCCAAAGGCTATCCGCGCTGAGGTGATCGTGTCGTCTTCGACTTTAAGACAGAAGGCGCCGCTCACCGCGCTGATATCCTGATCGAATCGCTTGGAAATTTTCCAGCAATGAAAATCAGGCGGAATCGGCAGCGGTATAGAAACGCCAAGAATAATCTCATCATCGTTTCGATCCTGTTTTCCGTAATCAATAAAGAAGTCTTCAAGCGCAATGGTGCGTTTGCCGTTAGTACTGATTAATGTCAGTGTGGCGTCCAGCGCAATCAAGGCAGGAGCGAGGTCCCCAATGGGCGAACCATTCGCGATGTTGCCGCCCACTGTGGCCTGAGCGCGCACCTGGGTCGATCCGAATCGGCGCAGCAGGGTTTCAAGATCACGCGATAGCGGTGCCAGAGCTTTGAGCGCGTCCGCAACCGTAGCGGCGGCCCTGATCTCAATCCTATCTTGAGATTGATGAATGCCTTGAAGCTCCTGAATACGGCTTACCTCGATGATGTTCGAAAAAACTTTGTGGTCTTTGTTCACCCACAGCCCTACATCTGTTGAACCCGCTATCAGCTGCACATCATTTAGTCGAGATCGTGTCGCCCAAAACGTATCGAGGTTGGTTGGGGCGACGAAGGTTTTATCTTCCTCACCGGCGCAGAGATAATTCCTTTCTGCTGCCCAATTTTTAAGGGTTTTCGCGGCTGTTTTCCTAAGGTCGTGAAGGTGTTGCGGGCGATCTGCCGTACAGGCTAGCTGCGCGGCTTCGATGATGGGCCCGTAACCTGTGCATCGGCAGAGGTTGCCAGCGAGCGTGTCGTTTATGGTGGGCAGATCCGCTGAGAGATCGCCTGACGCGCACGCTTCATGCAGACCCACAAGGCTCATCGCGATGCCTGGAGTACAGAACCCGCATTGAGAGCCATGGCATGTTTCGAGCGCGCGTTGGACGGGATGGGGCTGTGGGTCTGCGACAAGCTCCACGGTGAGTATTTGTGTACTGTCGACCGAGCCCAAGGGGACGATACATGCGTTCACTGCGTGGTAGCGGACATCATCATGTTGAAGGCGGCCAATAAGTACAGTACAGGCGCCGCAATCGCCCTCCGCGCAGCCTTCTTTAGTGCCCGTCAGTTTTTGTTCTAGCCTCAGAAAGTCAAGCAGCGTGCGCTGAGGATCGAAAGTTTCAAGCGTTAATTCTTGAGCGCCCAGCAGGCAGCGAAATTGAGAACGCGGGTTTGCCATCAGCCTACGGGCTTAGCTGCCTCTATAGGTGCTGTAACCAAAGGGCGAGACCAAAAGCGGGACATGATAGTGCTCGCTCGCATCACTGATCCCAAAACGGATAACTACGATATCAAGAAATGAAGGGCTCTCGAGGGAGACGCCTTGTCGACGAAAATAGTCACCCACCGAAAATCGCAGCTCGTATGTGCCGCTGGTGAAGGCGCTGCCTTCGAGGATAGGACCGTCTGCTCGGCCGTCCGAGTTCGTGACGCCCGAGCAAATCGGACTGTCTGCTGCGTCTTCCCCGGTTAGCGACCAGGCGACCCCTGCAGCCGGGCGACCGGCGCTCGTATCCAGAACATGAGTGGTGAGTTTGCCCATCGCGCCTCCCGTGTTTTAGCAAGATAAGTCTTGGCAATGCCCAAACGTCAGTTAACCGGAGTCAGTCTCACATATGGGTTTTAAGCCGTCAGCCGAAAAACCTCCCAAAACACTTTCAAATAAATATTGATAATAATCAAATATACGCCTCTTTTAGTCGGATAATATTTATTCGACTGCGAGTAAACGAAACCCTGGGTGGGGTAGATGTCGACAGAACAAGCATATCCTAGAGACCTCATCGGATACGGGGCTAAACCTCCAACCGCGAAGTGGCCGGGGGACGCGCGGATCGCGCTTCAGTTTGTCATCAACTACGAGGAAGGCGCCGAGAACTGCATTCTTCACGGTGACGAAGGATCCGAAGCTTTTTTGTCCGAGATGATTGGAGCTCCGTCCTGGCTGGGCCAACGCCATCCCAGCATGGAGTCGCTTTACGAATACGGATCGAGAGTTGGAGTTTGGCGTCTGTTTGATCTATTCAAGCGATACGAGATACCTCTCACCGTGTTTGGTGTGGCGATGGCGCTTGAGCGCAACCCCGCAGTCGCCGAAGCGGCTCTTAAGGCGGGTTATGAGATCTGCTCTCACGGCTATCGATGGATCGACTACCGGAACGTTCCTGAAGACGTCGAGCGTGAGCATATCGCGCGCGCGATTAATATCATTACGTCTCTAACGGGAGAGCGCCCTTTGGGCTGGTACACGGGTCGCACAAGCGAACGTACCCGAAGACTTGTGGTCGAGGAGGGCGGCTTTGTTTATGACTCTGATGACTACAATGATGATTTGCCTTTCTGGACTGAGGTTAACGGCAATGCGCATCTCGTTGTTCCCTATACCCTGGACAACAACGATATGCGGTTCGCAACGCCTCAGGGTTTTAACAGCGGCGATCAATTCTTCACATATCTGCGCGATGCGTTCGATGTGTTGTACGAAGAAGGCGCAAAAACGCCGCGCATGATGTCGGTAGGACTGCACTGCCGGTTGGTGGGTCGGCCGGGGCGTCTTGCGGGTCTCGCGCGCTTTATTGAGCATACCCGTGGCTTTGATCAGGTGTGGTATTGCCGACGCATCGATATCGCAAGGCACTGGCGCTCTGAGCACCCGTATTCGAGGATATGACCGTGGTCGCAAGCGAGTTGAGCCGAGATGAATTTCTCCATCATTTCGGCGGTGTCTACGAGCATTCGCCCTGGATCGTCGAGCAGCTTTTTAGTGAAGGTCTGACAAGCGCTATGGATGCGCCGCGCTCTTTGAGTAAAGCACTCGCGGAGATCGTGAGCCGATCCGGGCGGGAACCTCAACTGGCGTTGCTAAGGGCGCATCCAGATCTTGCTGGGAAGCTCGCGATCTCCGGTGAGTTAACGGTATCCTCATCAGCGGAACAGGCCGGCGCGGGATTGGACCGCTGCACGCCGGAGGAGTTTCAGGAATTCAGTCAGCTCAACAGCGCATATAAAGAAAAATATGGCTTTCCGTTTATCGTCGCAGTGCGGGGCCTTAATCGCGGGGAGATTCTTGAGCGCTTTCGTGCGCGCGTGCAGAATGATTGGGACGCAGAGTTTGAAGCGGCGCTCTCGCAGGTGCACAAAATCGCGCGGCTTCGCATTCAGCAAATATTCGAAAACGTGTAAACGCTTGTATGACCGATACGACTTTTATCCCAGAATTTGCGCGGCATCTGGTGAACCTGGCCTCGCCGCGATTGGGCGCGCGAGCGCTCTCCTGTAGCGATGACTTTTTTGCGCCCGTAGATCGGATGCTGCAGGACCACGAGCCGGTATTCATTGACGGAAAATATGACGACCACGGCAAATGGATGGATGGCTGGGAAAGCCGACGTCGCCGCGGTGGGGGGTTCGACCACGCTATCGTTGAGTTGGGCAGCAGAGGAATCATTCGCGGGCTTGATATCGACACCCGGTTTTTTACCGGCAACTACCCGCCAGAAGCCTCTGTCGAGGCGGCTGATCAGACTCAGGGTGCATCGTTAGAAGAGTGGATGTGGCGGGAGGTCTTGCCCCGAACGGATCTCGGTCCAGACGCGCATCATTATCTGGCGATCTCCGATGATTTACCCGCAACGCACCTGCGCTTGAATATCTATCCGGATGGCGGTGTGGCCAGATTTCGTGTGTACGGCGAGCCGCTCGCAAACTGGTCGAGCATTGGCGCCGATGAAGTGATCGAGCTATCCGCGATTGCGAATGGCGGGCGCATCGCGGGCTTTAATGACGCGCACTATGGGAATCCCTGGGTGATTCTTACGCCGGGACGCGGCCTCAATATGGGCGATGGTTGGGAGACGCGTCGGCGACGGGAGCCGGGTAATGATTGGATTCTTGTACGCCTTGGCGCACCCGGGGAGATCGAACGCATTGAGATCGATACGGCCCACTTCAAAGGTAACTATCCGGATCGATGCTCCATTCAGGCGTCGCTCGTTGATGGATTGGACGACGCGGCCCTAGTCGAGGCAGCTGAAATCTGGCCTGAGCTACTGTCGCCCAGCAAGCTTGAAATGGACCGGCAGCACTATTTTGAGGGTGAAGCTATTCACGCGCTTGGGCCGGTAAACTGTTTGCGCCTGAATATCTTCCCCGATGGCGGAATTAGCCGCGTTCGGCTTTATGGAAAACCGAGGCGCTAATAAATGAGCATTTCCCCAAGGCCATTGAATCAGACAAGCTTCACTCCATTTGGCGATGTTATCGAGGCGCGCTCGGAGCAGGTCATGGCTATCAACGAGGGCACATCCAAGCGCTTTCATGACCTGGCGCTTGTGGATGTGGCATCCGAGAACGGCCGGCCGCTCGTCAACATCTTCAGAGCGTCACCCTATCCGCAACCGCTGCATCTCACCATGATGGAAAAACACCCCCTCGGTTCGCAGCTTTTCATGCCCCTGCAGGCGCATCCGTATCTAGTGGCGGTAGCGCCGCGAGGCGAGCGTGTGCATGCGGCAGATATTCAGGTCTTTTTGGCGCGTGGAGATCAAGGGGTTAACTTTCATCCGGGTGTCTGGCATCACCCCCTGTTGGTGCTTCAACCGCAGGATTTTCTGGTTATTGACCGTGGCGGGACTGGCGATAATCTGGTTGAGCAATCCCTTGAAACTTCGGTTTCAATAACGGCCGGGTCGCCGGTTGCGTAAGCTGCTGAACGACTCTCTTGGGCGCTTAAACAATTCGGAGCACAACAATGCAATTCATTCGGGTTTATCTTTTGGGAGTTTTATTGGCGATAGTGCCGCTCACCGGTTTTGCGTTGCTTGCGGGCGAAGCCGCAGACGGCAAGCCCGTGCACGATAACTTCTGCATGGGGTGTCACGTCAGCGTGACCGGCGGAGACGGCGGCGGGATTTATTTGCGCGAGAATCGCAATGTGAAATCAATCGAGGGGCTGATGGGGGCGGTGGCGTTCTGCAACCAGCAGACCAAGACGGGTCTTAATGATCACGAACTCGACGATATCGTCGCCTACTTAAACGAAACGTACTACAAGTTCGATACGGACTAGTTAGGCCTGGGGTCGTAGAATCACCTTCGGTGCGCCGCAGGTCCCGGCATGCAGTTCTTTAAACGCTGCGCCGCCTTCAGACAACGGCCGCTCGTCGATCCAGTCAAGTTTGCCCAGCGCGCCAGAGTGAAGCTGCTGTAGCGTTGCTCTGAGATCCACCGGCGTGTAGGTGTATGTCCCGATCAGCGTAATCTCCTGAAGGGTGATGCGCCGAATATCCAAGCCGTCGTCGTTATCCATTAAGCCGATATGCATGATAACGCCGCCCGGCATCACGGCGGCGCACGACGCCTGTCGAGAGAGCTTGCCCCCGACAGCATCAATCACGACGTCGTAGGTCGAATCGTTCGCGGGGTGCTCAATCGGATTAATGACTTCTGCCACGCCGGTTTTCTCGGCGCTTGCTCGCCGCAGTGCATTGGTGTCGGCCAGCGTGAGTTCGGTGACGCCCCGATGAGCTAACGTGAGTGCGGCAAAAAGGCCCACGGAGCCCCCACCAATAACGAGCGCCTTCGCTTCACTTATGGGTCTTGCGAGCGCCCGCTCTGCCAGGTTGACCGCATGCGTAGCGGTGGCCGCGGGTTCGGTGAGGGCAGCCAATGCGGGGTCCATGCCGTCAGGAATCTCAATAAGATTCCGCTGCGGGATCGCGACTCGTTCGGCAAATGCCCCCGGACGGTACATGCCAATAAGATCTCGTTCTGCGCAGAGGTTTTGTCTGCCATTCAGACAGGGATCGCAATGACCGCAGGTGATGAGCGGGTTAATAACGACCCGCTTGCCGCTCAAGGGGCCGTCGAGAACAACTCCCGCAGCTTCATGGCCGAGAATAAGCGGCGGCACGCGGCGTGGATCATGCCCGAGGTAGGCATGCATGTCGGAGCCGCAGATACCCACTGCCTGTATTTCAACCCGCGTTTCATCTGCTGCGAGAGGGGCAGCCTCGGCTTCCTCCCGAAACGCCATCTCTTCGTTTGCAACATAGACCAGAGCCTGCATCGTGATTCCTATTTTGCGGAAAACCCGCCATCGACAAAGATCGTTTGGCCGGTAATGTAGCTTGATGCGGGTGCGGCGAGAAAAACACTGACCCCCGCCAGATCCTGCATTTCTCCGTTTCGCCCAATCGCGGTTTGGTTTGCGGCCCAGGCGCGCCGATCATCGTCATCAAACACAGGCGCGGTTAATTCCGTCGGAAAGAATCCGGGCCCAATAGCGTTGCAGGTGATCCCCTCAGCGGACCAGGCCTCTGCCATGGCGCGCGTTAGTTGGGAGATGCCACCTTTGCTTGCGCCGTAGGCGATGCCGTTGGCAAAAGCGCGCATCGACTGCATTGAGGCAATATTGATGATGCGACCGTAACCCCGCGCTTTCATGCCGGGGACCAACGCCTGCGCGAGAAAAAACGGCGTCGACAGGTTGAGGTGAATGGTCTGGTCCCAGCTGTCCGGTGCGACATCATCGGCGTGCTCGCGAAGATTTACGCCGGCAGCATTAATAAGAATATCGGGATCGCCAAACACCGCCTTTATGCGTGAGACGGTCTCTTGTAACTGGTCGCGCTGCATGAGGTCCGCGGCGATAAAGTCGGCCTTGCCGCCGGCGTGTTGGATGCCTTCGGCTGCTGCCTTGAGGCGGTCCTCGCGCCGGGCCACGAGCACCACTTGGCTGCCAGCGTCGGCCAAAAATCCGGCCATGGCAAGGCCAATACCAGAGCTGCCGCCGGTGACAACGGCCGTGTGTCCGGATAGATCGAAAAGAGATTGAATGGCGGGTATCACGATGCCTTCAGCTCAAATTGCTCCTCAGGGAAGTATTTGTGGAGTCGGTCATCCCCGGCAAGAGCGTGACCTTCCATGCCCTCTGCCCGAGAAATACGCGCACTGACTGCGCCGACATCCCGATTGGCCTCGCGATTCATGCGCTGCCAGGTAACGGTTTTGATGAATTTTCCAACGCTCAAGCCGCCACTGTATCGTGCGGCGCCTTTCGTCGGCAGGATATGGTTGGGGCCCGATGCCTTGTCGCCGTAGGTTACTGTGGTTTCCTCTCCTAAAAAGAGTGAGCCATAGTTACTGAGATTAGCCAACCACCACTCAAGGTCAGCGGTATGCACCTCAAGATGCTCAGCCGCATAGATATCGCTCTGGATAACGGCTTCTTCTCGAGTGTCCGCGATGACCACCTCGCCGTAGTCGCGCCACGCACCCTCAGCTGCGGATCGATTGGGCTCACCCAGGCGGGCGATGCAGTCCGGAATTCGCGCCATGACCTCTTTTGCAAGGTCTTCCGAAGTGCTGATGAGCCAGGCTGGCGAATCAAAGCCATGCTCGGCCTGACTGATAAGATCGGACGCAACGATGTTTGGGTCGGCGGTTTCGTCCGCGATCACGGCGATCTCTGTGGGTCCTGCAAACATATCGATGCCCACACGGCCATAAAGAATTCTTTTGGCCTCAGCCACAAAACGGTTACCTGGGCCCACCAGAATATCGGCAGGGTGGCCTGAAAATAATCCAAACGCCATCGCGGCGATTCCCTGAACGCCGCCAAGCGCGAGGATCGTGTCGGCCCCGGCAAGATCTGCCGCATAAAGAATAGAAGGGTGAACACCCGAATCGCCTCGCGTGGGCGAGCAGGCCACCACGTTTTTTACGCCCGCGACTTTAGCCGTAGTAACGCTCATGATCGCTGACGCAATGTGTGCGTACCGACCGCCCGGTATATAGCAGCCGGCCGTCTGCACGGGAATTAACCGCTGACCGGCAATCAGCCCGGGCGATAGCTCGGTTTCAAACTCGGTCATACTGGCAAGTTGCGCTTCGGCAAATTTTTTAACGCGCTCGTAAGCGAACTGGATGTCATCACGGGCTCGCTGAGACAGACTCTCACCAGCGGTCTTTATCTCTTCTTTGGAGACGACGATCTCGCCGGTCCATTTATCAAGATTGGCGGCATATTCACGAGCCTTTGCCTCGCCCCCTGACTCAATGTCGTCCAGCATCTCCTGCACAATGCGGCGGGTGTCTTGCTCGCCAGTCGCTGGCGTCTTTTCAGCTTTCTTGAGATAAATCACGTCTTTAATGCTCGCTAAATAGGGGTGGATAACGTAGCCGGAAAAAGGCTTGGAAAATCTTAGTTGCCGTAAATGACGCCCGGTAGCCAGAGCGCGATCTGCGGGAAAAACATGACACATAAGAGACCAATCAACTGAATGACCATAAACTGCATCATGCCGGCATAGATATCTTTTAGATCCCACTCTGGTACGACACCTTTCAGGAAGTAGGCCGATAAGGCCACTGGAGGCGATAGCCAAGCCGTTTGCAGATTGATCGCTACGAGAATGCCGAACCAGGTCAGATTGAAGTTAAGCTGTTCAACCAGCGGCAGCAAAATAGGTACGATGATCAGAACTATCGGCACCCATTCAAGTGGCCATCCGAGCAGGAAAATTACGGCCATTATCAGCAGCAGGATAAGAATCGGCTCGAGCTCAAGCCCCAAGAGAAACTCGGTCAGCATCATCGGCGTTCCGAGTCGGGAGAACACCGCACCAAAAAAATTCGACGCGGCGACCAAGAACATGATCAGCGCGGTAATCTCGAGCGTCTTAATGAGAGCGTCACTCAACCCCTTCCAGTTCAGCTTGCGATAAGCGAGTGTCAGCAGCAGGGCGCCAAAAGCGCCCATGCCAGCACCTTCGGTCGGGGTGGCAAGGCCAAACAGTATCGAGCCCAGCGCTGAGAAAACGAGCGCTGCTGGCGGCACCAGCCCCAAGATAAATTCACGAAATACTTCACGCATCGACTCAGGCTGCTCGTCATCAGGCAGCGGTGGCCCAAGAGTCGGATCAAGTTTGCACCGAAGCAGCGCGTAGCCGGTGTAAAGTGAAGCAAGCAAGATGCCAGGCACGATTGCTGCCGCGAAGAGATCGGTGACGGGCACTTCCAGAATGGGCCCCATGACGACCAGCATGATGCTCGGCGGTATCAGTATGCCGAGAGTGCCGCCCGCGGTAATCGTCCCGGCCGCGAGACGCACATTGTATCCTGAGCGGTTCATGGTCTTGGCAGCCATGATGCCGAGGATGGTGACCGAAGCGCCGACGATACCGGTCGCCGCCGCAAAAATAGTAGATACAAAAAGAACCGCGATAAAGAGCGCGCCGTGTGTGCGTGAGAGCATAAGCTGCACCGCGCTGAAAAGCCGCTCCATCAGCCCAGCCTTCTCCATGAGAATCCCCATGAAGATAAACAAAGGAACCGCTGCAAGCGTCTGCTCCAGCATCACTCCCGAGAACTGGTAGGTCATGAGATAAAAGACCAGTTCACCGAATCCAAGGTAGCCGAACACCAGCCCGAGGAATATCAATGTAAAGGAGATCGGGAAGCCTACAAAGATCGCGAACAGCATGATGCCGATCAGAACAAGGCCTAGAATCTCGTTGCTCATTGTCCCGGCCACCGGTTGTGCTTCGCGGCGTACAAGCTTTTGAGTAACTCGGATACACCCTGGACCAGTAGAAGGGCAATCCCAACCGGTAGCGCCGTCTTGATGGGCCCCATCATCGGCATCCAGGCCGTATCCATTCCGCGCTCGCCGCGCATCCATGACAGATACGCATAATCGTAAGCAGCCCAGAGACAGACGATCAGTCCCGGAAAGTAAAAAACGATATACAGCAGCGAATCGATTGTGCCCTGGACCTTGGGCGACCAGTTTCGATAAATAAAGTCAGCGCGAATGTGCACGCCTTTCGAAAGGCCGTAACCGGCGCCGAGCATAAACAGGGCACCCGCCAGCATTCGGCTCACGTCATAAGCCCACATGGTAGGCGCAACAAACGCATATCGGGCGATGACTTCAATAACCATCGCCGCGAACAGGGGGATGGTTATCCAGCAGACCAGTCTCCCGATCATCAGGCTGAAGCGATCAATACCTGTGATGGTTTTCGCCATCCAAGGCGGCATGTCGTCCGGGAGATCTCCGGGTGAGCCGCTTCGTCGCTCAGCGATCAACTCATCTGTAATGTCGAGCTTATCGAGGTTTTCTGCCATAGGGCTAAGCCGGTAAAGCGTTAGCTGAAAAAGAAGCGGGCGCGAGGCCCGCTTACAGTTTCAGTTAGGCAATTGCTTTAATTGCCAATACGCACAGCCTACTGCTTTTGCTTGGCGTAAGCCATGCCGAGGTTGGCGTTACTCATCTGGGCGCCGGACCAGAAAGGCACCGCAATGTCAGCAAACTCTTTCATCGAGCCATACACTTTTGCAAAGAACGCATTTTCGGCGTTCAGCTTGGCGTACAGTTTCTCGGTCGCGGCCATGTACTCCGTGAAGTAATCGGCGGGAGTGTCATGCAGGATGACGCCATGATTCTCGGTCAGGTCTTTGAGCGCTTTTCCGTTTTCATAGATACGACGCGCAAGCGAGCGCATCAGAGACGCGTCCGCAGCAACCTGCATGGCATTCTGCTGATCCGGAGTTAACTTCTTCCAGACGTCACCGTTAATGTAGATGTCTGCGTTAACGACCACCTGATGAAGGCCCTGCAGATAGTAGTGCTTCAGAACCTTCTGGAAGCCGAACACGCTATCCGGTTTCGGGCAGCACCACTCGGCGGCATCGATGGTTCCGGCTTCAAGCGCGGGCAGGATATCGCCTCCACCCATGGCCACCGCGGCGACGCCGATGTCCTTATAGGACTGACCCGGGATGCCCGGCGGGGTGCGGAAGCGGTATTTGCGGAAATCATCCATGCTGTTGATTGGCTCTTTGAACCAGCCTAATGCCTCCGGTCCAACCGGTTGCAGCATGAGGCCTTTGATGTTCATGCCCATCTCGGACCACAGCTCGTCATATAGCGGCTTGCCGCCACCATACAGATACCAGGAAATCCACGCGATGTTGTCGATTCCGAGGCCGCCACCAGCGGTTGGGGAACCGAACAGCATGGCTGCCGGGTGATAGCCAGACCAGTAATGGGTCCAGGCAAAGCCCCCTTCGATGAGACCTTTGTCGACAGCTTCCAGGGTTTCCTTTACGCCAACCACGGCACCTGCCGGCAGCACTTCAATGTCTACCTCGCCATTGGTCAGTGATCGGACCGTATCGGCGAAATCCTCAAGCATGACAACCTCGTCAGCCTTGG
>Ga0181588_10000625_pt1 | contig 32083 bp, 32 predicted proteins | sample 071ome_26_FD_148607 | JGI IMG/M metagenome (GOLD analysis project Ga0181588, IMG submission 148607) | Coastal salt marsh microbial communities from the Groves Creek Marsh, Skidaway Island, Georgia - 071409BT metaG (spades assembly) | ecosystem: Environmental > Aquatic > Marine > Intertidal zone...
GGACCGTCATGGAAGAGGGCCGTCGGGATAACCGTCGACAGGGGCAGTGTCACCCTCTCAGTCTGGCCCACGTTCCCATGACGATGTCGCCGTTGCGCGCGCCCGCGCCGACACCTCCCCCACACGAACGACGACCTCGACGCCGGTCGACAGCCGCGCAAAGGTGATCAGTTCGCCACCGTTGGCTTCCGCCAGGGCCCGTGCGGCTGCCTCATCACCTGCAGCGCCGGCCAGTGCGGCCGCGTCAGCGGCGGTGCGGGCCCGGGCCGATTCGTCCACCACAACCCCGAGTCGGGCCGCGGCAACCACCAACCCCATTGCCAACACCACCACCAGCAACAGCCAGGGCATGGCCTGTCCCCGATCGTTAGACATGACGACACTTCCCTCCATCTCGGCGCTGAAACGCCGAACACACGAATGCGGGGGAAGTGCGAGTGGGCCCGCCTGCGGCGGACCGAATCAGTCGGTCGACTCCTCTGACGCCTCAGTTGCATCGGTCACGCCCTGGCCCTCGCTGTCGGGATCACCCTCGTCACGAGTGACGGCTTCATCCTCGTCGATATCGACGAGTGCAATCGAGGCCACGGCGTCATCGTCGTCGGGTGAAATGACACGGACACCACTGGCGGATCGTCCCTGCGTCGAGATATCAGCGGCGCGGGTACGAATCAAGACTCCCTGCCGAGTGACCGCCAACACCTCGTCCTCGTCGTCAACGATGAGCGTGCCAACGACCGGGCCTTTGTCATCGGTCAGCTTGATGCCGACCACACCCATACCGCCCCGACCCTTCGTCGGGTACTCACCGACATTGGTCCGCTTGCCGTAACCATGCTCGGTGATGTGGAGCAAAGTGGCCCCATCCCGCGCGATGTCGCAAGCGACGACCGCATCGCCAGGCTTCTTGAACTTGATGCCGACCACGCCGGCCGCGTTCCGACCCATCTCGCGAACCTGATCTTCCTTGAACCGGATCGTCTGGCCGAATCGGCTCGACAGCAGGATGTCGAAGACGCCGTTGGTGGGGATGACTTCGACAAGTTCATCGTCGTCGTTGAGCTTGATGGCGATAAGCCCGGCCTTGAGTGACGAGTCGTAGGCGTTGAATCGGGTCTTCTTCACCCGGCCCTTCGCGGTGGCGAAGAACAGGTAGCGCATCGTCTCGTAGTCGCGGGTATCGATGATTGCCTGGACCGTCTCGTCCTCCTGGAGCGGCAGCAGGTTGACAATGGCCGTCCCGCGAGACGTGCGGCTCGCCACCGGGATCTCGTGCGCCTTCAGTCGATACACACGGCCGCGGGTCGAGAAGAACAAGAGATAGCTGTGCGCCGTCGTCTGGATCAGATGAGTGACGGTGTCTTCATCCTTGAGCTTCGCGCCGGCGATGCCCCGACCGCCTCGGCCCTGAGCCTTGAACTCCTCGGCCGGGGTGGTCTTCACATAGCCGGTTGCGGTCATGGTGAAGACCAGCGGATCGTCATCGATGAGATCTTCGATGTCGAATTCGCCCGGGTCGATCTCGAGGCTCGACCGGCGCGGTTCTGCGAAGGTCTCGCGAACTTCACCAAGCTCATCGACAATGACCTCGCGGAGCCTGGCCTCATCACCGAGGATCGCCTGGAGTTCAGCGATCGTCGTCTGGAGATCAGCGGCCTCCTCCTCGAGGTCAGCTCGACCGAGCCGGGTGAGACGGCCGAGTTGCATGTCGAGAATGTGGTTGGCCTGGACCTCCGAGAACGCCACCGCCTCGCCACCTGCGGCTGGGGTGATGCCGGCCATGAGTGCTTCGCGTGCTGCGCCCCGATCCTCACTCGCCCGGATGGTGGCGATGATCTCGTCGATGAGGTCGAGCGCGTTGAGGAGGCCCTCGACGATGTGGAGCCGCTTCTCGGCGACGTCGAGCCGATACTCCGACCGACGGGTAATGACGTCGATCTGATGATCGACGTAGGCCTGGAGCGCGTCGAGCAGGTTGAGGGTGCGGGGCACGCCGCCAACGAGCGCAACCATGTTGACGCCAAAGCTGGTCTGCAGCGGCGTGGCCTTCCAAAGGTTGTTGAGGACAACCTCTGGGTTTGCGTCGCGCTTGAGCGTGATGACGAACCGGGTGTCATCACCCGACGATTCGTCGTTGATGTCGCGGATACCGTCGAGTTCACGATTGTTGACGAGCTCAGCGATCTTGCGGGCGACCGCCCCCGCCGACACCTGGTAGGGCAGTTCGGTGACGACGATCGCCTGGGTCTGACCCTTCTCCTCGATCTCGACCTTGGCCCGCATCTTCACCGAACCACGGCCGGTTCGGTACGCCGACTCGATGCCGACACGACCGAGGATCTGCCCACCGGTCGGGAAGTCGGGACCCCGCACATGCTCCATGAGGTCATCGACCGTCGCTTCGGGGTTGCGGAGCAGGTGGGTGACCGCGGTGCACACCTCGTCGAGGTTGTGGGGCGGGATGTTCGTGGCCATGCCGACCGCGATGCCCTGCACCCCATTGACCAACAGGTTCGGGAACCGGCTCGGCAGAACCGTCGGCTCCTGGAACTCGGCCGAATAGTTGTCCGCGAAATCGACGGTGTCCTCGTCGATATCAGCCAGCATCTGCATCGCCAGTGGGCTGAGCCGACATTCGGTGTATCGATCCGCTGCGGGCGGATCTTCCGGCGAGCCGTAGTTGCCGTGGAACGCGATCAGCGGGTGACGGAGCGAGAACGGCTGCGCCATGCGGGCCAGAGCGTCATAGATCGCCGAGGTGCCGTGCGGGTGGAACCGGGCTGCGACATCGCCCGAGACGCGAGCGCACTTCACGAAGTTGCGATCGGGACGGAACCCCTGATCGAACATGCCCCACAGGATTCGGCGGTGAACGGGTTTCAGCCCGTCGCGGACATCGGGAAGCGCCCGGCTGATGATGACCGACATCGCATAGTCGAGGAACGAGGACTCCATCTCCTCCTGAATCTCAATGACGGTGATGTCGTCGGGTTCGCCGTCGTTCTCGAGTTCATCGGTGGGCGTGTCAGACATCAGAAGTCCAGATTCCGCACTTCGCGTGCATTCGTAACGATGAAGTTCTTGCGCTGTTCGACGTCATCGCCCATGAGGATCGACATGACCTCGTCGGCGATGGCGGCCTGCTCGACCGAGACCTGCAACAACGAGCGGGTAGCGACATCCATGGTGGTGTCGCGCAATTCATCCCAGTCCATCTCGCCGAGACCCTTCAAGCGCTGGAAGTCCTTGGTGTAGTTGGGGCGCTCGGCCATGAAGGCGTCCTTGGCGGCGTCGTCCTTGAGATACACGGTCTCCTTGGTGGAAACCTTCGTGCTGTAGAGCGGTGGTTGCGCGATGTAGACATACCCCGCTTCGACCAGTGGACGCATCTGCCGGAAGAAGAACGTCAACAGCAAGGTCCGGATGTGGCTGCCGTCGACGTCGGCATCAGCAAGCAGGATCACCTTGTGGTAGCGGGCTTGGCTGACGTCGAAATCCTCGGCGAAGCCGGCACCGATCGCCGTGATCAGCGACTGGACCTCGTTGTTTTTGAGCATCTTGTCGATACGGGCTCGTTCGACATTGAGGATCTTGCCGCGGATAGGCAGAATCGCCTGGGTTTCTGGGTCACGAGCGCGCACCGCAGATCCACCGGCGGAATCACCCTCGACAATGAACAACTCTCGACGCTCGGGTTCCTTGGCCGAGCAATCTTTGAGCTTGTCGGGCATACCCGCGCCATCGAGCAAGGACTTGGAACGAATCGCCTTGCGGGCGTCGGCCGCTGCAACACGAGCCCGTGCCGCGTTGGTGGCTTTCGTGACAATCGCTTTGCCCTCCGCCGGGTGTTCTTCGAGCCAGTCCGCCATTTTTTCGTTGGTGACTTTCTCGACAAGCGAACGCATCGACACGTTCCCCAGCTTCGACTTTGTCTGGCCTTCAAACTGGGGCTCACCGATCCGAGCGGAGATGATCGCCGTGAGACCTTCACGGATGTCATCGCCGGTCAGGTTGTCGTCCTTCTCCTTGAGCAAACCCTTGTCACGGGCGTACGCGTTGACCGTTCGGGTCACCGCGGTACGAAAGCCCTGCTCGTGCATCCCGCCCTCGAGCGTGGCGATGCCGTTGGCAAAGCTATGCAGGCCATCGGAGTTGAACCCGGTGTTCCACTGGAAGGCGATTTCGACCTCATGCGGATTGTCATCAATCGTTTCTTCGCCTTCGAAGTAGCCCACCGCCTGGAACAGCGCTTCCTTCGAGGAGTTCACATGGGTGACGAAGTCCATGATGCCACCGTCGTACTTGTAGGCGATCCAACCGTCCGGATCTTCAGTCTCGATCGTCGAACTCGGCCGGAGATCCCGAACCCGAATCTCGAGACCGCGATTGAGGAACGCCATCATCTGAAAGCGGTCCTGGAGGGTCTGGAACCGGTAGTCGGTTTCGTCGAAAATCGTCGGGTCGGGCCAGAACCGAACGGTTGTGCCGGTCCGAGATTCGCCATCGGCATCGAGTGGGGCATCGCCGGTCACCGCAAGCCGCTCTTTGAGTTCGCCGCCGTCACCAAACGCCATGGCGTGACGATGTCCGTCTCGGTCGATCTCGACCTCCACCTTGACCGACAGGGCGTTCACGACCGAGATGCCCACACCATGCAGACCGCCTGAAACCTTGTAGCCATCGCCGCCGAACTTGCCGCCGGCATGAAGCACCGTCAGCACGACCTCCGCCGCAGACATGTCGTCGTACTTGGGGTGCTTGCCGACTGGGATACCCCGACCGTCGTCGCAGACTTCAATGCCACCGTCAGCGAGGATCGACACATCGATGCGAGAACAGTGGCCTGCCATTGCTTCATCAACGGAGTTGTCGACGACCTCCCACACCAGATGATGGAGCCCGGTCGGACCAGTGGAACCGATGTACATACCGGGCCGTTTGCGCACCGCCTCGAGGCCTTCGAGAACGGTGATGTCTTGCGCGCCATAGGACGACGACTCGGTGCTGGTCACATCTGACTCCTGGCTCGCCGCAGAGGGTGCCCCGTCGGGGTTTCCACGGCCGGATTGAACTTGCCGCCGTCGCTCATGCCTGCGCTCCAAAATCCCTGTCCTGGCAAGCAAAATCCAGGGTTTTCGCGTTCCTCGAGGCGAGCTGGTCGCACTGGTCGAGCGGGCCGTTCACGGTCTCTCTATCCTACCAGTTACACGCGTGTGATTCGTGGCAGAACAGGCGTTCAAAATGCGCGTGAAACACGCACCTTCACCCGCTGAATCCGGTCGGTTCCGGTGGCGTCAGCCAGGCGTCGAACGACCTCCGCTTCCAACCAACGAAACTCCGTTGCCCAGGTCGGATCCGATGCCTGCACATTGAGCAGATCACCATCGATAGACGACGGGCGGGTGTGCTCGGCGAGGTCGGGACCGACGATCGATTCCCACGCCCGGAACACGATGTCGAGCACATCGACGGAGGGAGCATTGAGGTTCCCGAGCAGCCGCTCGAGACTGTCGCCAATTGGACGTGGGCGCTCGCGGTTCATGTCTCCACCGTGACGGTGCTGTTGTGGATATGCAACACCTGATCTGGCTTCGCAGTTGGTGGGAGTCCAACGGCAGTGGTCAATACGCGTTGGCCTGATGGCAACGCATCGAGCAGAGCACGTGCTCGGCCTGGATCAAGCTCGGAGAACACATCGTCCAGAAGCAAAATCGGCTCAGCCACCCCCGCAGTTCGAATCACTGCATCCGCCGCAAGCCGGAGAGCCAAAGCAAGCGAGCGTTGTTCTCCCTGTGATGCATGGGTCCGAGCCGGAACGCCAGCGATAGACAACACGATCTCATCACGATGTGGTCCAACCGTTGTCATCCCGCGACGAACGTCGAGATCACGGGCTGCTGCCAGCGCATCAGCCAGGTCGTGTCCCCACGAACTCTCGTAGTTGGCTTCGACCATCGCCGCCTGTTGGGCGACCGCGTCATACGAGCGGGCGAGGATCGGTGCCATCTCCTCAAGGAGTTCGAGCCGAGCGCTCCGCAACCGCTCCCCCACCTCGATCAATTTCGCATCCCACACGTCAAGTGTGAACGCAGCATCAGCATCAAGACGCCCATGGGTGCTGCGGAGGAGTGCGTTCCGCTGTTTCAGAACCCGTTCGACCTCGGTCCGCAACGCCACATTCTTCGGATGTCGTGCGCCAGCAGCGGTGTCGATCCACCCTCGGCGGAGTGACGGGCCACCCTTGACGAGCTCAAGGTCATCAGGTGAAAACACCGTGACCTGGACGACACCAACGAGATCACTCAGCCGGTTGACTCGCTGACGGTTGACCTGAATCCGGTTTCGCCCAACTCTCGGAATCTCGATTTCGATCAACTGCTCCCGACCGTCATCGGTGTCAACTGCGGCACGCACGATGGCAGCCGACGCACCGACCCGAACCAGCGCATCGTCGGGAGCGCCGCGGAACGAGCCGATGCCGGCAATCCAACCGATCGCTTCGATGAGGTTGGTTTTGCCGTGCCCATTTTCACCGAGGATGGCGGTGAGTCCGCCACCAAACTTGATCTCTGCTGACTGGTACGACCGCCAGTCGACGAGCTCCAGGGTTCGGATTTTCACCGGAGGTCGATCAGCTGACCCGCACCGGCATCAACAGGTAGAGGAAGTTCGGGTCCTCAGTTGATTTCAGCAGCGCCGGCTTGAGTTCGTCGACCGTCTCAAGCATCACCTCATCGCCTGGCGCAACCTCAATGCCGTCGATCAGGTACTCCGGGTTGAACGCAACCGTCAGTTCGTCGCCGCTGTAAGCCGCATCGACCGATTCGTGTGCCTGACCGACATCCTGCGTGACGGCAACCAATTCAAGACCGTCGCTCGACATGGCCAGTCGGACGGGCGTGGATTCCTGCGCCAGCAAACGCACTCGACGAACTGCGTCGAGCAAGGCATCCCGGTTGACCGTGAGGGTGTTCGGATGGTTGCTCGGAATGAGGCCACGGTAGTTCGGGAAGTCACCCTCGATGAGTCGGCTCGTCACCTTGACCGATCCGACCTCAAAGCCAACATCGCGTTCACCCAGACGAAGCGTGATCTCGTCGGCGTCACCGACAACGCGGGACAACTCTTTCAGCGCACGGCTGGGGACAAGAACCTTCTGTCCCTCACTGAGAATCGATGTCCCGGCAAGATCCCGAACCGAGAGTCGGTAGGAATCGGTGGACACCAGGCGCAAGCCATCATCCTCAGCGGCCATGAGCACACCGGTCAGGATCGGGCGCGCATCGTCGCTCGAGGCTGCTTTCTCAACCTGATCGATTGCTGCGCGGAAAGCCGAGGCGTCAAGCGTGACTGCGTCGCCGTCAGCGGTGGACAGTTCCGGGAACTCATCGGCGGGGATGACCCGAATCGAGAACTCGGAGGGCTGCGACACAATTCGAGCGTCTTCGTCCTCAATCGAGATATCTACCGAACCGGGTCGCAACGACCGCACCACATCGGAGATCAGTTTTGACGGCAGCACCGCAACGCCGTCTTCGCTTCCTGCTACATCAAGGTCGACCGAGATGGTGAGATCCAGATCGCTACCGGTAATGGTGAGTTGATCACCGGTAAGGGCCAGGTGGACGCCGGCCAAAACCGGGAGGGCACCGCCTCGAGTGGTGACGGCACGCCCGGCAGCACCGAGGGCGTCGACGAGGCTGTCTCGTTCGCAGCGAAACTTCATGCTCATGGTGTTACTACGGCTTCTCTCGTTTGAATAATTCCAGATACTAGAAGTACATAGGGCCTGTGGATTGTGGATGAGACGGATTCTTCGTTGGAATCACGCGGATTGTTCATCCCCATGCCGTCCCCGCGCGGTCACACCATGCGAGGGGCCCTGTTGTAGTGCGGTGGAAAGCTGCCGGGTCGTCCCCGTCTGATCCACCCTTGCTCGACAGGCTGTCCCCAACCATTCCCCCAGCGTCAGGCTGACTGAAGGCGTTGTTGGAGTTCGGTCACCCGGTCGAAGATCTGCTGACGCTCTCCCATCCGACCCTCGACCTTGCGGCATGCGTGCATGACGGTGGTGTGGTCGCGGCCACCGAATTCCTTGCCGATGTCAGGGAATGACAGATCGGTCATGTTGCGGGTGACATACATGGCAACCTGGCGGGCATCGACTAACGGCCGGCGGCGACTTCCACCGGTGATCTGGTCGATCTCAAAGCCGAACATCTCAGCGGTCAGTTCGATGATCCGCCCCGCTGTGACCGGTTTCTTCGCGTTGTTGGTGATGAGATCACCGAGCACGAGTGAGGCGAGATCGACGGTGAGTGGTTGCTGCGTCAGGTTGGCGTAGGCGGTGACCTTGATCAGAGCGCCCTCCAACTCTCGGATTGAATCGGTGATGTTCTCAGCGATGAACAACAGGACGTCATCGGGGATGTCGATCGTCTTGGATTGGGCCTTCTTTGAGAGAATGGCGAGCCGCGTTTCGAGATCCGGACGCTGAATGTCGGTGATCAGCCCCCACTTGAACCTGCTCCGGAGCCGATCTTCCAGGGTTGGCATCGCGTCCGGTGTTCGATCCGACGACAGGACGATCTGCTTGTTGTTCTGATGGAGTTCGTTGAAGGTGTGGAAGAACTCTTCTTGAAGCCCGTCTTTCCCTTCCATGAACTGAATGTCGTCAATCAGCAGCACATCAATGTCGCGATAGCGACGCTTGAACTCAGGCAGTGCGTTGGTGCGGATGGCTTCGACGAATTCGTTGAGAAATGTCTCGGTCGACACATAACGGACCCGGTAGGTCGGGTAGTGGCTGGCTACATAGTGCGCGATCCCACGCAAGAGATGAGTTTTCCCAAGACCGGAGTCGCCATGAATGAAGAGCGGGTTGTAGCTCGCAGCGGGCGCTTCAGCGACAGAGAGCGCGGCGGCATGGGCGAATCGATTCGAGGGACCAATGACGAAATGTTCGAAGGTGAACTTTTCGCTGAGAGCGGTTGGAGGTGTTGTCGCCGAGGCCGTCGATCCGACGGGCGCTGTGGCGTCGCCGAGATCGGCGGTGGGAACGTCGATCTCCGGCGGCGACTCGCTCCAGTCGGTCTCGATTTCGACTCGAACAGCGATCTCGTCGGCAGCCGACTCTTCGATCGCGTCCTGAACCAAACCCAGGTACCGCCCTTCGATCCGTTCTTTTTGGAGCCCGTTGGGCACCACCAGAACGAGTTCTCCCTCATCGAAGGCCACGGCTTTGGCGCCGCTGAAAGTGGTTCGCCAAACGGCGTCACTCACCTGGGCCCGGATGCTGGCAGCACAGTTGGTCCACAGACCGTCAGCGTCCCCAAGATCCCCCACGCTCTTCACTCCCCTTCCACAGCACCATCCACAGGTGTGGACAGCGCATTCCAAAACATCGTTTGAGCGGCCGACGAGAGGCAGGCTTTTTCGTTCCCCAAGTCCCGTAGCCCGACCGCTAGAGCGGCGAACATACCAACAGGGTGACTGGCTGCAAGTTGAACCTGTGGATGTCCACATTTCCCCAGTTCAGCTGTGGTTTTCGCCGTCTAAATGACATTGATGGAAGATGAAACTTCATGAATGTCATTTCACAAGCCCAAGCGCAAAACGCTGATTTCGGTCTCTCGTGGAACGTCGTCACTGGGTGATTCGCGTTGTCGGAGCCTTTCGAGGCGCGTAGGTTGAAGTGTTGACCAACCGCTGCCCCGCGGGGCGAACAGCGGATTGTGGGCCCGACTTCGCCCACATTCAGGAGGACTCATGAAGCGCCCGTATCAGCCCAATGTCCGTAAGCGTGCAAAGAAGCATGGCTTTCGGTCCCGGATGAGCACCCGCGGCGGTCGTGCCGTACTGCGAGCTCGCCGTACCAAGGGCCGCGCCCGCCTGTCGGCGTGATCGAACGGCTCTCGAGTCGCCAGTCGTTCGATCAGCTTCGAGCTGACGGACAACGGCGAGGACGAGGGCCGATCCGGCTACTGTTCCGTCCCGTAACCACCCAGAGTGCAAACTTCGCGTTTGCGATCCCACGGAGCGTGGGAAACGCGGTGGTTCGGAATCGGACGAAGCGTCGATTGCGGGCGGTTCTCCAGGACATGGATCATGCCGATGCGGGTCTTCCCGGCGGCGACTACCTGATCCGAGTTACTGCCCCGATCGAACACTGGTCGCACACACGCCTTCACCACACGATGGCCAAACTCTTGTTGCCCGAAGTCGAACCCATTGGCGAGGACCGCCGATGAGTTTCAGCGCGCGCCTCCTTCACGCGATGGTTCGCTCCTACCAGCGGATGGCTGCCGGCCGACCATCACCCTGTCGATACGTTCCCTCCTGCTCCACGTACGCGATGGAAGCGCTCGAGGGCCACGGTGCGCTTCGAGGCGGTTGGTACGCCACCCGTCGCCTCTGCCGCTGTCACCCCTGGGGGCGGCACGGCTATGACCCTGTTCCACCAGTCGGTCACGACCAGATCGTGAACCAGCCAACCCAGTGAGCTTTCCGCCATGTTCGACCTGATCGCCCGTGTCCTCGCGTTTTTCTACTCGCTGATCCCGTCCTATGGCGTCTCGATCGTCATGCTGACGCTCGCCGTCATGATCGTGGTCACACCGCTCACCTTGAAGAGCACGCGCTCCATGCTGCAGATGCAACGCCTGCAGCCGGAACTAAAGGCCATTCAGACCCGGTACAAGGACGACCGGCAGAAGATGAACGAAGAGTTGATGGCCTTCTACCAAGAGAACGGCATCAACCCGCTCGGTGGCTGCCTTCCCCTTTTGGTCCAACTGCCCGTGTTCCTCGTGCTCTTCCGCGTTGTACAGGGCATCACACGCCATGCGACAGACTTTGGCCTTGCGTCAGGTTGGATGTCCGGGCGCGGCAGTCTGCAGAGCAGCACAACAGTCGGACTCAGCGACGATGACCTTGTCTTCGATCCGGAGAACTTGCCGGTCGAGAGCGACATGTTCGTCGACCTCACACAGACAAACGAGATGAATTTCCTGGGCATGGATTTGTCCAAGACGGCGCTCGATGTCGCCGGCGCCAACCTGGTTGACGCACTCCCCTACTTCGTGCTGATCCTCGTCGTCTTAGTTTCGAGCCTGTTCCAGCAGAAGCAGATCCGAGGACGAAACACCGGGGCACAGATCAATCCTCAGCAGGAAATGATCATGCGCATCCTGCCGTGGATGCTCCCCGTGTTCTCGTTCACCATGCCCGCTGCGCTGGTTGTGTACTTCGTGATTTCGAACCTCTACCGAATCGGACAGCAGGCCTACATCACCCAGTCGCTGTACAAGGGCGACGACAGTCTTGGTGCTCAGGCGGCGCGGTCGCGCGAAGAGGCACGAAAGGACAGCGGCAGCGGGAACCGCAAAGGCTCCGGTGGGCGTACCACCGAAAAGAAGGGGCAACCGACCCCCAAGCGCAGTGACGCCAACCGATCAACCGGGAAGGGCAGCGCAGGAAAGAAGTCGGGAGCCAAGGGCAGTGGGGCCGGCCGAACCGGCAAGGCACCCACCCGGCAGCGTTCCGGTGGCCGAACCACCGAACCCGGATCGCCCCAACACAAGAAGCGCAAGCGCTGAACGCCGCCTGCAAAACCAGAAAGGCGAGTCACATGGAGTGGGTCGAGACCACCGGGAAGTCGGTGCACGATGCCAAGGAAGCCGCGCTTGACGTCCTTGGTGTCCATCAAGATGATGCGGAATTCGAGGTCGTTTCCGAGGGAAAAACCAACCTGTTCGGCCGCGTGAAGGAGGAGGCGCGAGTTCGTGCCCGTGTCCGTCCAACGACGCCCCGGGCCAAGGATGACCGCCGTCGCCGTCGCCGTGGAGGCAGGGGGCGCAACGGTCAAGGCGAGCGCAATCAAAGCGAGAAGGCTGGACAAAGCCGGAAAAACGGGGGAGAGTCCCCGAACCCGCAGCAAGACAAGAACGCAGCCAAGAAGGCCTCGAAGCCCCAGAACGGAAACCAGGGCAACCGCCGCGACCGTTCGCAGCGCAATGAAGGAAAGCAGGAAGTCGTGAACGACGAACCGACCATGCCATTGACGGACCAGGCGGATATCGCCGAGACCTTTGTGACCGGCCTGGCCGAGCAGTTCGGCACGTCCGTGTCGTTTGCTCGTGAGGATGTTGCTGAGGATGAGATCCGTATCACCGCAACCGGCGACTCGATCGGCCGCATGATCGGGCAGCGCGGTGCGACTGCCGGCGCCATTGATGAACTGGTCCGCACCGTGCTCCAGCGCCATGCGGGGAGCGGTCGCAATGGCCGTATCCGGGTCGATATGGGCGGTGTTCGCGCCCGCCGGGCCGAGGCGCTCGCTGCGTTTTCTCGTCAGCAGGCCGAGGAAGTGCGGGCCTCTGGGGTCGCCCGGGTGCTCGAGCCGATGGGTGGGTCGGACCGCAAGGTAGTGCACGACACGATCTCTGATGAAGCGGGCGTCGCCACCACCTCGCAGGGCGAGGATCCCAACCGACGTGTCGTCATTGTTCCCGCTGGGGATGCTGACTGACCACGAGATTGCCGCCCTTGAGGCGGCGTGGGCTCCGGCCCGAAGCGCCGGCGTGCTGGGAAGCGCGACGGTACAAGACCTGTGGGAACACACGGCCGGGTACATCTCGGCCGTGTGTTCTTCGTTTTTGGTGAGTCAGGAAGACTTCGATGGCCGGATCGTCGATGTTGGCACCGGTGCTGGTGTACCAGGACTGCTGATGGCGCAGGCGCTTCCCTGCGCCGAGGTGACACTCCTTGATGCAGCAGAACGCCGCTTGGATCATGTTCGACGCGGTCGTCGAGCGCTGGAACTGGAGGAACGAACCACCGTGCTCCATGGTCGGGTCGATGAACTCGCCCACCAGCGCCTCTTGCGGGAGCAGTTTGATGTTGCGGTTGCTCGACTCCTCGCCGAGCCGGCAGAAACCCTTGAACTACTCCTCCCGCTTGTTCGCAATGGAGGGCTGTTGGTTGTTTCCGCGAGGGCTGACCAACTCCCACAGTGGCGAGACGCGGCCGCCGGACGGCTCCCGATTGCGTCCGTGACGGTGTCACAGGGTCACGGGTGTTTTGTTGCCCTCCGGCGTGATGGCGCGTTGCATCCCGATTGGCCCCGACGGGCGAAAGCACGGACCCGCACTCCCCTGTTGCCTCGTTGACGTGTTCCACGTGAAACGTTGGGATGGGCGCCCGGTGCTGTTCCACGTGAAACACATCAGACCTCCGAGCGCCAAGGACAACTGAGAGCTCGTCGCTGTTTCATGTGAAACATCCTGGGCGGCCGTCACCCATTCCGTGAGGGTCCTTGCACTTGGCTGCAGGCGCGGCGAGGATGGAGGCTTAGCCGAAAGGACACGCAGTGGACGGTGCTATGTCGTCAGGGCCCCGCGTCTTCGCGGTGGCCAACCAGAAAGGTGGGGTCGGAAAGACGACCACCACCGTGAACCTCGGGGCTTGCTTTGCCGGCCTTGGTCAGCGGGTCTTGATTGTGGATCTGGACCCGCAGGCCAACGCCAGTACGGGCCTCGGCCTCAATCCCCGCCAACTCGACTACTCCCTCTATGACGTGCTCCTGCAGGGGGTGCCCATGGAGGATGTAATCGAGCCGACGTCGGTCAAACAACTCTATGTCGCTCCAGCAAGCCTCGATCTCGCTGGGGCCGAGATCGAACTTGTTCCGGCCTTCAGCCGCGAGACAAAACTCAAGGAGGCGATCGGGAGTGTTGCCGACGACTACGACATCGTCTTGATTGATTGCCCACCCTCGCTTGGGCTTCTGACGATCAACGGTCTCACCGCCGCAACCGAAGTGCTCGTGCCGATCCAGACCGAGTACTACGCGCTGGAGGGTCTCGGCCAACTGATTCGAAATGTTGACCTCGTGACCCGGAACCTGAACCCCGACCTTGTCCTGAGCACGATCGTCCTGGTCATGTTTGATGCTCGCACCAAACTCTCGGGGCAGGTAGCGGACGAAGTTCGGGAGCACTTTGGCGAAAAGGTCATGCGGCATGTGATTCCCCGGACGGTGCGGCTGAGCGAGGCCCCCAGCTTCGGGCAGCCGATCACAACATTCGATCCACTGTCCCGCGGCGCAATTGCGTATACGGACCTGGCGAAGGAGATTCTCGGTGTCGAAGACGCGGCGTAGCGGGTTGGGTAAGGGGCTTGGCTCCCTGATCCCCGCCGATGTGGAAGGTGATGAGGGGACGTTCCGCGAGTTGAACGTGGATGAGATCACCCCAAACCGGTACCAGCCTCGAGATCACTTTGATGAGGAAAGCCTGTCGGCCCTCGCCGCATCGATTGCAGAGGTTGGGGTCATTCAACCGATCGTCGTGCGAGCCACCGATGACGATGGCTACGAACTCATCGCGGGGGAGCGGAGGTGGCGAGCAGCGAAGCGGGCCGGTCTTCCTTCGATCCCGGCGATTCTTCGTGACTCTGATGATCTCTCATCACTCGAAACTGCCGTGGTCGAGAATCTCCACCGGCAGGACCTCAATGCGCTCGAAGAGGCTGCTGCGTATCAACAGTTGATTGAGGACTTCGCGTTCACACAGGATCAGGTTGCGACCCGAGTGGGCCGATCGCGGTCAGCGGTCGCAAATACCATCCGGCTCCTGCACTTACCTGCTCCGGTGCAACGGTTGGTGATCGAGGGGCAGCTCTCGGCCGGCCATGCGCGGGCCCTGCTCGCCGCTCCAGATGCGGCAAGCCAACAAGCACTTGCTCGCCGCGTCGTCAAGGAGCGGCTGACCGTTCGGGACATCGAAGAGCTGCTGCGAGGTGAGGGCGAAGAGGCCGTTGAGTCGGACTCAGCCTCCTCGTCGTCGGCGCCAACTCGCGAAACCGTCGGCACGACGACGGATCCGGGGGTCCTTGAGCTTGAAGAGCTCCTCGCGGCTCGCCTTGAAACTCGAGTGAAGGTGCAGCTGGGGAAAGGTCCTGGCCGCCTGATCGTTGATTTCGCTGATCTCGACGACCTTGAGCGGATCTACCGCGTCATTACGCCGCGTGGAACGGTTGCCTGACGGCCCCACCTCCGCACCAGCCTGTGGATAACTCTGGGGACCAGCGGGCTCAAATCCTGCGGATAACGCTAGGGAAGGCCGTGGACAGGCCGCTTAGGCGAACGTTTGTTCGGGTTCGTCGCACCATGCGGCCAGCGCGCCTCTGAGCGCAGCGGCCAACGCGGGCGCACGCTCCACGACGTGAGCGGGTGGACCGACACGGCACCACACGGCCGGCATTCGAGTTTCCCGAAGGATGGGGATGCGCATGCCCACCGAGGGATGAGCGTGCTCAAGGCCCGAGGTGAGTACGCGGCTTGCTTGGGCAGCGAGACCCCGGCCCCCATACGACACGAACCCCTCGGTCTCGAAGTACGCGACCGAGAGATCCTCGACCGCCAGCGTGAGACCGAGATAGACGGCGCCGTCCCAGTCGTTTGCGGTTCGCGCCTGCGCCGACAGGTCGGGGTGGTGAAGGGTAAGCACCTCGGCCCCGTCCGTTCGCAGGCCGCGGGCGATGGTGTCAACGAGTCCCGCGACACCACCGGACTCGCCAACGATCACCCGCCGTCCGGCGAGCCCGGCCTGTTCCTGCAGCCACGCAGCTTCTCGCACCTCGGCGATTGTCTTCTCGCCTGACCGGCGACCGGAGAGTCGTTGGAGCGCCGTGACCGTGTCGGGACCGACCACCCCGTCGGGCGTGACGCCTTGATTCGCTTGGAAATCGCGAGCGGCTCGTTCGGTGTCAGGCCCGAAGATCCCATCGACATAGCCGGCGTCGAAGCCCAGACTGCCGAGCCGCTGCTGTAGGTCGGTGACATCATCGCCTCGGGTCATGGGGGAGCGGAGATACAGCATGCGATCGCCGAGTCGGTAATCGGCCTCGACCAGCGCAGCCCAAGTCTGACGCGCAACCACACCATCCTCAACGAGCCGTCGTGATGCCTGAAAGCGTCGAACCGCCAGGACGGTGTCGGCATCGAAGGTGTCGGGATCGGCTCCGCCCGTAAAGCCAGCTGCCGCAAGCCGTCGATGGAGATCCCGCACGGCGGCCCCCGTGTCGCCGGTTCGGATCGGCAACCCCTGCTCGGTCATCGAGCCGAGACTATCGGGCCGACACCGTCCTCCTTGAGCAGGTGCTATGCGCGAAACAGCCGACCCGAAGGTCGGCTGTCACGGATGGATTTGGGTGGGGGAGCGCAGCTCCACGGAACCGCCCCCAACCGAGGGCCTAGAGGTACTCGGCGATGTCGTCGAGCAGCGCCTGCTTCGGCTTCGCTCCCACGATGCGTTTCACCGGCTCGCCATCCTTGAACAGGATCAGGGTCGGGATCGACATGACTTCGAAGCGGCGAGCGATATCGCCAGCCTCGTCCACGTTGAGCTTGGCAACCTGCAGCGACTCGCCTTGCTCGTCGGCGATCTCCTCGAGGATCGGGGCGATCATCTTGCAGGGCCCACACCACTCGGCCCAGAAGTCGACCAACACCGGCGCGCCATCAGCGGCGACGGTCTCGTCGAAGGTGGAGTCGGAGAGGGTGGTGACGGCACCAGCCATGGCGGTGCTCCTTTCGTAGCAGTACCGGGAATCCGGTGGACCTCATGGTCAACCCGACGCGCACGCCAGGTATTCCGCCGACGCTAGCTCGTCGCGGTTGCTCCTCAGGCGTCGTGCAGAGCCTCGAGGTAGCGCTCGGCCTCGAGCGCACCCTGACAGCCGGAGCCGGCCGCAGTGATCGCCTGGCGGTAGTAGTCGTCGGTCACATCTCCGACCGCGAACACGCCAGCGACATCGGTAGCCGTGCGGCCCGGCGCAGTCTCGAGGTAGCCGTTGTCCTTCATGGCCAGCTGACCCTTGTAGAGATCGGTGCCGGGGCGATGCCCAATAGCGATGAAGACGCCGGTCACGGGGAGCTCGGAACTGTCGCCGGTCTTCACGTTCTCGACCTTCACCCCGGCAAGTGACGCCTCACCGAGATACTCGGTGACCACCGAATCCCACAGGAACTCAATCTTGGGATTGTTGAACGCGCGATCCTGCATGATCTTCGACGCCCGGAGTTCGTCGCGACGATGGATGATCGTGACCTTCTCGGCGAACCGGCTCAGAAAGTTGGCTTCTTCGAGAGCCGAATCGCCGCCTCCGACTACCGCAATGTGATGGTCGCGGAAGAAGAAGCCGTCACACGTTGCGCACGTCGACAGCCCATGGCCGATGAGATCGGTCTCGCGTTCGAGCCCCAACATGATCGACTGGGCACCCGTCGCGATGATCAGGGCGTTCGCTCGGTGGGTTGGCGCGGCCGTGTCGGGGTCACCGACCCACACGCCGTAGGGCGCGGCGGACAGATCGACCCGGCTCGCCTTCACCGTCTGAATTTCCGCACCAAAGCGCTCGGCCTGCGAGCGAAAGTTCATCATGAGTTCGGGACCCATGATGCCGTCGGGAAAGCCGGGGAAGTTCTCGACGTCGGTGGTGAGCATCAACTGGCCACCCGGCTGGTCACTCGTCGAACTTGGCTCGCCTTCGAGCACGAGCGGTGACAGGTTGGCCCGGGCCGTGTAGATCGCTGCCGTCAGCCCAGCCGGGCCTGAACCGATGATGATGACGTCGCGAACGTCGGACATGTCGTTGCCTTTCTCACGGCTCGTGGCGACGAGCTGATTTCGGGTTGGAGGGACCGTAGCGGTAACCCCGCAACGGCCCGAGACATTCAGATCAGGAGAACAGGCCGTAGCAGACGATGACGACCACGATCACCAGGTCGAGAACCGCGGCAAGGGCGAGCGGGCGGCTGCTCGCACGGCGCGACATCCACGCACCCAGCCCGAGCGTTGTCAGCAGGCTTCCGACGAACAGGTGAGCGGCCCAGGTGGCATCACCGACGCCATGACCAATCGGCAGGTAGGCGTCGGCCATCCGGATCGCAAGCGCAATCAGCATGATGAGGGCCGCCAAGCCAAACACCACGATGACGAGACCGAACACGAGTCCTCGCAGCACGAGCACGGCATTGTCGGTAGCCATGCGCTTGACCAGGTCGACCTTGTCGATGATCCAGTCAGTGGCGGTTGCCTGCCAGTCCTGCTCCGCGTGCTGCTCGGTCGCCATGGCGGGGGAGCTTATCGGGCTGCGGTGAGGTCGGCCCGAGCGGTCAGGGTCCGACAATGACGGCCTGGGTGGTGATGACGGTGCAGTCGCCTGGTTCGTGGGTGAGGACGACGAGTGATCCATCGACACCAGCGCCGACGACGACGGTTGTCACGTCCGTGCCGATCGTCACGGAGGCCTGTTCGACACCGGCCGTTCCAGCCGGCTGCAGGGCCCCGAGCAGGTCGCGAGCTTCGGGGCACACTGTGTCGAGGAGGTTGTCGCTGGTCATCCCGATGGCCGCCTCAGCATCCACGGCCCCGTCGAACGCCTCGCGAATCACCGCAACGAGCTCGTCAGCATCGGCTACCGCGGGGAGTGCCTCGGGGATGAGTGAGAACATGGACTCGCCAGTGCTCTCGCTTGGCGGCTCCTGACCCGCCGTTTCCTCCTGAGAGGTGCCGACGGCATCATCGCTCGCCGCGCTGGAGTCCGTCCCGGATTCTGGAACCATTTCGGCCTCGGCGGCATCGGCCATCTCCACCTCGGCCATATCGCCGTCGCTCTTTGTGGAGAGGTCGGCGCCGTCCTCGGCGCTCGCTTCATCAGCGGCAGCGTCGCTTGCGTCGTCGGTGGACCGCGCATCGGTGGACTCGGTTGCGACGCCGCGATCGTCGTCATCGGAGCCGCCGAGCGACTGGACTGCGACCACACCGATGGCCAGAAAGACGAAGGCAGCCGCTGCAGTCATCACCCGGCTCCGGCGCTGGAGGCGGTCGGCACGCGCCGTTGCAAAGTCGGTAACCCGCTCGCTCGTCGTACTCTGCGCGATCGCCGTTGCCCGGATCCGGTCGAGTTCCAACTCGGGAACCGTGACCGGTGCCGCAACCGAGTCGATCGCCGTGCGCACCTCCGATGCCCGGGCCGCCAGTTCTGGATCGCGCTCAATGCGCGCACGCTCCACGTCGGTCGCCTCGCCGTCGAGGTACCGAGAGATCAACTCGTCCACGGAGTCGGGTTCATCGGGCATGGTCATGGGCTTTGACGTTCGTCAGGGGTCGTTCGGTTCCCGGCGAGGCGTGAATCCTCCGCGGAATCGATGCTTCGACCATCAGCGAGAAGGTCAGCGAGCCGTCCTCGACCGCGAGCAATACGGCTGCGAACCGTCCCGGGAGCGAGGTCGAGCACCTCGGCGATCTCGGCGTAGTCGAGCCCGGCCATGTCGCGCAGCACGACCGGCGCCTTGAACTCGTCAGGCAACTCGGCGAGCGCGGTGTCCACGTCAAGGCCGGCGGCCACAATGTCACCGGGGTCCCGAGCCGCTCGCCCGGCGACGTACGCGTCGTCGGCGTGCTCGAAATCGGGGAGTCCCGGGTCGGGTCGGCGCCCGCGACGTCGGAGTTCGTCGAGTGCGGCATTGGTGGCGACCCGATACGACCAGGTCGTGAACGCAGCTCGACCGTCGAATCGGTCAAGCCCCCTCACAATGGCAATCATTGCCTCCTGGGTGGCGTCGAGCGCATCGGCGTCATTCCCCGCAAGCCGTCGGCAGACGGCATAGATCCGGGCCTGATGTTTGCGCAGCAGGCGATCGAGGGCGCGCTGATCACCGCGTTGTGCGGCCTTGATGAGCCGGAGGTCTTCGGGATCGGGCGCGATGGCTGCGACGATACCCGGGCGTTACTCCGGGACGGTGAACGCGTAGCCGACCACGCGTGGCCCGCCGTGGGTCCCGACCACCGGACCGATCAACTCGGTGCGGGCGCCGCTCACATCGGCGACTTCGCTGATCAGCCCGATGAACTGATCAATGTCGGGTGCCTGGCCGTGCATGATGGCGAGGTTCTCGATCGGGCCGAACTCCGCCAGCTTGTCGCGCAGCCACACCATCGACTTCTTGCGGGTTCGCTGCTTGCCAGCCTCCTCGACCTCGCCGCTGGAGATATCGATCAGTGGCTTGATCGACAGCATCGATCCGAGAAGCGCCTGCGCACCGCCGATGCGGCCGCCCTTCTGCAGGTTCTCGAGCGTGTCGAGCGCCCCGAAGACATGGGTGCGGCGGCTCATCGATTCGGCGATCGCGACGACTTCGTCGGTGCCGGCGCCTCCGGCAGCTGCGCGGGCGGCAGCGAGGACGATCGAGCCGAGTCCGACCGTGATCGACTTTGAGTCGACGATACGGATGTCGGCGTCGAGGGTCTCGGCTGCCGTGACGGCGGACTGCATCGTTGCCGACAGCGCGGCGCTGATGTTGATGCACACGATCGAGGACGCACCGGCATCAAGTTGACGCTGGAACGCCTCGGCAAACCGCCCAGGCGAGGGCGCGGCTGTCTCGGGCAGTTGATCCGAGCTGGCGAGAAGTTGGTAGAAGCGATCGACGGTGAGTTCTTCTCGGTCGGTGTACTCGTCATCGCCGAAGCGGATCGACAGCGGTACGACCTCGATGCCGAGGTCGGCGACCTCGTCGCCGCGGAGATCACATGCGGAGTCGGTGACGATTCGGACGGTCACGAGGCTTCCCCCTGGTTGGGATCCGGGTCGGTGGTTGGTGAGGTGACGGGTGCACCATCAGGTGGTGGTGCAGTGGGCTCCTCGGGCGGATCGCCAGGCACGCTAGCAGTGCGAGGTTGTCGGCGGACACGGGCGATCGTGCGGGCCCACCAGGTCAGGAGCACGGCGAACGCCACAACCGACACGATGAGGCCGAGCCCAGAGACGGCAGTGGATCGGATGTCGAGAGCTCCGGTCGCAAGGTTGAGACGGTCGTCCGGCGAGGTGATCGACACCTGCATGCGAGCGTCGCCCGACGCAACGGTTTCGACGGGGAGTTCGAGGAGGTTGAGCCCCGGTTCGAGCACAATCTGGAATTGGTCACCGCTCGGAAAGCGGAGCTTTTCGCTCGTCACCCGAACAATGACATTGATCGGCAAGGTCTGGTCGTTGCGGATCTCGATGGGAAGTGTTGCCGTACGGGTCGCCAGCGTGATCCGACTTGCCTCGACCACCGAGAAGTCAGCGGCACCGTTGCTGACGAGGTTGAACACGATGTCGGTGTAGGTGCGCCGCTCCTCGGTGCTGAGCGCATCCGACATGGCGGCTGTCAACACGGTCTGAAGCGCGACGACGGGCGTGTCGGCCGGCGCGACCATCTCGGCGTAGGAGATCAGCAGCGCTTCGTTGAGCCGGAGGTCGCTCGCGGCACCGGCGACGTCTCCCGGTTCGGTCGTGATGAGTTCGGCGCGGAGCACGGCTCCGGTGGCGTCTCGGGCTGGCGACCGGTTGAGTAACTCGGTCAGCGATGCCGTGCCGACACGACCAGTGCCTGCGGCCAACTCCAGCAGGTGGTTGAGGACGACATGGTCGACGGTGGCAAGGTCAAGGACGATGGCGCGGTTCGTTCCTGCGGTGCGAGCCCGGAGCACGAGTTCGGTGAACCGATGCTGGGCGACCAGTTCGGGGTCCAAACCATCGAGCGATGCTTCGAACGCCCGATCGATGACGAGCACCGGCATGGTGACGCCATTCGCGTCGGCCACGGCGATGGGACGGTTATCGGCCCGGTCGAGGTCGGCGGGATTGAGTTGTTCGGGTTCGACCACCCCGCCGGTCACCCCGACGCTTCGCAAGAGGCTGAGCGTTTCGGGGTCGGTGTCGAAGTCGAAGGGAACGACGGAAGCTGGGGTGATGGCGAGGAAGTCCTCCATGACCGCCTGACCCTGCGCGTACTGCGCGAAGACACGGTCGCCCTCGCCGGCACCTCGCCAGGCGGCCTCGTCAATCTCAACCCAGGGCGAGAGTGGTACCTGATGCCGGGTGAGGAGGCTGCGGATGGTGTCGATGGCGGCGAGTCCGTCGGTGGTCTGGGGGTTGGCGAGCGCGGTGATCGTTTCGGGCGTGAACCGGACCAGGGTGGGGCCGGGAGCATCGTCGATCGCTTCGGTGAGTCGGTCGATGGTTGCTGCGGGGTCGATATTGACGCTGGCATCGATGGTTGCGGTGTGGGCAAGCGGCGCGCGGGCGTCGCTGATAAAGCCGAAATCGATGCGTGAACTTCGGCCGTCATCGTCGACGACGATCGCCGTGACGAACGTGTCGACGACCGTTCCGTCTTCCTCTTGGAGTTCGATCACGACGGGAAGTGCGCCCGTCTCGCGACGAAGAATCAGCCCGATTTCCTCATCGGGAAGCGTGATCGACAAGACATCGCTCCCTTCGGTGAGGGTGGCGAGGTCGACGATGTCGAAGTTGGCGATCTGTCCGACACTTTCTTCGCCGGGTGGGTTGGCCCAGACCGTCGCCAGTGTTTGGTGATCGTCGATCGGTTCGAAGACCCGGACGTTCAGTCGCCGGTCGGTGAGCGCACCGGTGATCCGGAGGTCGAACACGACGGGATCGTCGGTCACGAAGGTCGTTTGGGCGACAAGGTCGATGCGTGTGTCCGGCTGTGCCCCTGCGGGACTGCCAAACAGGCTCGTGAACGCAACGCCGAGGATGGTGACGATCGCGGCCATGCCGACTGCACTGCACTGCTGCGCACGGGAGGGGAGTCGTAGCGCCCTCACAGGTCCCGCCGGAGGACGGTGAGTTGGTGGGGTGCGTCGCAAAAACCGATGGCCCGGTACAACGCGAGCGCAGCGTCGTTCGCTTCCTGCGTGTTGACCCAGCAGGTAGCGACCTGACGTCGATGAAGCCAATGGAGCGCATCGGTGACCAGGTCGGCGCCGAGTCCCCTGCCCTGATGGGCAGGATGGACCGCAAGCCGCTGGAGGTAGCCCTGGTTTCCGGCCCGGCCGGTGATGGCGTAGCCGACCACGGTCGACGCTCGAACGACACGGAGGCGACTGACGGGTGTGGCATTGATCGCCTCGTGCAAACCGCCTCGATCGAGTCGCCAGAACGGATCGAAGGTCTGGTGGTCGACGGCGAGGATGGCGTCGAGGTCTCGACGGCTCCCACGACGAAGCCTGCGGGACCGGTGAGGTCGGGCCCGGAGGTCGGTGAGGTCGTGTCGCAGAAGGTGAAGCGATTCGTGCTCCGCAAAGCCGTCGGCGGCGAGCATATCGCGTTCAGACGGGCCGACGGCGGCGGTCACAACGGCATCGAAGCCGTCGTCTCGAAGCCGGGCACGGATCTGGGCGAGGGCGGCTGGGGTCAAGGTCGCGGCGGCGCTCAGCGGCACCAGGTAGGCGAGATCGTCTCGTCCTCGCCAACTCCCGGCGCGGACTCGAGCCGTCTCGGCGGTCAGTGCGTACATCCCCATGGGTCAATGCACGATACGCGCTTCGGCCGGGGCGGTACGCTCCGCGGGTGCTCTTGTTGCTGAGTGATGAACGCTGCCTCGACCATGTGGCCGGCTCCACCCATCCAGAACGACCGGATCGGCTCCGGGCTGCGCTCGATGGTGTCCAGCGTTCGGGGGTGGTCGATGCGATCGATCCGGCCGTACCTCGGATGGTTCGCGACGATGAGATCCTTCGGGTGCACGACGCTGCACTGCTGGAGCATGTGCGTGCGGTCGACGAGCGTGGCGGGGGCCGCCTCGACCCGGACACCATCATGAACGCGTCGAGTTTGGGCGCCGCTCGCCTCGCTGCGGGCGCAGTCGTGAGTGCGGTCGACACGCTCGAGCAGGGTGATCACATGGCGGCGTTCTGTGTTGTCCGACCGCCGGGCCATCACGCCACGACCGGCCAGTCGATGGGGTTCTGTGTCTTCAACTCGGTGGCCATCGCGGCCGCAGCACTTGCGGAGGTGGGCGAGCGAGTCGCGATCGTCGACATCGATGCCCACCACGGCAACGGCACCCAAGACATCTTCTACGACGACCCGCGGGTGTTGTTTGCCTCGATTCACCAATCTCCCCTGTACCCAGGCTCGGGGATGGTCGGGGAGACCGGCCAGGGCGCCGGTGCCGGCTCGACCATCAATGTGCCGTTGCCGCCAAGAGCGACCGGCGATGTCGCTCGCCGAGCCGTCAGCGACGTGATTGCGCCCGCGATTGAGCAACATCAGGCCACCTGGTTGCTGATTTCGGCCGGGTTCGATGGCCACCGTGCGGATCCCCTCACCGATCTCGGCTACTCCTCGGCTGATCTGGCCGACCTGGTTGCCGACCTCGCCGTGCTTGTCCCATCCGGCCGCGTCGTGACCGTGCTCGAAGGCGGGTATGACCTCGACGCGGTTCGGGATTCCTCTGCGGCAGTCACTGCGCAACTCGTTGGCGAGCGAACCCGTCCCGAAGCACCGACCGACGGCGGTCCCGGCATTGAGGTCGTTCGCGCCGCTGCCGCCCTGCGTCCCGAGTTGTGACCGATCACGGTCAGGGTGTGCGAGCGGCGCTTTCGGCGACGCGACCCCTGGCTGATGTTTTCGCGGCCGCCGGGTACCGGCTCTATCTCGTGGGCGGGATCATCCGTGACGATCGTGCGGGGAGAAGTCGCCCTGACTCCGCTGACTACGACCTGACGACCGATGCCCGTCCCGATCGGATCAAGGATCTCGTCAGCCCGTTGGCTGACGCCGTGTGGTCGCTTGGCGAGCGGTTCGGCACGATCGGGTGCTCACTTGGCGGGCAGGACTACGAGATCACCACGCATCGAGCTGATACGTACGAACCCGACTCTCGGAAACCCGTTGTCGCCTTTGGCGACAATGTCCACGATGACCTGGCCCGGCGTGATTTCACGATCAACGCCATGGCGGTTGATCTTGCCGACGAGCGTCTGGTCGACCCGTTCGATGGCGCAGCCGATCTCGCCGCGGGCGTGCTGCGCACCCCGCTCGACCCGGCGATCTCGTTCTCCGATGACCCGTTGCGGATGGCGCGCGCGGCGCGATTTCTGGCGACCCTGAACCTGACACCGGATCCGGCGCTCGTTGAGGCCGTCGTCTCGATGGCCGGCCGAATGCGGATCGTGTCGGTTGAGCGGGTGCGTGAGGAACTGTCGAAGATGATGGCGCTCACCGACCCCCAACCCGGGTTCGCCTTTCTGTCCTCAACCGGTCTGCTGGCCGAACTCCTGCCGGCGGTCGCAGCGGCAGGACTCGACCACGAGTTGGTCGGTCGACGGGTTGCACTGGTCAATGCGGCGGGTTCGTCTGGCGATCGGGTCGCCGCCCGCTGGGCAGCGCTCCTGCTTGATGCTGACGCCGATCGTCGCCGACCTGAGTTGCAGCGACTGAAGCCCAGTTCAGAACTCGAGCAATCGGTCCGCTGGTTGGTCGATGCTGCGTCCTGGTTGGCCGTTGGTGCGGTGCCGACCGACCGGCCGACCCTGCGCCGCGTGGCGGCCTCCGCACCGAAGGGGATGACGGTCGAGCAACGGCTGGAGTTTGTTGCGGCTCTCCGGAGCGGTGCGGATCTTGCGGAGGCAGCTGCGACGTTGACCGAACTCCGAGCCACCGAACCCGACCTCGACGCGCCACGGCCACCGCTCACCGGTCTTGAGGTGGCGCAGCAGCTCGGTGTCGAGCCCGGTCCGGTGATCGGCGAAGCACATGCGTGGTTGCTTGCGCATCGCTTTGAGCACGGGCCGATGAGCGCCTCGGAGGCCCAGGCCCTGCTCGACCGATGGTGGAGCGAGCGAAGCTAGGCGCCGAGCCGTCGAGCGCGGACGATCAGCGTCTCGGGTACGAGTGCCTGGTGGTGGCGTTCGAGAACGAGGTCCACGGCGAAGTTCGTGCGAGTGAACGCCGTGACGACGCCCTCCACCGTGTGCACGTAGCGACCACCGACCGGCCCGCCCGTCGCCCATGAACGGGTCGTCCGGTCGGGGTCGACCGGATCGGCGCAGAGCGCCGCCGGGTGGGGGAGCGCGACCACGGCGTGGCCGTTGGTGCGCACAACCCGGTGAACCTGTCGAAAGACCCGATCGAGATCGTCAACGAGGCTCAAGGCCCAGACCGACACGGCGAGATCGATCTGATCCGCACGAATGAACGCAAGCTCGGCTGGCCGAGCCTCGTGGAATTCCACGGTGACGCCCTGCGTGGCGGCCAGGTTCCGAGCAGCCGAGAGCTGCTCCCCGTCGCTATCGGTGGCGATGACGCGGGCGCCCCGGCGGGCGAGCCCAACGGCGGTGTGTCCGGCCCCACACCCCAGATCAAGGACTCGCTTGCCGGACACGTCGCTGAGCAGGCGCCGGTCGACCTCGGCACCGATACTTGGTCCGAACTCGACATGGTCGAGCGGTCGGGCAGCCGGTGCTCGGTGTTCGTAGCTCACCATGCTTGCACGTTAGGCCGCAGTGACCAGAACGACGGGTGAGGGGTACCCTCGGCGGTCATGACGGCGCGGACCAAGCTCGGCCTTCACGACGTGACCTCGTCGGGCGGTGTCGATTATCGGCTTGCACGCGAAGCGACGGTGACGGCGTTCCGTGATGGGGAACTCACCCGCGAGCAGGTGTGCGACGCGCAGAGCGAACTCCAGCGAAACGCAGAGTTCTGCGGCACGCCGGCGGGTCGTGACTGTCCGATTTGTGAACAGCCGACCCTGGTTGAGGTCACGTACGTGTTCGGTCCTCGGTTACCGAAGCACGGCCGCTGCGTCACGTCGGACAAAGAAATGGCCCGCCTAGCGGCCCGCAAGTCGGTTAGCCAGGGCTATGTGGTCGAGGTGTGCCCGTCGTGTCGATGGAACCACCTCACCGAGAGCCGCTCGATCGGCGGAGCGTGAGCATCAAGGTGCTGGCGACGCCGACCCTGCCGGGTCCGGTTGTCGACCTTCGCCCGATCACCGTGGACGACGCGCCGGCGATGCTGCGTTCGCTCGGAGATACGGAAAGCACGCGCCTGACCGGCACGCAGGGGTCGTTCACGCTCGAGCAAATCGAGAGACACGTGGCCCGTATCGTCTCTGCGCCTGACCGGCACGACTTCGCGATCACGCGACCGGGAGACCCGACCTATGTCGGTGAGGTCGTCTTGATGGACATCGATGACGACAATCGGGCGGCCCATTTCCGGATTGCGCTTGCCAGCGAGTCGCTGTTTGGCCAGGGGCTGGGCACAGCGGCAACCCAGCGGGTGATCGATTTCGCCTTCGATGATGTCGGGCTGCATCGGATCGAGCTGGAGGTGTACGCCTTCAATGCGCGAGCGCGCCACGTGTACGAGGCACTGGGGTTCCGGGTCGAGGGAGTGAAGCGCGATGCGCTCTGGCAGGACGGCGAGTTCCACGATGCGGTGGTGATGTCGATGCTGTCGACGGACCGGTAGCCGCAGGCGATTCAGCGGCGAACTTTTCTTGTGACGCATCACTCGCTGTGGCTACCCTGATGAGTGTCGCCGGCAGCCGAAGGGCGCTGGACGAGTCAAAGGAGTGAGTCATGGGCATGTCTGCCCCTGCAATTGCGGCGCGCAAGGTGCGTGACGGTGGCGATCCGCTCGTCATGGTCACCGCGTATGACGCTCCGGGCGCTCGAATCGCAAGCGAGGCTGGCGCCGACCTCATCCTGGTCGGTGACTCGCTCGCCATGGTCGTGTTGGGCTACGACGACACGCTGCAGGTCACGATCGACGATATGGCCCATCACACGGCGGCGGTCGCTCGGGCCAAGCCCGACTGCCACATCGTGGGCGACCTGCCGTGGATGAGCTACCACGTGTCGCCTGAGGAAACCGTGCGCAATGCCGCTCAGTTGATGCGGGCTGGCGCGCACTCGGTGAAGCTTGAGGGCGGCCGGAAACGGCTTCCGATGATCGAGAAGATCATCGATGCCGAGATCCCTGTCATGGGACACATTGGCCTCACTCCGCAGTCCATCCACACAATGGGTGGCTTCAAGGTGCAGGGAAAGCAGGCCGAGCAGGCTCGCAAGTTGGTGCAGGCGGCGAAGTCGCTCGAGCACGCCGGTTGCTTCTCGATCGTGCTTGAAGGGGTGCCGGTTCGGGTTGCGGAGACGGTGACCGAAGCGGTCGGGATTCCGACGATCGGCATCGGTGCGGGGATGCACACCGATGGGCAGGTGCTCGTGTATCACGATCTGCTGGGGATCGAGGACCGCTTTGTGCCGAAGTTTGTTCGCCGTTACGCCGATGTGAAGCGCATGTCGGTTGAGGCGATGTCGGCGTTTGCGGCCGACGTGCGTTCAGGTGCGTTCCCGAACCACGACGAGAGCTACCACATGTGTGAGACCGAGGCCGACGAGTTGTTGGGGTTGTACGGCTCGGAGAGTTAGGAGGCCTCGGCGAGTGTGAGGCCGCCGCGAGGCCCGCACGTGGCGGGTCCTCGCGGCGGGCCGTTAGGCGTTCGCTACTCGAGACCGCATTCGACGGCGATTTCGAACATCTTGCCGACGATTTCGAAGGCGAGAGCTTCGTCGATCTGGTCCTCGGGGAGCGTTGCGGCTTCCATGAAGGTCCGGAGTTCGTCTTCACCCAAGCTGGCGGCGACACATTCGGCGGTTTCGCGGTCGGCGCCGTCCTCCATCATGCCGGTGATCATCATCTGTTCGATGTCGACACAGTCGAGGAGGGCGTTGACGGCCACAAGGTTCTCTTCGGGCGAGATGACGTCAGCGAGGTCGCTGTCGGGGTTGGCGAGAATCGTGTCGATGGTGGAGCCATCGAGGTCGTTCACCAACCGGTTGACGGTGCAGTTCGCTTCAGCGTCGGTGAGGGGGAATTCGTCGTCGGCTTCGATCACGGCGAGGAGTTCTTGGGCCTTGGGGTCTGAGGGGGCGGCATTGTTGCCCCCGTCGCTGTCGCCGCCGCCGCAGGCCGTGCCGACGAGGGCGAGGGCGATGGTCAGGACGAGCATGTGCTTTTTCATGACTTCTCCTCTGGCTGATGCCATGTCCGCCTGACCCGGTCAGGCGTGGGGTTGAGCGATCAGGCTACCTGTTGGCCGTGAGGTGTGATCGGGAATGCACCGGCGGTGCTGGATCGGCTCAGGTGAGCCGTTGGAGTTCGGTGATCAGGCGGTCGAGTTCGTCGTCGGTGTTGTAATAGTGCACGGATGCCCGGATCAGTGGGGGAAGGGCACGCGCTCGGGTGTCGAGGAGTGTGCTGGCGGGTGGGACGACCGAGACGTTGATCCCAGCGCTGCCGAGGGAACCCTTGACCGTGGGGAGGTCGGCTGCATCAAGAGAGAACGTGACGATGCCGCATTGTTCTCGGCCGAGATCCCGAACCGTCGCGGCGGCGACCTCGGTGTCGAGTCGATGGCGGAGTTCGTCAGCCAAGGCCTGCACCCGGTGTGCGATCGCGTCGAGCCCATGGTCGAGCGCCTCCTGCACGGCGGCACTGAGCCCGAGGAGCGCTGCGTAGTTGTGTTCCCACTGCTCGAAGCGGCGGGCGGTGGGATGGATCTCGTAGTGGTTCGGTTCGACCCATGTTGCGGCGAAATGGTCGAGCATGATCGGCTCGATCGACGGCAGGAGGGTGGACCGCACATAGAGGAACCCGGTGCCTCGGGGGCCGCGCAGAAACTTGCGTCCGGTGGCGGTGAGTGCGTCACAGCCGAGTTCGTCGACGTTGAGGGGAAGCTGACCAGCGGACTGACAGGCATCGAGGAGGTACGTGATGCCGTATTCCCGTGCGATCGCGCCAACCGCGCTGGCCGGGTTGATCAGGCCACCATTGGTGGGGACGTGGTTGAGCGCGATCAGTTTGGTTGGCCCGGCTTGCGTCCGTCGAATGGTGGCGTCGAGCGCGTCCAGGTCGATTTCGCCGTGCTCGTTGGAGGGAACCACCTCAACCTCGGCACCGGTTCGGCGGGCGAGGTGGAGGTAGGCGACGAAATTGGCGCCGTACTCGGTTTCGGTCGTGAGGATCCGGTCACCGGGCTCAAGGCGGTGTGACGGCGAGGTCGCCCAGGAGGAAAGGAAGAGGTCGAAGGCTGCCGTGTTGTTGGCGGCCAACGCGATCTCGTCGCCGGTCGGGTCCGCTCCGATCAAGCGGGCGACCGTCGGCCGGATCGCATCGATACGGGCCTGCTCGTGGGCGTGAGCTTCGTATCCCCCAATCTGCGCCTCGAGTCGGAGGTAGTCGAGTTGGGTGTCGAGAACCGTTTGGGTCGGCAGCGCCGCACCGGCGTTGTTGAGGTGGATCAGGTCCTGGCAACCCGGTGTCGCGGCTCGTGCCGCAACGACATCGATCGGCATGCGGCGACCGTATCGTCTCCGATCCGGCATGCTGAGGGTCTATGTCACCGCCATTGATCGTCGAAGTCACCCGCGGGGGTGTGGTGGAAAGCCATCACGAAGTTGATGTCGCCATCGTCGGTACCGACGGACACCGGTCCAGTTTTGGCAAGCCCCAGCGGTGGACGCTGGCCCGTTCATCCATGAAACCGATTCAGGCGTTTCCGTTGGTCGCCACCGGCGCTGCAGACGCGTTCGATCTCACGCAGGCGCACCTGGCCTTCGCGTGTGCGAGCCATAACGGCGAACCTCGCCACGTCGACACGGTCACAGAGTGGCTCGGTCGGCTCGGGTACGACGCTGACACGCTTGAATGCGGTGCACACCTCCCGATCCACGAACCATCGGCGCATGCCTTGGTACACGACGAGATCACGCCCGATCGTCGCCATAACAACTGCTCAGGCAAGCACGCTGGCTTCCTGACCGTGTGTCGACATCTCGACCTTGATCCGGCCGGGTACCTCCAGCCGGGCCACCCGGTGCAGGCTCACCACATCACCAAGGCGACCGAAGCGGCATGTGAGGTTGACCTCTCTGATCAGACGCCGGTGGTCGACGGGTGTGGCATCCCGATCTGGGGGATGCCACTGGTGAACCTTGCGCAGGGATGGGCGACCCTTGCCACCACCGAGGAAGGTCAACGGCTCTTCGCCGCCATGCAGGCCGAACCGTTCATGGTCGCTGGTACCGGACGGATGTGCACCCGGATCATGGAGGCCTCGTCCGGCATCGCCGTGAAGACGGGGGCCGAAGGCGTGTTCTGTGGCGTGCATCCCGAGTCTGGGTTGGCGTGGGCACTCAAGGCGCGTGACGGCGCCACCAGGGCGTCAGAGGCCGCAGTCTTGTGGCTGATGCGCGACCTCGGCTTCGTCGTCGATGTCGAAGTTGACCCGGTGCGTAACCACGCAGGACTTGAGGTTGGCGGGGTCCGAGTCGTTGCCTGAGTCGGTCACTGTGTGGTTGGCCGGTTCACGAACCGGCCGGCGTGGGGGCTCCAGGTCCAGCCGGACTGGGCGAGGCTCCCGCCATCGACCGGGACGTTGTGGCCGGTGATGAATGAGGCGAGGTCCGACGCGAGGAACAGGATCGTTCGGGCTGTCTCGGCGGGCCAACCAACCCGACCGACCGGCGCCCAGTTGCGCCAGGCATCTGGGTCCGTGTCTTCAGGGCGGCGGAGATAATCGACCTGGGGGGTCTGCGTGAGGTCAGGACCAACCCCATTGACGCGTATGCCGTGACGGCCGACGCTGGCCGCAAGGGAGGTCGTGAAGTGGGCGGCAGCCGCCTTCATGGCGGCGTAGACCGGTTCGCCTGGATAGCCACGCATGCCTTCGACCGAGTGCAGGTTGACGATGCTGCCTCGCTCGGCCTCGATCATCTGGGGGAGGAAGGCTCGGGTCACGGTGAAGAGGTGGAGCAGGTTGATCTCGTACATGGCCTGCCACGAGTCGGGCCCGCTCTCCGGGAACCGCACCGACGGCCGATAGTCCCCGACATTGTTGACGATGACATCAGGGGTCGGGACGGTCGCTGCGAACGAGGCGACCTGACTTGGGTCTCGGACATCGACGTGGTGGGCGGTCACCCCATCGAGGGCCTCGAGTTCGGCGACGAGGTCAGCATCACACTCGGCGACGTGCACTTCGGCACCGTGGGCGATGAAGAGTTCGACGGTCGCTCGGCCGATTCCTGCGCCACCACCGGTGACGACGGTGGTGCGGCCAGCGAGCAGGTGATTCCAGTCGTCGATCGGGGGAACGTCATCGGGGGTGAGTGAAGGCACGGCGCGACCGTAGCGGTGACGGACTGGGTGACGG
>Ga0181588_10000647_pt1 | contig 31638 bp, 24 predicted proteins | sample 071ome_26_FD_148607 | JGI IMG/M metagenome (GOLD analysis project Ga0181588, IMG submission 148607) | Coastal salt marsh microbial communities from the Groves Creek Marsh, Skidaway Island, Georgia - 071409BT metaG (spades assembly) | ecosystem: Environmental > Aquatic > Marine > Intertidal zone...
GGTTCGCCGGGTCGAGGATCACCTCCCACGCATCGAGCGGGAAGCGCACGCGATGGCGGAACTCTCCCGTGTCGGTCCGGTCGGAGAAGCTCATCCGGGAGAGGACTGAGCGGAGCTCCGCCTTGCCGACGCCGGTGGGGCGGTCGCGGAAGTCTTCGGTGAAGTGCCCGACGATGGCGCTCGGGCGGCCGCGGGAGAAGTCATGGGCCAGCTCGTCGAATCGACGACGGATCCGCTCCTCGGGTCCCTCGCAGCCACGCCCGAAGAGGAGCAGGAGCAGGACGAGGATCGGCAGGATGAGCAGTCCGCTGCGCTTCACGATGGCTCCCTTCCCGGCGTGGTGACCGCGCGCACAGCATGCCGGAAGGCTGCCCGGAGAAGGCCGGAAATCCGGGAGGGATTCGGTTAGGTTGCCCCCCCTGCGGCCGGATCGCGCCTCAGCCGACCAGACTTCAAGGAGGTCTCCGGTGAGCGCCGCGAACCACGGCCTCCCGATCGCTCGGGATCTCGGTGTCATGAGAGGGGATCGCATGGGAGGAACGACCGCGCGCGTGTCCCTCTTCTTGTTCGCACTTCTCTTCGGCCTCCCCCTCGTCCGGGGGGATGATCCCGCGCCGGGTCGTTCCCGCGACCCGGCAACCCCGCCGGATCTTCACATCGGCCCGGCGACTCCGCCGGGCGGAGCGGGGCCCGCCGCGTGGGTGGGGCCGATCCACGCCGCCTTCGACCCGGATCGTGCCCTCGAGCATGTTGCCTTCGTCGACCGCTTTCACCGCGAGCCGGGGAACCCCGGTTTCGAGGCGGTGCTCGATCGGGTCATCCGCACTCTCCGCGCCGCGGGCTTCTCCGAGGAGGGGGAGCGCACTCTCGAGATCGTGGAGACGCGGGAGTGCGAGGGTTGGAGCCCGGTGCGAGCCCGCCTCACCCACCTGGGAGAGGAGGGGAAGGGAGAGGACGAGGTCCTCCTCGCGTTCGATGCCGACGACGACCGCCATCGCACCATGCTGCCCACCGGCGCTCGCGGCGGGGTGGTCGAGGGGAGGGTCGTCTTCTCCACCGAGGCGGTGGAGCCGGGCACGATTCTCGTCACCGGCGAGCCGATGACGATGGCGGCGGCGCGGGCCCATCGGCGTGGGGCTCTCGCCGTCCTCGGGATCCGCCTCGAGTCCTACCATCAGGACCCCGCCGGTGGGGACCGTCACCTCGATGCCATCGTCTACTCGCGGGTGCGGGGGAGCACGCCGCTGCCGGTCGGGCGGATCTCGATGCGGGTGCACGATCGCCTCCGCGCGCTCGCGACCGATGGACCGGTGCGGGTGCGCTGGGAGGCGGAGGTGGCCCGGAGCCCACGCAAGCTCCGCACCGTCATCGCCACGATCACCGGGGCGATCGAGCCGGACCGGGTCGTCGCCATCGCCGGTCATGTTCAGGAGCCCGGCGCGGTCGACAACGCGAGCGGGGTCGGGGGTCTCCTCGAGGCCGCGGTGACGGTGTCCGCCCTCATCGAGGCGGGCACCCTGCCCCGTCCGGCGCGGAGCGTGGCGTTCATCTGGGGGAACGAGATGGAGCAGAGCCGGGTCTATCTCGATCATCTCGGTCGGGAGGGCTCGACGCGGACCGCGCTCGCCGCGATCAGCGCCGACATGATCGGCGCCTCCCGCGCGGCGACGGGGGCGTGGCCCCTCCTCGAGCGAGACCCCGACCCCGGCGCCATCGAGCTGCTCCCCCCCGACGCCCACACGCCCTGGGGCGCGGCGCGGGTGCGGCGTGACTCGATCCGCCCGAACGGCCTCTCTCTCGTCGCCCGCCTCGCCCTGCGCGATGTCGCCCGGGCCGTCGGGGGGTGGGAGACGCGGGAGCACCCCTACGAGGGGGGGAGTGACCACGACATCTTCCTGCGGGAAGGGACCCCCGCGATCCTCTTCTGGTGCTTCACCGACTTCGCCTACCACACGAGCCTCGACCGGCTCTCCCACGTCGATCCGGTCGTGATGCGCCGCCTCGCCACCGCGATCGTCGCGACCGCCTGGTCGCTCGCGCACCCCGGACCCGAGGACCTGCCCCGCTACCGCGAGGCGCTCGCGATCGACCGTGAGCTGAGGCTCGGCGCCGCGCGAGGGGCGGAGCGGGAGGAGCTCGCCGCGATGTGGGAGGAGTGGTTCGCGGGGGCGGCGGACTGGCTCGAGCGGGAGTGCCGCCCCCCGACCTCAGCGGCCGAGCCCGACGACCGGTAGGTCGATCCGACGCCGCTCCCCCTCTCGGAGCACCTCCAAGATCACGGTCTCCCCCGCTCTCCGGGTCAGCCGGAACCAGGCGTGGACATGATCGACCGAGCGGAAGTCGCTTCGACCATCGAGGGAGAGGACCACATCCCCGACTCGCAGTCCGGCTCGGGCCGCGCTGCGCCCCGTCTCCGCCCGCGCTCCCCCGTCGACGAGGTACTGCACCCGGAAGGCGAAGGTCCCCGGCGCGAGCCCGAGGCCGCCGAGCTCGCGCGCGGTGAGCTGCGGGCCCCCGAAGCCGGGGGAGGGGTCGAGGTTCCACTTCATCGCCCGCCAGGAGTAGAGGAGCGGATCGGGCTCCCGCCATCCGCGGCTCGTCGACACGACTCTCTCCACCGGGCTCGCCGAGGGCCCGCCGGAGACGGGGAGGAGCCGCATCCGGACCGACGGGCCGTCTCCGCTCCGGTCGAGGGCGAGGACGATGTCGCCGAAGGTGAGGACCGGAGTTCCCTCGATGGCGAGGATCCGATCACCGACCTGCAGCCCCTCGACCCGGGCCTCGACCGAGACGACCCGCTCCTGCTCGATCGGGTCGACCGAGAAGCCGAACTCCCGGGGGTCGGGGAAGACCCAGCCATCCTGAGGGCGCCAGCGCTTCGCCTCCTTCGCCGCCTCCACCTGCCAGTCGTGGACGCTGTGGCAGTGGATGCACGCCGGTCTTCGTCCGGCCTCGATCCGACGGGCGAGAGGAGGGAGCGCCTCGACCGTGCGCCCGGGTCCGCTCCGGCCCCGGGGAGGGAGCTCCGCCTTCTCGTGCTCCTCGAGGGTCCGGACGAGGACTCGGACGAGCGCGGGGACGGAGAGATGCGACTCGGCGCCCTCCCAGGTGCGTCCGCCGAAGGTGTGATAGCGATGGCCATCGGCGCGCTGCAGCAGGATGCAGGAGGTCAGATCGAAGTCGAAGCGGTGGCGATCGAGGTCGACCCCCGCCATGTCGGTGACGCGGACGCACTCGAACCGGGAGGCGACGAGGGAGAGGAGGGTGGTGGGACGGACCAACTGTCCGTCGAAGGGGGAGCAGTCCCTTCAGACCTCTCAGCGAAAGACGATGAGCATCGCCCGACCGGACTCCTCCGCCGCGGCTTCCGCGCTCGACAGGTCGGGATGCCAGTCGAGGGGCGCCGCCGGCGAGGCGAGCGAGAGGGCGATGAGGGTCGCGAGCGCGTGCATGGATCCTCCTCCTGCGGGGAGCAGTCGAGCAGGCGGAGTGGTCCGGCGCAAGGGAAGCGGGGACCGGGGTGGCAGCGCTCCGCCGTCTCGGTCATCCTCCCGCCATGATCACACCCGAGAGCCCGAGCCCCTCCATCCGGGTCTCCGCGCTTCGACATCGCTACGGCTCGAAGGAGGTCCTCACCGGGGTCGACCTGACGATCCCGGCCGGCACCGTCTTCGGCTACATCGGACCGAACGGCGCGGGGAAGAGCACCACCGTGAAGATCCTCACCGGGCTCCTCCCGGGGTGGGAGGGTGCGGTCGAGGTCTGCGGTCATGATGTCCGCAGATCGCCGCTCGAGGTGAAGGCGCGGATCGGATACGTGCCGGAGAACGCGATCCTCTACGAGCAGTTGACGGTGGGGGAGCTCCTCGAGCTGGTGGGGAGGCTCCACCGCGTTCCCACCGACCTCGCGGAGAGGCGGATCCGGGAGATCCTCGGGGGCTTCGGGCTGGAAGAGCGACTCGGGACCCGGATTCAGGCGCTGTCGAAGGGGCTGCGCCAGAAGGTCCTCATCACCTCCGCCCTCCTCCACGACCCGGAGCTCATCTTCCTGGACGAGCCGCTCAGCGGTCTCGATGTCGACTCCGCCCGGCTCGTGAAGGACCTGATCCGCGGCCTCGCGGACTCCGGGCGCACCGTCTTCTACTGCTCCCACGACATGGATGTGGTCGAGAAGGTCTGTGACCGGATCGCGATCGTCTCCGAGGGTCGGATCATCGCGGACGGAGCCCCGCGCGAGCTGACGGAGGCCGCCGAGCAGGGGGACCTCGAGGCGGTCTTCTCCCTCCTGACGCGAGGCAAGGACGCCGCCCGGGACACGCGCGCGCGCGTGGAGCGCATCCTCGGGAGCCTCGCCCCGTGAAGCGATGGACCGCCCTCTTCGAGGGGCCGATGCTCATCCTGTCCCGCGCGGTCGTCCGGCTCCTGAGCCCCCTCGTCCGACCGCTCGGCGGGGACCCTGCGGGGATCTCCGCCCTCCTCGCCGCGCAGGTTCGCACCGAGCTCCGCCGGCAGCGCGGCGCGACCGACCGAAACACCTTCCTGCTGAAGCTCGCCGGGGGTCTCTTCACCGGCACCTTCCTCGCGGTCGTTCTGTTCCTCCTCCGGCCCCCGGCCGGCGCGTGGATGACGATCACCCAGAGCATGGTCCTCGCGCTCACCGTCTTCACCACCCTCGAGGCGGCGCCTCACCTCCTCGCGGACCGCCGTGACCTCGCCATGGTCTCGAGCGCCCCGTTGCGGGACGCGACCTTCGTGGTCGCGCGGATCCTGGCGGTCGTCGTCCTCGTGGGGGTGGTCATCGCGAGCCAGGTCGCGCCGACCTTCGTGGTCGGGATCATCCGCTGGCCTCAGGCGGAGTTCCTCCTCGTGCATCTCATCGCCAGCGGTGTCATCGGGCTCCTCGGGGTCTTCTGCACCCTGATCATCTACCTCGCGATCCTGCGACTCCTCCCGGCGCGGAAGGCGCGGGAGGGGATCGTTTTCGTCCAGATCCTCCTGACCATCACGCTCTTCGGGGCGCTCCAGCTCGCTCCCCATCTCGTCGATCTGCAGAGCGAGGCGAGCATCGAGGCCGCCCTCTCCCGGTCGGCGGCGTTCGGCTCCTGGTTCCCTCCCCGTCACGCGGGGGAGTGGCTGCGGTGGGCGCTCGGCGAGCTGCCGATCGATCGCGCGCTCCTGCTGCGGGGCCTGCTCCTCCCCGCCGTCGCCGGGATCGGGCTCCTCGTCATCGCCTCGACCCGCCTGCTCGAGCGCCTGCGACCGCCGGAGCTCGGGGAGGACTCCCCCGGGAGGCGGGCGCGACCTCGGGCCTTCCTCGCGCCCCTCGCGGAGCGGCTCCTTCCCGATCCGGTGGAGCGGGTCGGATACGACCTGTTTCGGCTCCTCTCCCGAAGGGAGCGTGGGTTCCGCCTGCGCACCTACCCGATGCTCGCCTTCTCGGTTCTGTTCGGGGTCGGCTACCTCCTGCAGTTCTCGCGCTTCGGCTCGGTCTGGGAGATCCGCACGCCCCACTTCGGGATCCCCGTCTACCTCACCTTCCTCTACACCCCGATCTTCGTCCTGCAGGCCCGCTTCTCCGACGATGGCGAGGCGGGGTGGCTCTTCGATCGATCTCCGATCCCGGCTCCGGGGCGGCTCCTCGCGGGGATGGGGGTCGGCCTCGTCCTCTGCTTCCTCCTGCCGGTGTCCCTCGTCAGCGCCCTCGGCTCGCTGATCCTCGGGGGCCCCGAGGTGCTCGGGCATGTCGGGGCGGGGCTCGCGTTCGTGGTTTGGGCCACCCTCCTCTCGGTCGCGATCTTCGGGCGGGCGCTCCCCTTCGCGGAGCCCTTCCGGGCGGAGATGGGGCTGACGAATGTCGGGATCCTCGCCTTCACTCTGGCGCTGGGAGCCGCGGCGATCGCGCTCCACTTCCTGCTCGGGCGGCTCCCGGGGTCGGAGTGGGGGCTCGCGGTCCTCTATCTCCTCCTCGCCCGCCGACAGCTGCGTCGGCTCCGGGAGCTCAGGCCGCGCGCGATCGTCCAGCGGTGGTTCCCCGCCGGGGGTCGCTCCGCGGGAGATTCCGAGGAGCGGGCCGCCGCCGGTACCTGATCTCGGACGCGGCCCATCCCCGACCGGGGTGGAGGAAGCTGACGCCCGGAGCCGGGATCGCTACCATGCCACCAGCCGCAGCAGGCGTCCGATGACCGGCCGCCGCACCTGGAGGAGATCTCCCGTGATGAACCGCTTCCATCCCCCGCTGCCCCGGTCGATCCCGGCGATCGGGGTGCTGGTCCTCGCCACGCTTGTCGGGGGCTGCGCCCCCTCGAAACGCCCGGAGCCCTCCGGACCGAAGCCGGCGAGCGCGCCGATCGAGTTGAACGGCGTGCTGACGCACACGGGACCGTTTTCTCTCCCCCCCGGCTTCCCCGCCTCGGCGGAGCATGTGATCGACGAGCAGTTCGCGCCCGCGCCCTTCACCGCCCGCCAGATCGCGCAGGCGTGTCCGGTCGGGAGGACGAACACCTTCGCCATGACGATGGAGACGGGGGACTATGTGATGGTCCACCGCTTCACCGAGGTCTCTCCGGAGGGAGCGACGATCCAGCGCCTCTTCGGCGAGGTCCGCGGGGACACGAACGCCGCCGCCCCCGACCTCCGCTCGGAGGTGAAGGAGGTGGCGTGGTCCGAGCTCCAGAGGGACGCCTCCTTCCCCCGGGAGAAGACGCGCATCAGATCGGAGCGGATCAGCGTCCGCGCCGGCACCTACGACTGCTGGCGGTACGATGTGATCGAGGGGGCCACCATCACCCATCACTGGTTCGCGAAGGGTCTCGCCGGTCCGCCGGTGAAGATCGAGCTCCATCGGGATGGGAAGCTCTTCGCGGTGACGGAGCTGACCGAGATCCGTCTCCGCTGAACCCCGACCGGACGCGATGCGAAGAGGGCCCCGAGCGCACGCCGCCGCGCGCGCTCGGGGCCCTCCTCATCTCCGGGCCCGGATGGGCTCAGGGGAGCTCGGTGTAGGTCCCGTGATTCCGGCTCGCGACCTGCTTGAGGAAGCTGCCGGCCCGTCCCGAGGTCGCGCGGAAGCCGATCGTCTGGATCGTGCGGTTCTCGAAGCGGTTCCACTCGTCGATCCGGTCGAGGAAGGTCGGGATGTGGATCGGGTTCTTGCTGCGATAGGGCTGGCCGTCGGAGAGGAGCACGATCGAGCGGGCGCGCGGAACCGCGAACGCGGCCTCCATAGCCTCGTCGGTCCAGGTCTCCCCGTCGCACTTGAAGTCGCGGACGAACTGGATCGCGCTGTTCTTGTTCTTCTTCGTCGCCTTCTGGAGGGCCCCCGCCCAGATCGTCACCTCGTTGTCGAAGGAGATGATCGTGAACTCGAACTTCGGCGGGAGGTTGGAGATCAGGCGGACCAGCTCGTTCTGAACCCGCTTGAGGCGCTGGCGCTCCCCGAGCTGCGGACGGCGGCGGCGGTCTCCTTCGCGTCCATCCCCGCCGACGCCGGTGCCGCCGGTCCGGTCTCCGTCCACCCCGGGCCGGGACTCCTCCTCCGGAGGCGGGGGGGCATCCTCCTCCTTCATGCTGATGCTCGTGTCCATCACGAAGACGATCCGCTGGGTGAGGATCTCCTCGCCGAAGAAGTCCACCTTCACATCGACCCCGGTCCCCCGGAACCGGGTGTCGATCTCGCCGAGGGGGTCCTTCTGCCGCTGCTTGTTCGGATCGAGGAGGATGTCCTTGTGGCGGTTCCAGACCTGGAGGAACTCGCTCGGACCGTAGAGCTCCTTGCCGTACCAGTCGTTGAGGAGCTCACGGATCTCGGTCGCGATCTGGCCGAGCTCCCGCTCGAGCTGGATCTCCTGCTCGAGGGCGCGGATCAGGTGGGGGATCGAGGTGCGCTGGTTGCGCGATCGCATCGCCGAGACCGCCGCCATCTTCACCGGCTCCACCGGATCGAGGAGCGCGGAGAGCAGGGCGACGAAGGCATCCCTGTCGTCACGGTGGGTGAGGATGCGAACGAGCTGGACCCGGACCTCGTACCGCTCATGGTTGTTGCAGCGATTGCAGAGCCAGTGCACGAGGGTGCTCCACGGCGCGGCGGCGAGCTTCTCCTGGAGCATCGTCTCGATCTCCGGTCGGCCGGAGAGGAGCGCGTCCGCGATGAGGACCTCCGCGGCGTCGACGCTCCCGAGCTCGATCATCTGGTCGAGGAGACGGGAGGTGGCGGCGTCCTGCTTGCGACGGAGCGCCTTCGTCAGCTCATCCCGCAGCTCGGGGAGGTCGGCAGCGTCCGCGGCGGCCGGAGGCAGGAAGGCGCCTAGGAGGAGGGCCAGCACGAGGCCGGTCAGCCAGCATCGGGTTCGCGCGGGGGATGCCATCGGTTCCTCCTCCGGAAGGGGTCGAACCCCGAGGTTACTCCCCCGGCCGGGATCGTTGAAGGGCTCTGTGGGGAACTGCCCCGAGGGGTCGCCGGCCGGGGACGCCCCGACCGGTCAGGGGGCGTCGGAGTGCCGCTCGAACCACGCGAGGATGTACGCGACCTTGCGGATCAGGTTGCTCGGTCGCGCGGCGATGCCGTGGCCCGCCCCGGGGATCCGCACCATGGCGGTCTCGACCTTCCGCAGCTTGAGCGCCTGGTAGTACTGCTCCGTCTCCGACATCGGGGTCCGGTAGTCCTCCTCGCCGGTGAGGAGCATCGTCGGCGTGGAGACATTGCCGACGAGGGAGAGGGGGGAGCGGGCCCAGTACTGCTCGGGGTGCTCCCACGGGGGGCCGGGGAACCAGTACTTCGCGAAGTAGTTCGAGAAGTCGGCGGTGAGGACGAAGCTCGCCCAGTGGATCACGGGCTTGGCGACCACCGCCGCGCGGAAGCGGTCGGTCTTCCCCACGATCCATGCGGTGAGCACCCCGCCGCCGCTCCCGCCGGTCACGAAGAGGTGATCGGTGTCGACGTACCCCTCCGAGATCACGGCATCGACGCAGCCGATGAGGTCGTCGTAGTCATGGCCGGGGTACGCATGGTGGATCTCGTTGGCGAAGTCGGCCCCGTAGCTCGTCGAGCCGCGCGGGTTCACGTAGAGGACGATGTTCCCCGCCGCGGCGAAGAGCTGGACCTCGGCGGAGAAGCGGGGGCCGTAGTTGGCGAAGGGCCCCCCGTGGATCTCGAGGATGAGCGGGTAGCTCCCCCGGGAGTCGAAGTCGGGGGGGAAGACGAGCCACGCCTGGATCGGCAGGCCGTCATGGGGGGATGGGACCGTGATCTCCCGGATGGCCCCGAGGGTCCGCTCGCCGAGGAGGTCCTCGTTCAGCTTCGTGAGGAGGCGCGGCGCGTCCCCGCCGCTCGTGAGGATCGCGACATCCGCCGGCCGATCGTGTCTTCCCATCGTGTGGGCGATCGTGCCATCCCCGGCGACGGAGAAGGCGCCGCCGGAGTAGGGGCGGCCGAGGGAGGTGCCGCCGATGCCCCGGACCCGGAGCTCGACCTCGGGGCTCTCCGCCTCCCCGTCGGGGAGGGCCACCCAGCCGATGCAGCTCCGGCCCCGGTCGTCGTACTGCACGAAGATCCCGCGGGAATCCCCGCTCCAGACCGCGCGTCCGATCCCCCGGTCGAAGCCGCCGGTGAGCAGGCGTCGCCGGCCGGTGGCGAGCTCGATCACCGTCAGCTCTCCCTGGCGATGGCCGAGCCGCGACGCATCGTTGCCGATGATCGAGAGCCAGCGGCCGTCCGGCGAGACCTGGGGGGATCCGTCCGGGCCGGCGTGATCGGTGATGGCGCGCATCGCGCCTCCCTCGACCTCGACCTCCCAGACCTCGGACTCGTCGCTCGCGTACTCCCAGTCCTCGTCGCGGTTCGCGCTGATGTAGATGCGGCGGCCATCCGCGCCCCAGCTCGGCGGGCCGGCGTGATCGAAGTCACCCTCCGTGAGCTGGCGCGCGGTGCCGCCCTCGCTCGGGACGATGAAGAGATGCCGGTGCCCCCCCTCGACGTAGCCCGCGCCGTCCCGACGGTAGACGAGGCGGTCGATGACCGTGGCGGCCTCCGCCCAGCTCGCCCCCTCGGGGGGCTGGGGGATCGACTTCCACCCTCGTGACTTCGCCGGGACCGTCATCAGGAAGGCGATCCGATCCCCGCTCGGGGACCAGACGGGGCTCCCCGCGCCATCCCGCACCCGGGTGATCGGCATCTCCTCCCGCGCTCCGTCGAGATGCTTCATCCAGATCTGGCCCTCGCGGAGGAACGCGACGCGGCCGGAGTCCGGGGACCAGCGAGGGGAGGAGCCGGTGCCCTCGCGCAGGAGCGGGCGGTGCCGCCCGCTCTCCACATCGATGATCCAGAGGTGCCCGCGCGAGCGGTCGGTCTCCAGGTCGAAGGAGCGGCGGACATACACGATGCTCCGGCCGTCCGGGGAGATCCGGGGATCGTCCGCGACCTCCAGCTCGAAGACATCGAGCGGGGAGAGGGCGGGCCGCGCGAGGGGCGGACCGCTCTCCTGGCCGGGGAGCGGGAGGGCGAGGAGGAGCAGCGCGGCGACGATCGGCAGTCGGTTCACGGGGGGCCTTCCCGGTCGCGGGGCGGAGGGTGCGGGGTCAGAAGCGGAGGCGGAGCAGCTCGGGACCGAGGGGAGAGAGCTGCACGAGGAAGAGGGCTCCGTACTCCCCCTCCTCGATGACGACCTCCTCCTCGATGCCGAGGCGGGCGAGGATCGCGGGCACGGTGTTCGAGTGTCCGACCACGAGGGCCGCCCCTCCGGTCGGGGTCTCGAGGAGCCGCGCCGTCAGGGTGTCGAGGTCCCTCGCCGGGATCCCGGTCACCGGGACCTCGCTCTGCCTCGAGACCGGTCGGGCGGTCTCGACGGTGCGGCGATACTCGCTCGCGAAGCAGGCGCGGATCGGCGCGTCCTCGAGGATCAGCGCGAGGCGCTTCGCCCGGGCGAGTCCGGTGACGCTGAGGGATGGGTCCTCGCCGGCGTTCTTCTCCGCGTGGCGGACCACGAAGATCCAGCGGGTGCCCGCGGCCGGGTCCCGGATCCAGCGAGTGACCTGTCCGGCCACCTCGTTGGGGATCGGGAAGGTGAGATGGTACTGCGCGATCCGCCACTCTCCATCGATGAGCCGCAGCAGGCCGGAGCCGCGACAGACCCCGTACTTCTCCTGATCGAGGAGCTCGTCGAAGAACGCCGCGCGCCCGTCCGGGAGGAGGGTCACATGCCGCTGGGTGGGCGTGTAGGTCCACGCGCTGTCGCGCTCGAAGTAGGGGAGCGCGAAGGCGCGAAACTCCTCGATCGTCCAGCGCTCGCCCGCGTCCGTCCCGAGGAAGATCGCCTCCGGCGTGAAGAGGCCGAAGTAGGTCTCCTCATCCCCCTCCGCCGCGGCCCGGTGGAGGGAGTCGAGGACGGCCTCGATGCGGGCGGTCGGCCCCTCATCCCTTTCCGCGGCTCGACCCGCTCCCCCCGCGGCGGTGAGGAGGGTTGCGACGAGCAGGGCGCCGAGGAGGAGCGGGCGGATCCCCCGGGAGCTCATTGCTCCGCTCCGCTCGCCTTCTCCAGCCAGGGCAGGAGCTGCCGGCGCATCTCCGCGAGGGAGGCGAGCTGGATGTACATCATGTGCCCGGACTCGTAGTGGCTCATCGTCACGCGCTCGTTGACGGCCGGGTCGCTCGAGAGGTGGTCGAAGGTGTAGTGCGTCGCGAAGTACGGGGTCGCGAGGTCGTAGTACCCGTTGGCGACATGGACATGGAGCGCCGGGTTCTGCTCCATCGCCCGCCGCAGGGTCTCCGCCACGTTGAGGTACTCGTTCTCGACATTCGCGTAGCTCCACGGGCGGACCCGCCCGCTGAGGATCTCGTAGGGCATGTCGAACGCGTACCCGAGCTCCTCCCGCAGGTAGGCGTTCGCGCACGAGGTGTAGGGCCCCTGGATCGCGGCGTAGCTCGGGTCGAACTCGTAGCGCTCGCCGGCGTCGTCGCGGTCCCGGCCTCGGAAGCGGGAGTCGAGGCGACCGACCGTGATCCCCTCGTCCCGACGCAGCTCCTTCACGAAGCGGGAGATGGAGGGGCGGAGGTCGCAGTCGAGGACGAACTCCTCGGAGAGCCCCGTGAGCCGGGCGAGCCGGCCGGCGATCCCCTTCCGCTCCTCCCCCTCGAGGCGGGATCCCCGCATCAGGGCCAGGGTGTAGTCACCGAGCGCGAACTCCTCCGCTTCCGCGAGGGCGCGGGGCAGGTCCTCCTGAAGATCCGCGGCGAGCTGGCCGTGGTACCACGCGGTCGCGGTGTAGGTCGGGAGGAAGAGGACGTAGGGGAGGTCGTTGCCGACATCGAAGCGCGCCGTCTGGAACTGCAGGATCGAGGAGACGAGCATCAGCCCGTTCAGGTACATGCCGTGGCGCCCCTGGAGCTCGCCCGCCAGGCCGGCGGCACGGGTGGTGCCGTAGCTCTCGCCGCAGAGGAACTTCGGGGAGTCCCAGCGCTCGTGGCGGGTGGTCCAGAGCCGGATGAACTCCGCCACCGACTCCACATCCTCCCGGAAGCCGTGGAACTGACCCTTCTCCTCCCCCTCCGCCGGGCGGCTGTAGCCGGTCATCACCGGATCGATGAAGACGAGGTCGGTCACATCGAGCAGGGAGTGCTCGTTGTCGACGAGGCGCCCCGGCGGCGGGAGGGGGAAGCCCTCGTCATCCATGACCACCCGGCGAGGGCCGAGCATCCCGAGGTGAAGCCAGACCGAGGATGAGCCGGGCCCTCCGTTGAAGACGAAGGTGACCGGGCGCCGGGAGGTGTCCTCGATTCCGCTGCGCAGGTAGCTCACCGAGAAGATGTGGCCGCGCTCGCTGCCATCCTCCCGTCGGAGGGTGAGCGTGCCCGCCGTCGCCCGGTAGGGGATCTCGGCGCCACCGATCCGGATGGTGTGCTCCGTGGTGGTCGGCTCCGGGGGCCGGGGAAAGGCATCCCCGGTCGGGTCCGCCGCCTCCTTTGTCTCCCCCCCCGCCTGAGCCGGGGCGGGGGGCGTGACGAGCAGGGGGAGGAGCAGTCCGAGGAGCGCGAGGGAGAGGGGGGCGGTGCGCTCCCGGCGGGGGCGCGGGGCGAGCGGGGGGCGGGACATTCGGGACCTCCATCTTCGGGGGGAGGTCATGGTAGCAGGGCAGGCCGAGCTCCGTCTCCGGCTTCTCCCCCCTCAGGGTGTCCGCGGCGGTCGGGGGCGCAGCCCGATCTTGCCCAGCTCCGAGATCCCGGCGGGCCCCTTCCGCTCCCAGTAGGGGATGCGATCGCTGCCGAGGAGCCGGGCGCGGAGCCCGTCGTCGCGGGACCACTGCACGATCCGGTGGGGGAACCGACCCTCCACATCGACCGTCCAGATGCTCGCCGGCAGCTCCATCGTCGGCGCGCCCACCGGCCAGGAGCGCTCGACGCGGGCGGCCGGGACCGAGAGCGTGTATCGGTCGACCACGAAGCTCCCCGCGGGGACCCGCACCTCTCTCGGCTGCTCCTCGCGGGTCGCGGTGGCGGTCTGCCACCCGAGGTCGACATGGAGGAGGCGGGACTTCTCGAGGGAGCGCAGGAGCGGGACCTCGATCGAGGCGCCGGGCGCGGGGCGTGCTCCCGCGAAGCCCCGGGCCCAGAGGAGCAGCGCATCCTCGGAGAGCCCCCCGGCGGGGAGGTCGAGGCTCGCCTCCACATCCCCCTCGCCGTCGAAGTAGCTGTGGGAGCTGAGCTCGGTCCGACCGGGGGAGAAGAGGAGCTGGGAGTAGATGTGTCCGCACCACTCCTGGGCGCTGAACGAGACCTTCTTCAGCGCTCCCGCCGGGATCCCGCCGCGCTCCTCGAGGAGCGCGAAGACGGTCGTCATCAGCGAGTAGTCGTAGATCCCGGTGGGGAAGTCCTGAATCCAGTTCAGCTTCATCACCGGGAGGATGTCCTCTTCTCCCCGCGATGGATCCTCGTGCTTGACCCGCGCCTTCTCCGAGAGCTGCTCGTTCACGAAGATCGTGACCGCGACCCCCTCCCGGGGAGAGCCGTAGCGTGGGTACTCGAGGGCGTAGCTCGAGATCTCGGACTTCCCGTCCCCCCAGTGCCCCCAGAAGTCCGGCTCCCGGCCTGCGGCCGCCGCTGCGGCCGCGGTGTCGGTCCCGTCCGCGGCGACGGTGAAGGGCGCGATCGGGAGCCACCAGTAGAGAGCCCCCACGGCGAAGAGAGCGATCGGCAGGATGAGGAAGCGCATACCGGTCCTTCCCGCGCGCTCTCAGGGCCGGCTCCCTTCCCGGGGAGAGGCGATCGGCGCGCACTCCCTCAGGATGGGGAGTCCGAGCCGGTTGGCAACCGCTTCATGCGCGCTCGGCCCCGCGCCGGGTTCGGCGCAACCTGCGGAGGAGACAAGAGTTGGGTGGTGGAAGGGGGACGCGGGCGCGGATACCATGTCCGCGCCGCACTCCGATGAGAATCGAGCGGAGCGAGCGCGCAGGGATCCGGACCGGATCCGGCCCGGGCTGCGGGCCGCCGGACGGCCGCAACCATCGGCCCGTCCGCTGCGAAGCGCCCCGTGAGAGCCGAGACCCCAGAGGGACCCCGATTCCCCAAGAGAGGTGCCGATCATGCACAGATCGCTTCTGCCCGCCCTGCTTCTCGTCGCCGTCACGGCGACCTCCGCCCTCGCCCAGGGTGGCGAGAAGCGCCCGGAGTTCCCCCCCTTCGACAAGGTCGCTGAGGGCTACCAGAAGGTGGTCTCCACCGCCGATGGGGCGAAGAGCCTCTTCACGATCTGGAAGCGGGACAAGGACGGGCAGATGCTCGCCGAGCTCCCGCGCAGCTACACGAAGGACCGCTACTTCTTCGCCATGACCGTGGCGAGCGGGGAGCGCTTCGCCGGTCTGCAGGCGGGAGATCTCTACTGCTACTGGCGCCGATACGACAAGCGCCTCGCGCTCGTGCAGCCGAACCTGGAGATCCGCTCCACCGGCGACTCCGAGTCGAAGAGCTCGGTCAATCGCCTCTTCACCGACCGGATCCTCCTCGACATCCCCATCGAGTGCATGGGTCCGGGGGGAGGCCCGGTCATCGACCTCGATGGGCTGCTCCTCGGGAAGGCCTCGACCTTCTTCGGGCGCTCCGCCACGGGGCTCAACCCCCGCCTCGCGAAGATCGACTCCGCCAAGGCGTTCCCCGAGAACGTCGAGGTCGGCTTCGAGGTCCCCGTCTCCGGCGGCGTCCTGAAGTCCCTCCACTACTCGATCAGCGTGATCAAGAAGAACCCGGCCTACAAGCCGCGGGCGGCGGACTCCCGGGTCGGCTTCTTCACCACGAGCTACGAGGACTACGGCAAGTACCAGGACGACGACGTCCGCACGCGCTACATCAACCGCTGGCACCTTGAGAAGGCGGACCCCAAGCTGAAGCTCAGCCCGCCGAAGGAGCCGATCGTCTTCTACGTCGAGCACACCACGCCGATCCGGTATCGCCGGTTCGTGGCGGAGGGGATCCTCGACTGGAACGAGGCGTTCGAGCGGATCGGGATCCTGAACGCCATCGAGGTCCGCTACCAGGACGCCAGCACCGGGGCCCACATGGACAAGGACCCGGAGGATGTCCGCTACAACTTCGTCCGGTGGCTGAACAACGATGTCGGGACCGCGATCGGTCCGAGCCGGGTCGACCCGATGACGGGCGAGATCCTCGATGCCGACATCGTCCTCACCGACGGCTGGATCCGGAGCTTCGAGACGGACTTCAGCAAGCTCCTCCCCGAGCTGGCGACCGAGGGGATGTCCGCGGAGACCCTCCAGTGGCTCGAGCGGAACCCCTCCTGGGATCCCCGGGTGCTCTTCGCGAGCCCCGCGGACCGCACCGAGATGATCCAGCACCGTCATGACCACGGCCCGACCGCCTTCGGCGGCCACGCCGCGGCCCACGGCGATCACCAGATGCTCGGGGATGACGAGTTCGATGGCCTCCTGGGCCGCGTCAGCCAGGTGAACGGGCTCTGCATGGCCGCGGACGGAAAGTCCTTCGACCTCGCCATCATGCGCATGCATCTCGCGATGCTGCGCAGCACCCTTCTGCCGAAGGAGGGGGAGGAGGACGAGGAGCCGAAGGAGGACATGCTCGACGGCATGCCCGCCAGCTTCATCGGACCGCTGCTCGCGGACCTCGTCTGCCACGAGGTGGGGCACACCCTCGGCCTGCGCCACAACTTCAAGGCGTCGAGCCTCTACACCCTCGAGGAGATCAACTCCGAGGCGGTGAAGGGGAAGCCGTTCACCGGCTCGGTCATGGACTACACCCCGATCAACATCAACATGGATCCCGAGCGGATCCAGGGGGACTACGCCATGACCGGCCCGGGTCCCTACGACCTGTGGGCGATCGAGTACGGCTACACCTTCGACAAGAAGCTCGACGGGATCCTCGCCCGGTGCGTGGAGCCGGAGCTCGCCTACCTCACGGATGAGGACACCAGCGGTCCCGATCCCTTCGCCCGTCGCTACGACTTCACGAAGAACCCCCTCGACTACGCCGAGAGCCAGATGGAGCTCGCCCGCTGGCACCGCGAGCGCATCCTCGACCGCTTCGTGCAGGACGGGGACAGCTGGTCGAAGTCGCGGGCGGGGTACAACCTGACCCTCAGCCTCCACATGCGCGCGGTGGGCATCGTCTCCAACTGGCTGGGCGGCGCCCACATCAGTCGGGCGAAGAAGGGGGATGCGACTGACGCGCCGCCGATCCAGGTGGTCGAGGCCTCGACCCAGCGCGACGCCCTGCGGTTCGTCATCGAGAACACCTTCCGGGACGAGGCGTTCGGCCTCTCGCCGGAGCTGCTGTCGCACATGACGGTGGACAAGTGGATCGACGGCGGCTTCCGGGCGATGCTCAGCGACTCCAGCTACCCGGTGCACGATCAGATCCGGGGGATTCAGGCGAGCGCCCTCTCGCAGATGATGAATCCGACCACCCTCCGTCGCGTCTACGACGGCGAGGTCTACGTCCCCTCCGATGAGGATGCCTTCACCCTCTCGGAGATGATGGCAGCGATCGTCGGGGAGATCTGGAGCGACCTCGACAGCCCGCCGTCGGCCCCGGTCAGCCCCCGTCAGCCGGCGATCTCGAGCCTCCGTCGCGGCCTCCAGCTCGAGAGCATCGGTCGACTGACCGACCTCAGCCTGATGGACGCGGGCGCGAGCACCTCGATGCGGACGATCTCGTCCCTGGCCCGGATGCACTGCAACGAGGTGGCGAGCCGGATCGGCTCCTACCTCCGCGGGCAGTCCGGCTCGATCGATGACTACACCCGGGCCCACCTCGAGGACTGTCAGAACCGCCTGATGGTCGCGCTGGAGGCTCAGGTGGTCACACCGAAGAGCGCGAGCTTCTAGCCCGCGAGACCGTGATCCCGGGCCTCGTCCCCGGGTCTTTCGCCCCCGATCGCGATCCGCGGTCGGGGGCGTTTCTCATCTCCGCCCCTCCTCCGGCGGGGGGGCCGCCCCCCTCCCTCCTTGCTTCGCGGCCTCTTTCCCCCCAGAATCTCCGTCCCGCCAGCCAATCCCAGATCACAGGTCCACTACAGCCAGGGTCGAAAGACCCAAAGCCCATGGGAGGCATGCATGCCCGTCCGGATGGTCTTCTCCACCATTCTGCTCGGGCTCCTCGGCACGACAGTCGTCGGTCAGGAGCCCCAGCGTCCCTGGTCCTATCCCTACGGGGATCAGAGCGTCTCTCTGGTTCTGGATTCTCCCCAGACCCTCGTTGTCAAGCTCGAGTCCGAGGTCGAGGACCCGCGTGCGCTTCTCTCCGCGCTCGTGCGCTCGACCCAGGGGCTTGTCGCCGGGAAGGAGTTCCGCGCCCAGGAGTATCCCGGGCTGCACTACCTCACCCTCGGGAAGCCGCTGAGCCCGGAGACCTGGGAGGCGCTCACCGAGGCCCTCACCGCGACGCCGGGGATCGAGTTCGCCTCGCCGCTGCTGCGGTGGGAGCGGGCCGAGATGACGGTGCGCCCGGAGCTCCTCATCACCTTCGACGGCTCCGTCGAGGATGAGGAGATGCGCGCGATCCTCCGTCAGTTCGACCTGCGACTGATCCGGGGCTTCTCCGCGATCGATCCCACCTGGATGGTCGCTTTCGAGGGCTCTCCCCTCCGCGGGTTCGCTCTGTCGGCCGAGCTGATCCAGCTCGACGAGATTTCGGCGGTCGAGCCGAACTTCATTCACGATCTGCCCGAGCTCGCCGCTCCGAACGATGCGCTCTACGGCAACCAGTGGGACATGAACAACACCGGTCAGACCGGAGGCACCCCGGGCGCGGACATGCACATGCAGGAGGCCTGGGACATCTCGACCGGGTCCTCCAGCATCGTGGTGGCGATCATCGACGAGGGAGTCGATGTGGATCACCCCGACCTCGCCGCGAACATGGTCGCCGGCTTCGATGCGGTGACCGCCGACCCGACGCCGGAGGGCGTGCCCGGGAACGCGAACCAGGGAGATGGCCACGGCACCTGCTGCGCGGGGATCGTCGCCGCGGTCGGCAACAACGGCATCGGCGTGACCGGGGTCACCTGGAACAGCAAGATCATGCCGATCCGGATCGGCTTCGGGAACTACTGGACCCAGACCGACTGGATCGTCGACGGACTCACCTGGCCGGTCGACAACGGCGCGGATGTCCTGTCGAACAGCTGGGGCGGCGGGGCGGCGAGCTCCACGATCCAGAACGCCGTCGCGTACGGCACCACCGTGGGGCGGGGCGGGCTCGGCTGCCCGAACTTCTTCGCATCGGGGAACGACAACGCCGGCGTCTCCTACCCGGCCGCGTACCCGGAGGCGATCGCCGTCGGCGCCTCCAGCCCCTGCGATGAGCGGAAGAGTCCGTCGAGCTGCGACGGGGAGACCTGGTGGGGGAGCAACTACGGCTCGACCCTCGACTTCGTCGCGCCCGGTCCCCTCACGACCACCGTCGACATCGCCGGCTCCGGGGGCTACTCCGCCGGTGACTACACGAGCAGCTTCAACGGGACCTCCTCGGCCACGCCCCACGCGGCGGGCGCGGGGGCCCTCCTCCTCGCCGTCGCCCCCGGGCTGACCGGGGACGAGGTGCGGACCCTCATGCGCCAGACGGCGGACGACCAGGTCGGCCCGCCCTCCGAGGACACCCCGGGCTACGACATCTACATGGGCTACGGCCGGGTGAACTGCGCCAGCCTCCTCCTCGCCGTCGCGAGCACGGTGCCGGGACCCTCCGGTCTCGCCTGCTCGAACTCCGGCGCCACCACGACCCTCTCGTGGTCGAACGGGGCGAGCTACACCTCGGTGGAGGTCCAGCGCAACGGCAGCGTGGTCGCCACCCTCGGCGGCTCCGCGACCTCCTGGGTCGATGGCGCCACCCCGGTCGGGACGACGACCTACTCGGTGCGCGGCTACCAGGGGAGCGACTTCAGCCCCAGCGCGAGCTGCTCGATCTTCTCGATCGGCGGCGCGACCGACCTCGTCTGGGCCCCGTCGGCGGCCTCCGGCGCGGTCGCGGGGGGCGTGGGGCTCGCCGCCGCCCTCGAGGCGATCGGGCGGGTCCCCCTCGTCGTGAGCTCGCTCACCGCCGCGGGTGACCTGGACGCCTTCGAGGCGATCTGGGTGAACCTCGGCATCTACCCGTCGAACCATGTCCTCGGGGCGGGGGACGCCGGGCTCCTCGACACCTACCTGACGAACGGCGTCGGGGGGAGCTTCCTCTACATGGAGGGAGGCGACACCTGGGCGTACGACGCCGCCACCGCGCTCCACGGCCGGTTCGGCATCACCGGGCTCTCCGACGGCACCGCCGACCTGTCGACCGTCGCCGGGGCGGCCGGGGCGGGCTGTGACATTTCCGGCAGCACCTGGAGCTACGGGGGCGAGAACAACTGGATCGATCGACTCGGGACCTCGGGTGGTTCCACGGTCGCCCTGTCGAACCCCACCGTCGGCTACGACATCGGCATCTTCAACGATGCCGGCGGCTACCGGACCTTCGGCGCCTCCTTCGAGCTCGCCGGCCTCGTCGACGGCGCGTCGACCCGGGCGGACCTCGTCTCCGCGATCCTCAGCTGCTTCGCCGGCGCTCCGCCGCCGCCGCCTCCGCCGGCCCCGGTCGCCGACTTCACCCTGACCCCGGGCACGGGGGAGGCGCCGCTCACCGTCGCCTTCGCCAACGGCAGCAGCGGCGACGTCAGCGGCTACTCCTGGGACTTCGGCGACGGCGGCACCTCCACCGCGGCGAACCCCTCGCACACCTACACCGTGGCCGGGACCTACACCGTCACGCTGACGGCGACCGGCCCGGGGGGCAGCGACACCGCGACCTGCAGCGGCTGCGTCACCGTCCAGAATCCGCCGCCGCCCCCCGCTCCCGTCGCGGGCTTCGCCCTCAGTCCCTCCGTCGGCGAGGCGCCGTTGCTCGTCGCCTTCACGGATGAGAGCACGGGGGAGATCGATGGTCATGCCTGGGACTTTGGAGATGGCAACGGGTCCAGCGCGGCGAACCCGTCGCACTCCTACGCGACCGCCGGCACCTACACGGTCACCCTGACCGTCTCCGGTCCCGGGGGAAGCGATACCGCGGTCTGCACCGCCTGCGTCACCGTGACCGAGCCGCCCCCGCCGCCCCCCGAGGCGCCGGTGGCGAACTTCACCACCTCCACCACGAGCGGTGAGGCACCGCTGACCGTCGCCTTCACGAACGAGAGCACCGGCGAGGTGACCGACTCCTCGTGGGAGTTCGGGGACGGTGGGACCTCCGCCGCGACGAGTCCGAGCTGGACCTACTCCACCCCGGGGATCTACACGGTCACCCTGACCGTGACCGGACCGGGGGGATCGGACACGATGACCTGCGTCGACTGCATCACCGTGGTCGCGCCGCCGCCTCCGCCGCCGCCCGCGCCGATCGCGGACTTCGGTTCCTCCTCCAACGGCGGTGAGGCCCCGGTCGATGTCTCCTTCACCGATCTCAGCAGCGGGGAGATCACCTCGCGTGTCTGGGAGTTCGGGGATGGCGCGACCTCGACCGCGGCGAACCCGACCCACACCTACACCGTGGCGGGCAGCTACACGGTCATCCTGACGGTGACGGGACCGGGGGGGAGCGACACGGCGACCTGCCTCGACTGCGTCCTCGTCACCGAGCCGCCGCCGCCTCCTCCGCCGCCGCCGGGGGTCCTCTACTATCTCTCCTTCGTCAACAACACGACGGTGCCGGGGGTCGGGACGGTGCGCGATGAGGACATCGTCACCTATGACCCGTCGACCGGGGAGTGGGCCCTCTTCTTCGACGGCAGCGATGTGGGGATCGCCGGAACCGACATCAACGCGCTCAGCGTCCTCGCGGACGGGAGCATCGTGATGTCGTTCGACAGCAGCAACTTCTCCCTCGCGGGAGTGGTCGGTGCGCCGAGCGGCACCACCGTGGATGACTCCGATCTGGTGCGCTTCGTCCCCACCAGCACCGGGACGAACACCAGCGGGACCTGGTTCTTCTACTTCGATGGCTCGGACGCCGGACTGACTCAGAACGGCGAGGACATCGATGGGGTGTGCGTCCTCGATGACGGCTCGTTCCTCTTCTCGACCATCGGCGCCGCGCGGGGCGCTGGGCCGAACGCCGCGGATGAGGATGTCCTCTGGTACTCCTTCGCCTCGCTCGGGTCCGGCTCGGGCGGGACATGGTCGCTCTTCTTCGACGGCAGCGATGTGGGCTTCAACAGCTCCGGTGGTGCCGACCTCGACGCCTTCAGCCTCGACTTCGACGGATCGCTGCTGCTCTCCACGGTGGGCAGTTATGTCGCGGCCGGGGGCGCTGGTGCTGACGAGGACATCTCCCGCTTCATCGGCTCGTTCGGGGGAGCGACCGCGGGTACCGCGAGCCTCGAGCTCGACTTGAGCGCGCTCGGCATCGATGCCGCGGAGGATGTGAACGCCTTCTCGGTGCGCTGAGTCGGAATCTCGGTCATTGCTGGATCGAGTCGGCCCCGGCGGGAAGCTCCCGTCGGGGCCGACTTTCTGATCGGTGAGAACTCGAAGGGAGCGGAGCTTGGGCAGGCGAAGAAAGGGGATCCCCGGCCTCACCTGGTCGTGGAAGCGGGCCATCGGGCTCTCGGCGCTGAAGGGCCGCATCTCTCGAAAGATCGGCATCCCCCTCACGCGGGAGGGTCGCCAGAGGAAGGTCGGGCGCCTGCTCGGCTGCTGCGTGCCCCTGCTGCTGCTAGGTGGGACGGTCGGCTCGGTCCTCGGCGGGGGCGGCACCCGGTTCGCCGAGCCCATCTTCGACCCCGGCGCTCCCGCCGGCATCGAGGAGCCGATAGTGGCTCCCGTCCGCGTCTGGCAGGATGAGCCGATCGAGTCCGATCGCCCGAGCCTCGGGGGGACTCGACGAGTCTCGGCGGAAGGAGGTCGATGATGTCGCAGGGGACAGAGGTTTCGGGATCGAAGCCCTCGATGGGGAAGACGATCCTCGTGGCCGTGGTGACCGGAGCGGTGGTCGCCGTCGTCGCACAGCTCGTGCTCAAGAGCGTCCTCGGAGACTCCGATCCGGTCATCGCGACCGGAGCCGCCGGCGGCGCGGTGGGCGTCGTCGTGAGCATGATGTCCCGACGAGGCTCCTGATCCATCGCCTCGAGCCTCGAGCGTTGCGGGGAGGAGCGGGGGAGTCGGGCGGGCCGCGGCCGCGCCGGGTGGCGGAGGCAGATCCGCTGTGGGAGAATCGAGCGGGTCGGGATCGCTCTCCGACCCCTCGAGAGGAGCTCATCATGTCCGTCTCTTCACGCGCCACGCTCCCCCTCCTCGTCGCGCTTCTCTTTTGCGCCGGGGGCCTCCCCTCCTCCCTCTTCGCCGGGGGCTCGGGGGAGGTCGAGCAGACCGTCCTGCTGGGAGGCTTCGGTCCGGCGCAGACCCAGGCGATCCCGGTCGCCGGCTTCGATGATCTCGGCGGCACCCGCACCCTGACTCAGGTCACCCTCCTGCTGAACAACACGCTCTTCGCGGGCTACACGACGACCGGGAGCGGAGTGGCCGTGACGGTCTTCACCCAGCTCTCGATCGACATCGCCTTCGGGGGGCTGCTCATCGAGACCGAGACCGGCTTCTCCTTCACCGAGCCGAACGCCGGTCCGCCTCTCGCCGCCGATCTCCTCGACATCGATGAGGGGGTCGGGGTGGTCGTCGACCCGGCCGCGCTCGCCGCCTGGACGGGAGCGGGGACGATCGCCCTGCCGGTCTTCAGCGAGCTGATCAATCAGGAGAGCCCCCCGGGGGTGATCGGATACGGCGTCTCGCCACTCGTCGACCTCACGCTGACCTACTCCTGGAGCGAGGTGGTCGAGCCGCCCTTCGAGCGGGGGAACGTGAACCTCGATGGGTCGTTGAACATCGCGGATGCCATCTTCCTGCTCAACGGGCTCTTCTCCGGCGGTCCTGTCCCCTCCTGCCTCGACGCCGCGGATGCGAATGATGACGGCGCGATCGACATCGCGGATGGGGTGGCGATCCTGAACTCCCTCTTCGGCACCGCCGGTCCGCTCCCACCGCCGAACGACTGCGGCATCGACCCGACGCCGGATGCTCTCGACTGCGCGGGCGCCTCCTCCTGCCCCTGAGCGGTGGCCCGGGCGGGCGAAGTCCGCTCCCTTTCGCTAGGATGCCGACCACGGGGCGCCTCTCCGGCGCGCCGCTCCCACCTCCCTGGTGAACGGAGTGTCCCTTGGCTCGTGCGAACGCTCTCTGCCGTCTCCTCCTCGTCTCCCTGCTCCTCCTGCCGGCGGTCGGACGCGCCGCTCCGCGGGATGCGGGTGCGCCGCGACCGCCCAACGTGGTCATCGTCTTCACCGACGATCAGGGATGGGGGGACCTCTCCTGCTACGGGCAGACCGGCTTCGCCACGCCGGCGATCGACCAGCTCGCCACGGAGGGGATGCGCTTCACCGACTTCTATGTCGCCCAGCCGGTCTGCTCCGCCTCTCGCGCCGCGCTCCTCACCGGCTGCTACCCGAACCGGATCGGGATCTCCGGTGCCCTCGGGCCCGCCGCGAAGCACGGCCTCCACCCGGATGAGACGACGATCGCCGAGCTGGTGAAGCCGCTCGGATACGCGACGGCGATCTTCGGGAAGTGGCACCTCGGGCACCTCCCCCCGTTCCTCCCGACGAAGCACGGCTTCGATCGCTACGAGGGGCTCCCCTACTCGAACGACATGTGGCCCGGTCACCCCGAGACGCCGAAGGCGTGGCCACCCCTCCCCTGGATCGTGCAGGACGAGGTGGGGGAGATCATCGAGGACTTCGATGATCAGGAGACGATCACGAACCGCCTCACCGATGCGGCGGTGGAGTTCATCGAGACCCAGGAGAAGGAGCCGTTTCTCCTCTACCTCGCCCATCCGATGCCCCATGTGCCCCTCGGAGTCTCCCCGAAGTTCCGGCACACCACGCGGTACGGGGTCTACGGGGATGTGATCCGCGAGATCGACCACTCGGTCGGGCGCCTGCGGTCCGCGCTGGAGCGGACCGGCGTCCTCGACGACACGATCTTCATCTTCACGAGCGACAATGGGCCGTGGCTCAGCTACGGAGACCACGCGGGGACGACCGGGGGGCTGCGCGAGGGGAAGGGGACGACCTTCGAGGGGGGGGTGCGGGTGCCGTGCGTGGTGCGCTACCCTCGCCTCGTCCCCGCGGGGAGCGTCTCCCGCGCGCCGTGGATGACGATCGATGTCCTGCCGACCATCGCCGAGATCCTCGGCACCGGACTGCCGGAGGCGACGATCGACGGGCGCAGCGTCGTGCCGATCTGGCGCGGCGATGAGGAGGCCCGCTCCCCCCAGGAGGCCTACTTCTTCTGGTATCACCGATCGAACCTCGAGGCGATGCGCTCGGGACGCTGGAAGCTCCACTTCCCGCACAAGTACCGCACCGTCATCGGGGAACCTCCCGCGAACAACGGGCTCCCGACGCGGTACGACTACGGCGCCCGGATCGGTCTCTCCCTCTTCGATCTGGAGGCGGATCCGAACGAGACGACCGATGTCAGTGCGGCGCACCCGGAGGTGGTCGCGCGCCTCACCGCGCTCGCGGATGCGATGCGGGCCCGACTGGGAGACCGCCTGACCGAGGTGGAGGGGAACGAGACGAGGCCGCCGGGGCGGGTCGGGGGGGAGTGAGGTTTCTCCTCAGCGGAGGGCCGCGTCGAGGAGATCGACGCGGTTCGTGATCACCCAGGGCACCCCCGCCTCGAGCCAGCGGAGAGCGCGCCCGGGATCGTCGATCGTCCAGACCGCGAGCTCCCTCCCCGCCGCCGCGAAGCGCGCGCACTCCCGCGCGATCGCCTCGTCCGGAACCGGCTCGTGGTTCAGGTCGTAGCCGACGAACCGCTCCCCCCGGCGGCCCCATGCCCTCTCCCAGTCCTCCTCGAAGAGGAAGAGGGGCACCGCCGGCAGGAGGGGGGCGATCTCGGCGGGGAGAGCACCCCTCACGATGACGATCGGATCGAGCGCGGCGAAGCGCGCGAGATCCGCCGCGAGGGCCGGGAAGTGCGCCGCGCTCTCCGGCTTCACCTCCACCATCGGTCGGCAGCCGGGGCGCAGGGCGGCGAGCCCTTCCACGAGGGTGGGGATCGGCGCCGCCTCGCGCAGGCTGGCGAGGGTCTCCGCCGCGATGGCGAGGTCGAGGCCGTGGATCCGCGTGAGGGTCGGGTCGTGGTGCATCACCCACGCCCCGTCCGCGGTCGCGTGGACATCGAACTCGACCGCCGCGCAGCCGTGATCGCTCGCCGCGGCGAGCGCCTCCACGGTGTTCTCCACCGGGGCGGGCCGGTCCCCTCGGGGAAAGGTGATGCCGCGGTGCGCGACGAGTCGGGGGTCGGGCCTCATCCTTCCTGCTCCGACGCCCCGGTCTCGGCTCGGGCCTCGCCGTGGCCTCCGCCCCCCGGTGTCTCGATGATCAGGGACTCCCCGGCGGCAAGGGAGCCGCTCCACTTCCCGGGGAGAGGGACCTCCCGACCGTCGCCGGTCCGCTTGCGGTTCTCCCCCTTGTGTCCCGGTCCGCCCCCCTCCGCGCCGGCGGGCGCGTGATCGCGGCGCTCGGTGAGCAGGGCCGCGTCGAGGTCGGAGAGGGCGGTGAGGATCCGGACGACCCCCTCCCCACCCGGTCGGAGTCCGTCGCCCCCGCTCCCCTCCCGCAGGGTGTAGCTCTCGACCCGCACCGGGAGGGTGCGCTCGAGGGCCTCCACCGGCGTGTTGCGCGTGTTCGTCATGTGACTGTGGTGGCCGGAGAGCCCGGGTGCCTCCGGCCCCGCCCCCGCTCCCCCGCCGATCGTCTCGTAGTAGCTGAAGGGCGTCGGGTGCCGGCCGCCGAGGGTGCAGTTGTTCATCGTCCCCTGGCTCTGGGCGGGGACGCGCCCGGGGAGCAGCGGCGCGAACGCGGCGAAGCAGAGATCGACGAGGCGCTGGGAGGTCTCGACATTGCCCCCCGCGACCGCGGCGGGGACCTCCGGGTCGAGGAGCGAGCCGGGCGGGATCGTCACCTCCACCGGACGGAGGCAGCCGGAGTTCGCCGGGATCTCCTCTCCGGCGAGGACGCGCAGGGCGTAGAAGACTGCGGAGAGGGTGATCGCCCGGTTCGCGTTCAGCGGCCCCGCGCACTGGGGGGCGGTGCCGGTGAAGTCGAAGGTGGCGGCGTCCCCTTCGATCGTCAGGGCGAGGTGGAGCTCGAGCGGCGCGGGGTCGATGCCGTCTCCGTCGAGGCGCTCGACCGCGCGGCTCGTGCCGTCGGGGATCGAGCGCAGGAGGGCGCGGACATGGCGCTCCGCCGCATCCTGAAGGTGGGAGGCATAGGCGAGGACCTCGTCCCGACCGCGCTCCTGCAGGAGCCGGGCGAGGCCCGCCTCACCGACCCTGAGGGCGTTCCGCTGGGCCGAGAGGTCCCCTTCGCGCTCGTCCGGCTGTCGCATGTTCGCGAGGAGGAGCTCGTGCGTCTCGCGGACCACCTCTCCGCCGCGCAGCCAGAGCACGGGGGGGATGCGGAGGCCCTCCTGATGGATGTCGGTGAAGAGCGCCATCGAGCCTCGCGCGGCGCCGCCGACATCCGCGTGGTGGGCGCGCGCGGCGAGGAAGAAGGTGGGGGTCGTGAACCCCTCCTCGAAGAAGCCGGAGACGAGGGTGAGATCCGGGAGATGGGTGCCTCCTCGCCATGGGTCGTTCAGGAGGACCGCATCGCCGGGGGCGAAGTCATGGGCGGCGAGGGCCGCCTCGACCGAGAGCGGCATCGCGCCGAGGTGGACGGGGATGTGGGCGGCCTGGGCGACCATCGCGCCGCGGGCGTCGAAGATGGCGCAGGAGAAGTCGCGGCGCTCCTTGATGTTCGGGGAGAAGCCGGTGCGCTCGAGGGCGGTCCCCATCTCCTCCGCGACCGAGTCGAGGAGGTTCTGGTGAATGCGCAGGGCGACCGGATCGACCCGGGGCGTGTCGTCACCACTCATGGGGAGGACGGTACTCCGACCTCCGGGGAGACGCCAGAGGGGAGGCACTGCTCCAGGTAGAGCTGGTGAAAGAGATGGCGCAGGTTTCCGCGGTGATGCCGGAGCAGGGCATCGAGGCGCGCCTGCGCGCCCTCCTCGGCGAGCCAGGATGGGTCGAGCTCCCCGATCAGGCGGGAGGCGAGCGCGCGATCGGTCCCGTGATGGTGGATCGTGGGGAGCCGCGTGGGTCGATGCGTGGTGATCCACAGCCCGGCGAGGCGACGGGAGCCGCGACGCACGCGACTCCCTTCGAGACGGCCGAGCTGCTCCGCCCCGTCGATGAGGAGGACGGTGGCGGGGTCGAGGGTTCGGAGCTCGCGGACCCGCGCGCGTCGATCGCGCGAGCGCGTCTCCGCGTTCAGCCACCACGCGCGGGTCGGGGCGCCCGTGGCCGCGAGGGCGGCCTCGATCGCCCGGAGGTAGGTGGACTTCCCGCTCCCGCAGGGCCCGACCAGGGCGCCGCGGCGACCCTGCTCCGTCCAGCGGGAGAGAGCTTCCTCCACCGTCGGTCCGACGAACGCGAGCGCGCCGACCTTCCCGCTCCGGAAGGGGTTCTCGCGCGGGAGGCGAGGGGGAGGCGCCCTCATGAGGTCCCTCCCCCCTCCGTGAGGAGCTCCTCCCCGCCGGGAGCGATGACGATGGCACAGCTCGCGCTGCGGCGGGAGCGGCGGGACAGCCCCTCCGGGTGCGCCTCGACCTCCCATTCCAGGGAGATGAGCTTCCCGGAGAAGGAGTAGGGGAAGGCCGGCGCGATGAGGGAGACGCGAGCCTCTCCCCGGCGGCTCGGCTCCTCCTGGCGATGCGTCGCTCCGATCCCGACATCCTCACTCCCGAGGCCCCGGGTGTGCCAGACGAGGCGGACGATGATCGCCTCCGGCTGCTCCTCGAAGTCCCAGCGGACCTCGCACTCGATCGTCTCCCCCGGTCGGTAGCCCCCCCCGTGCGGGGAGAGGGTCAGCGAGAGCTCGCTCATGGTTCGACCTCCCCCTCGAGCGGGTGGGGATGAATGGGGACGGGGAACTCCTCCGCGAGGTCGGGCCACCGGCGGATCGTCCCCTTCAGCTCGAGGAACCAGCGGATCTCGTTGTTGCGGCTCCGGAAGGTCGGCATCGAGCCGGGGGGCACCCGGACCATCCCGAGCCCAGAGGCGCGCTCCTCCCCCGCGTCGAGGGAGATGATCGTCTCTTCGTGGAACCGGTGCTCGGTCGTCTTCGTCTCCGTGCCGACCTGGTGTCGGGCCCACTCGAGTCCGACCCAGGTGATCCTGAGGGACTCCAGTCGATCGACCCGACCCGTGAACTCCCACGCGAACTCGAGAGCGTCGCCGGGGGCGAGTCCGCCGCGCCGGAGGATGATCGTCGGGCGGGGGGAGAAGAGGGAGAGGACCGCGTGGAGCGCGACGAAGACGATGACCAGTCCGGCGAGCCCGAAGGGCAGAAGGAAGACGAGCGCCACCCGGGATGCTCCCCCATCCTCGAGAATCCGGCCGAGGACGAAGAGCAGGATGCCGTTCCAGAGGAGGGCGAAGAGGGTCAGCCCGATCGCCTTGCCCCGGGGGCTTCCTCGGCGTCGCAGTCGGACGAATCCATCCGCATCGGGGGCCAGGGGAATCGCGGCGGTCGAGCCGGAATCCGCGTCCGCCGCCGTCGCTCGACCGGAGCGTGGTCCCTCATCGAGGCGTGTCCGGCGTCGGGCCGCGACGACCACCGTGATGGGGATCGCGAGGAAGGGGAGCGCGATCAGTCCGAAGAGCCACGAGCTGCCGAGCTCTCTTCGAACGACCGACCGCTCCGGTGCTCCCGGATCGACGAAGCAGCTCCGGCGGCTCCCGACCGGGAAGCGCTCGACCACGGCCTGCTTCCCGCTGCGGCCGGAGGTCGCGGCGTTCGTGAAGTCGTAGCGATCTCCCCGGAGCGTGCTCCCCTCGAATTCGTACTCGTACTCGATGCGGACCCGATAGGTCGGGCTCGACGAGCCATCGCCCCCCGGGAGGACCTCCAGGCGGCTCGAGAGGATCGTGCACGGAACCTCGACCCAGCTCCGGGAGTCGAGCTTCTGCAGCAGCGGCCAGACGGTGAGGACGGAGAACATCCCGAGGCCGGCGATGACGAAGATCGAGCAGAAGGCGATGAGGCAGCCGAGCGGGGGCCGGTCCGTCGGGTTCCTCGCACTGCGCTGTCCGCTTCGACTCAAGGCGTGGGGTCCTTCCCGGTGGGGGGAGGGTAGCGACCCGGCGATCCCCTGTCATCCACGCCGGGCTTCCCCCCCTCGTCGCCCCGACTAGAATCCACCGCACGCTCCGGAAGGAGGCAGGGATGGAGACTCGGCTCGCGCGACCGGCGGACCTCCCCTCGATCGGCCGCATCACCAACGCCGCGATCGAGAGGGGGGGCGAGACCGGATTCACCGCACCTCTGCCTGCGCTCCGCTGGGAGGCGTGGCTCGAGGCGCATCGCCCCGACCGTCATCCCGTGATCGTCGCGCTCAACGCGACGACGGAGGAGGTGGTCGGCTACCTCTCCCTCTCCCCCTATCGGCCGGGGCGGGGGATCCTCGATCGCACCGCCGAGGTGAGCATCTTCATCGATGCGGAGCATCACCGCCGCGGGGTGGGGAAGGCCCTCATCGCCCACGCGCTCGCCCTCGCCCCCGCGCTCGGGCTGGACCGGGTTCTCGGCATCCTCCTCGCGACCAACCGGGCGAGCCTCGCCTTCTTCGAGCGTTGCGGCTTCTCGCTGTGGGGGACCTTCCCCGGGGTGGCTCGGATCGAGGGGGCCGATGTCGATCACTGGATCGTCGGGCGCGCCATCGAGCCGCCCGGCCCGGGGTCGGTTGCCGATTCCGAGGATCGCGGGCACACTCCCCCCCCGAGCGACCCGGAGACCGGAGCCCCGGGCTCCTGACCTCCGGCTCCCCGCAGCGCGACCGCAGCTCCTCGAGTCCCGAGTGAAGGAGTCCCCGTGAGCGAACCCGATGGCTTCTCGATCGAGCTCACCCGTGGCCGTCCCCGGAGGATCGGGCTCCGCCTCTCTCTGCTCGTGCTCGTGCTCTTCCTCTGGCTCGAGGCGGTCTCGGACTGGCGTCAGTTCGCGTACCGCTGGGAGGAGCAGGGGAGCAGCCCCCTCCCGGGCGTCACCCTCTTCACCCTCGATCCGAAGGGTCCGTTCGGGGAGCCCCTCGAGGTGGTCGCCATCGGCAGGGTGATCGTCTGGGAGCGTGCGGAGGACCCCCTCGACCCCCTCCTCCTGCTCTCGACCTCCGGCCCGGCGCGAGAGCCGGGCGTGCGGCTCGTCCGCGAGAAGGCGGTCGGGCCCGGAGGCGGGATGCTGACGATCGGCGTCGCCGCCCAGCGCGGGGAGGCGTGGCACTGGCTCGAGGGGGAGGAGATGGAGGCCTTCCTCGTCGATCCTCCGGCGGAGGGCGGGGGCGGTGCGAGCATCGACGCGGGAGGCGATCGACGCTGATTCTCAGAGCGGCGCGAGGTGCACGGCGCTCGCCTTGATCAACGCGGTCACCTTCGATCCGACCCGCAGGCCGAGGCGATCGGCGGAGTCCTTCGTGATCTCGACGATGAGGGCGATGCCCGGCGCGAGGCGCAGCTCGATGGTGCTGCGCCCTCCCTCGTCGTGGCGGCGATCCACGGCGGCGGCGAGCTGGTTCCGGATCGAGGTGCGACCGATCGGGCCCTCCGCGAGGGCGATCTCCTCCGCCCCGATGGTGAGGGTCACGCGGTCGCCGCTGCTCCGGGGAGGGGCGACCGCCAGGAGCTCGGCGCCCCCCTCCCCCCGGTGCCCGTCTCCGTCGAGCGCGATCCGGGCGACTCCACCCTCCCTCCCGACCACGGTGCCGGTCAGCACATTCGAGAGCCCGGGCACCTCGCCACCCACACCCAGTCGGCTCCAGGCCTCGGAGAGCGCCACCGTCCGGTAGTCCCCGCTCGCGATCAGCCGCCCCTGGGAGATGAGCAGCAGTCGATCGGTGAGGGCGAGGAGCTCGGCGAGGTCGTGGGTCACATGAAGGACCGGGATCCCGAACCGCGCCGGCAGGCGACGCAGGTAGGGGAGGATCGCCTCGCGTCGGGGTCGGTCGAGGGAGGCGAGGGGCTCATCGAGGAGGAGCGCCTGCGGTCCCGCGAGCAGG